>ERZ837910.5622-NODE-5622-length-11048-cov-2.673701_pt1 | contig 11048 bp, 9 predicted proteins | sample MGYA00519940_ERZ837910 | MGnify/ENA primary metagenome ERZ837910 (study PRJEB31850, sample SAMEA3708825) | human gut metagenome | biome: human gut; feature: human-associated habitat; material: faeces | place: China | collected 2014 ... | reverse complement strand
TATATTCGATTGGATTTTATACGTATTGTTTGCGATAAACGTATTGTATTTATTGGTTTATAGTTTGGCATCACTCAAGCGTGATTTGCCGGTGCCTCCATCGTCTACGAAATATAAACGCTTTGCGATACTTGTTCCTGCTTATCGGGAGGATGCGGTGATACACGAATGTGTACATTCCTGTCTGGACCAGGATTACCCCGTTGACTGTTTCGATGTAGTGGTCATCTCAGATCACATGCTGCCTGAGACTAATGCTTCTCTCTCTCTGCTTCCCATTCGTTTAGTCGAAGTGCACTTTGAACATAGTACCAAATCAAAAGCTTTGAATGCAGCTATGGCAACTATTGGGGATAACTATGATGTAGCTTTGATACTCGATGCCGACAATGTCATTCCATACAACTATTTGAAGGATGTTAATGATCTTTATGCTTGTCCGGATGTGGAGATTGTGCAAACTCATCGGGTTGCCAAAAATTTGAATAGTGATATGGCGCTTCTTGATGCAATGAGTGAGGAAATCAATAATACTATCTTCCGTTTGGGACATGTAAAATTAGGATTGTCGGCTGCTCTTATCGGTTCGGGTATGGCGTTTCGTTACGATTTGTTCCGCGACACGATGGCGAATATCAAAGCTGTAGGTGGTTTTGACCGCGAGTTGGAATTGACCTTACTTTATCAAGGTAGGCATTTTCATTATTTACCTGAGACATTTGTGTTTGATGAAAAGGTACAAAATACAAGTGATTTTTCACGCCAGCGCCGTCGTTGGCTTTCGGCGCAGTGGCATTATTGTACAGTTTTTGCCCGTTATCTGTTCAAGGCGATAGCAAAGCGCAATTGGGATTTTTGTGATAAATTATTTCAGCAATTATCCATTCCCAGACTATTGCTATTAGGTTTTACATTTCTTCTCGCCTTTCTTCTTTCATTTTATAATTTAGCTTGGAGTGTTAAGTGGTGGATTATTTGGATATTGTTGGTTGTTGCATTGCTTGCTGCTGTCCCGCGCCGATTCTGTACTAGCCGTTTGGCAGCTGCTTTTCAGAAGTTGCCTTATACTTTTTGGCTGATGGCAATAAATATATTTAAACTTCGTGGGGCAAATAAAAAATTTATTCATACGGCTCACGGTGTTAAGGATTCAGATGAAAAAAATAAGTAGTTATGATATATGGAAAACTGACATTAGAGGATTGGCGTAATGCATGTGTTGAGGGCGAGGCTCCCGATTCCTATTATGAAAGCCCTGACTTACGGCTCTTCTTTTATGGTATATTGCATAATCGTGATATGTTACAGACAGCTTCCGATAGTTCTAATGCAAAACTGGCAGCAGATGTTTATTTGGAGGATGCCGATTTGGGGTTTTCCCGTTTAGATGGTTCGTTTACTATTGTTTATTATTCGAATGATAAGTGTGGAATTGTACGTGACCATCATGGCACACACTATCCGGTCTATTATACATCTGATGGGATGTTTGCCACATCTTGGGTGTATTTGAAGGAATGTGAGGAAGGAAACTTCAGATTCGATCCAGTTTCGTTGAGCCATTTCCTACAACGGGGGATAATGGACGAAAGGCGCTTTGTCGTGTCTGGAATTCGTAGACTAAATGCTGGTGAACATGTAAAAATGGATTTGCATGAATCATTGGTTCTTGATAAGGTTGTCAAGCATACTGTTAAAGTGATTGAGGAGGAAAATCCTAATGTAGAAGTTTATTCCCGCCGTTATGGCGAGCTTCATGAGCAGGCCATACGTCGTCGTATTGGTAATAGCCGTCGAGTAGGTATTTTGCTAAGTGGTGGCTATGACTCCGGTTCTAATCTTGCAGCTTTGCGCACTGTTTATGATGGTGAAATAGATTCTTATTCCATTGGTTTTAAGGGAGATGACTGGAGTGAACTTCCTATGGCCCGATTAATGTCCGATACTTTTAAGACTCGTCATCATGAATATGAAATAGATGGCAGTGAAATAAATGCCTTGCCCGATATTGTTCGTTTTCTTGGCGAACCTTTTGTCGAAGGCGGACTTATGGTAAACTATTGTGCCATGCGTATGATAGGGAATGATAAGCCTGATGTAATTCTTGGTGGTGATGGCAGTGACCAATATTTTGGAACTAGTGGTCGTGAGGTAGCACTTCACTATTTGGCGGCTCGCGCGGGTGTTCGCCCGTTTTTGCATGGAATCAGCCATCTGTTGAGTCGTGAAATGTTTAATACTGGTGGTAAACTTTCTCGTGTTAACTTCCATTTAGATAAAGTGCTTCATGTTTTGGAAGGTGAACGTTTTGGTTTTTCCAATTCAGCATTGTGCGAACTTTTGCAGAATCCGAAAGCGGATTTCAAACCTTCAGAATCTCCCCGAGCGAATATACGTAGTTTCAGTCATCTTTATACCCAGCATGCTCTTATTTCTGATCTGGAGATTGTTATTGATCGTATCATTCTCTTCAAGGCATCACGTATGGCTCAAATGTTTGGTAACAATCTGACATTTCCTTTTATGGATTTGGAGTTATATCATTTTTTGCAGGAACTTCCTGTTAGTTTAAAATGCAAAGGAGATAGTGTACTGAATATTGCCCGCGGGCGTTCTGTTTCAAAATATTTATTGAAATACCATTATAAGTCTTTGTTACCGGAAGAAATTACTTCTAAAAAGAAACAAGGCGGTTTTGCACCTATGCCTCTGTTTTTCTGTGATTCGGCTCAGCGTGCACGATTCAAAGAGTTTATTCTTTCTTCCCGTATCTTTGATGATTATCTTTCTCGGGAGGCGGTAGAGAGATTTCTTGAAGACTATGATCGCGGAGCGGTGCGGACAGATGTTTGGTTTTGGCATCGTCAAAATCGTGCTATGCAATATTTTAATTTGCTGACGTTGGTAACGTGGTGGGAAGAGTTTGTAGAAGAACGTGAAGTACAGTTCTAAAAGCTGAAGTACTTTAGGATAAATCATAGGAATATATGTTTTATCTTTGTTTATTAAGAGAATAAAGAATTGAGGATAGAATATACATGTCGATAAAGAATCAAGCTGCTAAAGGTATGATGTGGAATTTCATAGAGCGTTTTTCCACTAAAGGGATACAATTTGTGCTGACTATTGTGATTGCACGTATTCTTTCCCCGGACGATTATGGGTTGGTGGCAATGCTCAGTATTTTTATGGCTATTGCTCAAACCTTGGTCGACAGTGGCTTTGGCAACGCACTTATACAAAAGAAAAATAGGACAGAGGCAGATTATAGTACAACGTTCTATTTTAATATTTTTATTTCTGCACTTATCTATCTTTTGCTTTTTATTTCAGCACCGTGGATTGCTCAGTTCTATAATCAGCCAAAGTTGGTAATGATTGCACGCGTGTATGGCATTCTTATTGTTCTCAATTCTTTTGCTGCTGTACAAATGACGCGTCTCACAATAGCATTGGATTTTAGAAAATTAGCTTTCGCTTCATTGCTTTCTGTGTCTGTTGGAGGGAGCATTGGTATTATTATGGCTTATCAAGGATATGGAGTTTGGGCTTTGGTTTTCCAAGCTCTATTTGGCAGTTTGGCTTGGGGAAGTGGTTTGTGGCTATTTGCTCGCTGGATGCCCAAATGGTGCTTTTCGATAAAGTCTTTTCGGACGCTTTTCTCTTTTGGGTCTAAAATTTTATTTTCCAGTCTACTCCATACATTGTACACTAATATGTACTCTTTGGTAGTAGGAAAGTTTTTCAACACCTCTACATTGGGGTATTTCAATAGAGCTTATACTTTAGGCCTTTTTCCTGCACAGAACTTTTCAAATATCATTCAGAAAGTCATTTATCCTATACAGTGTAGTTATCAAGATGAAAATGAGAAGTTCGATCAGATATTTATTAGTTATCTCCGGATATCGGGTTTTGTACTGTTTCCGTTGATGATAGGATTTGCGGTGTTGGCAAATCCGGTTATCACTCTGCTGTTGACTGAGAGATGGCTACCGATTGTATCTTTATTGCAGATTATTTGCATATCTATGATGTGGCTGCCCATGATGCAAGCTAATGTGTCTGTTTTAGATGCAAAGGGTAGGAGCGATTATCACCTGCAAGCAGAGCTTATAAAAAAAATGTTAGCCGTACTTATTCTGGTATCTACTTTGCCTTTTGGTATCAGAAGTGTGTGTGCCGGGATGGTCATTTATTCAATAGTCGATCTTCTTGTTGTCATCGGTTATTCGCGTAAATTAACTTCCGTAGGTTACAAGGTTCAACTAAAGATATTTGCCCCCTCTTTTTTCTTGGCTTCGTGTATGGGTGGTATAGTGTGGCTGGCGACTTATTATATAAGCTCTCCTGTTGGCAAGTTGGTTATTGGAGGAATTTCCGGTCTGATATTCTATTGTCTATTGGCCTATTTACTCAAGTTTCGAGAACTGAAATTAATTCTTTCTTTTTTTCGGAAAGGAGATAAATTCTATCACATATCTGCATAAAAGCGTAGTGTTATGAAAATTGTATATTGCATACCAGCTCTTTATTATCCAAGCGGAATGGAAAGAGTTCTGACCATGAAAGCCAATTACTTGGCACTTCAAGGACATGATATACATATTGTTATCACAGATGGAGGTGGCAAGCCGCCTTACTTCCCTTTGGAGGAATCAATACAAGTTCATCAGCTTGACATTGATTTTGAGGAGCCGTACCGTCACTCTTTTTTATATCGCGTATGGCTCTATCGGACGAAAATGCGTATCTTAAAGAAGAAAATGAATGCATGTTTGCATGAGATAAAGCCGGATATAACTGTGTCTTTGTTGCGTCGTGACATAAATATCATCAACAAAATGACTGACGGTAGTTTGAAAGTGGGTGAAATCCACTTTGACAGGTTGCATTATCGGCATTTCAGTGTTTCTTGGATGCCTTCATTTATTTATTCCTATGTACAGAAGTGGTGGATGAATAGTTTGATACGTGAGTTGAAAAAGCTATCCAGTTTTGTGGTGTTGACGCATGAAGACGCAGCTTTTTGGCCGGAACTGAATAACGTAACGGTGATTCCGAATCCGACTTCTTTTTTTCCGGATATGGTGTCAGATTGTAGCCGGAAACAAGTTATTGCAGCCGGGCGCTATGTTGCCCAAAAGGGGTTTGACAGATTGATCTCGGCATGGCAAAAGGTAGCAGATAAGCATCCGGATTGGGAATTAAAGATATATGGAGATGGTTGGCTTCGTGAGCAATTGCAACAGCAAATTATTGAGTTAAAATTGGCTGAAAGTTGTTTTTTAGAGCATTCAGTCTCTGATATTGCTGCAAAATTCCAGGAAAGTTCTATTTTTGTACTGAGCTCCAGATATGAAGGTTTCGGATTGGTAATCATTGAAGCGATGTCGTGTGGTTTGCCGGTCGTGGCATTCACTTGTCATTGTGGACCACGAGATATTATCTCCGAAGAAGTTGACGGTCTTTTAGTAGCCGAGGGTGATATTGAAGGGTTGGCAGAGAAAATAAACCTGTTGATAGAGCGAGAAGAGCTCCGTAAGGAGATGGGAAAAGCTGCCCGATTGAAGGCTGAGAGTTATAAAATGGAGTATATTGGGACTCAATGGATTAATTTATTTGAAACATTATTATCTTAAGAAAGGAAAGTATAATTATGGCATGGTATAGTAAATATTTGGAAGTCTATGAGAAAAATTATGACGAGACTGCTTTTAAGGATATTGTCTCTGAGGTGCGTACCAATCTGGCGAAATTTCAAAGTGATGCTCCCTTAGTAACAGTTTCAGTTATTGCATATAATGAAGAAAAGCATTTATTGGCTTGCTTGTGGGCTTTGAGTGAAATGAAGTCCAGATTTCCTATAGAAATTATCGGGGTCGATAATGAGTCGAAGGATAAGACTGCCGACATATTTCGTGCTGTAGGGATATCTCACTATACAGAAACGCAGCATAGTTGCGGACATGCACGTTTGTGTGGTTTATCGCATGCACGAGGAAAATATCATGTTAATATAGATGCAGATACTCTATATCCTCCACAATATGTAGATATGCTGATTAGTATTATGGAAAAGTCTCCACAAGTAGTAGGGGTAAGCGCTACTTGGGGATATTTTCCTAATGAAAATTATTCAAAGTTTGATTTGGCCCTTTATGTTTTTTTACGTAATATATATTTGAGAGTACAATCGTGGAAACGTCCTGAGTTGAGCGTGCGTGGACTTGTTTTTGCTTATCGCACTGAGGAGGCACGTAAGGTTGGAATACGTGTACATATCGTTCGCGGAGAGGATGGGGCGTTAGCTTTTGGATTGAGGCAATATGGTAAGATTGTTTTTGTATATAGTCGTAGAGCTCGTGTGATAACAGGTTATGGTACAGTTGGAAATGGGGGACTATGGAGACGCTTTTGGATAAGGGTGTTGCAAATCGGAAAGAAGTTTGGAGGCCTTTTTACTTCTGCCAAAGAATATAAAGATCAAGATTATAATATGGTGAAAACGCCTAAAAAGGATAAGCAGAATGGATAAGATTACTCTGGGTATTCCTATATATAATGCTTCCAACCTTGTAGAACGGACAATATTGTCTGTTCTTAACCAGACATACTCGAATATTGAGTATCTCTTTATTGATGATAAAGGTGATAGTATGGACATTGTTCGACATGTGGTGACAAATCACCCGCGTTCAGGAGCGGTGCGTATCATCGATCAGAAATACAATCAAGGTATTGCGGCGGCTCGTAATGCCATATTAGATCATGCTACGGGTAAATACTTGTTTACGATGGATTGTGATGATGTGATTACGCCCGATTGCATTGAAATACTATACAATAAGATGCAGGAACATCCCGTTGATTTTATTGCTGCTTCTTTTGTCCGTTGCGATTTGGATGGAAATGAATACCCCGGTTGTCAATACGAAGATACATTGATCGAAGGAGAGGGACATCCTGTAGCGCAATATCGTTATGGTTGTGGCAGACAGCTGTTTGTTGCAACCTGGAACAAACTTTATCGGCTTGACTTTTTGAAGAAATATAATATCCGTTGCCAAGTTGGGCATTTCAATGAAGATCCGTGGTTTACTTATCAGGTCATCATAAATGCTCATTCTTCCCGGTTAGTGCCCGATTGTACATTACGTTACACTTACAACCCACAGTCAGTGTCCGGCATTGCAGCCCGTAAGGGCTATTCTGAACAGATAGCCCGCCAATATGTAGAAATACAACAGCTGAAAACGAAATATATCAGTTCTTTGTCAAAGGAGAGATTTTATAGGAACCTATTGACAGATATTATGGAAATGAGCATATACCATGCTTATCGGATAGGGAGGACACCGCAATTGGCCGCATCGTTGAAAAAAGAAATGCAGAAGGCATTACTGATGTATTCTTTTGTTTCTCCATCCGGACACGAGAGTGGAAAATTGACAATAAAATACAGACTTCTTTGCATCTTTTTTTCTTTGCCTATGTCTTTAAAAAGAATGATAATCAACCTTGGTGGGGCTTTACATGTGAAAGAATGGATTAGGAAATGGGTGCATTTTGAGGCATAAGAATATAATATTATGGTGTCTATCATTACGATTAATTACAATGGCTGGCGTGATACTTGTGAGTTGCTGACTTCTTTAAAGCAATCTGAAGACTATTCTTATGAAGTGATAGTAGTGGACAATGCTTCCCGGGATGATGATGTCGGGCGTATACGTTCTGCACATCCCGATGCTATTGTGGTTTGTAGTGATCGTAATCTGGGTTTTGCAGGCGGTAATAATTTGGGATATAGTTATGCAAATGGAGATTATATCTTATTCTTAAATAATGATATGGTGTTGAAGCGTGCCATGCTCCGTCCTATGGTAGAACGATTGTCTGATAAAAAGATAGGAGGAGTCTCGCCTTGTATCTACTATTTGCATAAGCCCGAACAGATTCAGTATTATGGTTATCGGGACATGACTCCCATTACATTGAAGCATACTACAGAGCCTTTTGATGCCTCCCGTAGGGAAGAATTCCTGCAACCTAAACAGACGGAAGTGTTACATGGAGGGGCTATGATGGTGCGAAGGGACGTAATAGAACGCGTTGGAAAGATGACGGAAGTTTATTTTCTTTTTTACGAAGAATTTGATTGGAGCCGGCGTATGCGTGAGGCCGGATATATACTCTATTATGAACCAATGTCTCAGGTGTATCATAAAGAGAGTATGAGTATTCCTCATGCAACCTCATTCAGAGAATATTACTTGGCCCGTTCGCGCATGATATATGCGCGGCGTAACTGCAAAGGATGGCGGAAATGGCTGGCTTGTTACTATCTTCTGTTTTTGGTGATGCCACGAAAGATGATGGTTTTCGCTAAAGAAAAACGTCCGGATTTATTGTCGGCAACTTTTCGGGGTACCTGTTCGGGAATTTGTGGGAGAGCCGTATAGGATTTGAAACATTATATAAGAGGAATGGAAAAATGAAAGTATATATTAAAGATAGAAAAAGGAAGCAGGGGCAATTTCAGTTTTACATGCAGCAATTTGTAGAATCGGCAATAGCCGGTGGTTTTACTCCTAAAGGAACTGTCATGTTCGATGTGCTTTTTAGGATTAATTCAACAATGGCTGGCTTTTCACGTATATGTTCATCACTCCGTAGTGCGAAGGGGAAGGCAGAAAGCAAAGTCTCTGTTCCGGTGGTAGGACAAAATGGAGGTGGGACTTTCAGGAGACTGGCGCTGATGCTCTATCCCTATTTGGGTAAGAAAAGAAAGAAAAAAGCCATTATCGTAACTTCAAGAGGGGAGGCTCTGTTTAAAAATGCCTTTCCTTTCTTCTATACTTATGAAATAGTTCCAATGCTGTGGGATGTGTGGCCCGATAGTTGGGAATCTTTATATCGGGAATTGAAGTTCTTTGAATGTAAAACTGTGTTTGTTACAGTGAAGGCGATGGCCGAGAAGATTTCACGTGAATTGGATATACAGGCCTATTGGTTGCCTGAAGGCATTGATCCTACCGGATATGGAAATGAGGCAGAACTTCATGACAGACCTATAGAGGTTTATGAATTGGGAAGGCAGAAAAGGGACTATCATGCTGTTCTGGAGGAACTTCATCGAAAAGGTATTGTAAAGCAATATTGCAGAAATATATATAATGATGAAGGAGGACTTCAGAAGCTGCCTTTTCCTACAGCAGACGCCCTCTTGAATAGTTTGCAGAAGATAAAGATTATAGTTTCATTTCCGCAAGTTGATACTCATCCCCAAAAGGCAGGAGGGCTGGATACTTTGACTCAGAGATATTGGGAGGCAATGTTAAGTAGATGTCTTATTGTGGGGCGGGCTCCAGGAGAGTTGATAGAACTCATTGGGTACGATCCGGTAGTCAATGTGAATTGGCAGGAACCAGAAAAACAACTGGAATATATTTTAGGTAATATTTCAGATTATCAGGAACTGGTTGACAGGAATTATGCAGTAGCGTTAGAGAAAGCACCATGGAGTAGGAGGATAGAAACGTTAATTGAAATAGTAAAGGCGAGAGGTTATGTAATATAGTCTCCAAAGAAAAACATTTTGTTTCGTCTTTTTGCTATGGCGAAGAAATGTTAAAATGAAGCAGATGATGGGTTCCAATAGAGGGTAAGCATCTATTTTTTTTCACGGTGCAATTGTTCGCATAGTAATTTAGTAAATAAAATAGCTCCTTGTTCGTTTAGATGTATGACATCTACGAAATGACTTTCATGGAAAATCGTCAATAAATGCTTTCTTTAGACACTATTTATTGTATTGTTGATAACCGTATAGCTACGTTTTTTTTAGGTTTATATTATTTTTATGAATGAAGAGAGGCATCCTACGCCTCTCTTCATTATAAATTTTAGAAGACCTCCCTCTCCACCTCAAAGCACGGGCATTCCTTCGTCCATTCCATCGGCTCCACCTCTCCATTTCCATTCACATCCGGACTTAAATCCCGGTGTCCTACAACCCTTACTTCCGGATAATCCATCTTCAATGCCCTCACCAGCACCCGCAGAGAATGCCGTTGCCACTCAGTACGTGTATCTTTGGGTATTCCGTGGCAGTCCAGTCCGCCCTCGTAGCAGATGGCTATGCTGTTCGCATTGTAGCCCCGTGCATGTGCACCGGGCTTTTCAATGGAACGAAGGCTTTTGATGTCCCCGTTCAGGCGAATGTAATAATGATATCCCGCTTCGCTGAACCCTCGACGCAGATGGTCGGCAGTGAGCTGGGCTTCCGTGTAATGGCGGTCAGCGCGAGTGGCGGAACAGTGAATGACGATTAGATTTATTCTTCTCATATTACATTTTCCCCGTCATTGCATGTGCACTCAGCGCCCCCAATACAGCTGAGGCTATCGCAATTACCACTTTCAATATCGCATCCCAACTCATTTTCTTTTTCATATCAATATATCAGTTAGTTAGTTATTTATGGGAGTGTGTCAAAACTGAATAAAAGAATGTTCTAATCTTTGTTTTGACACACCCTCGTTGTTTCTTTTCAATTTATCCCAGCGGATTTTCATCCAGTCCGCCTCCGCCACTTCCGCCGTTACCGTCGTCACCCGATCCGTTTCCGGCTTCTTTCTGTGCTTCCAGATAAGCTTGCAGGTCGATGAATTCGATTTTCTCTCCGGCACGGGTGGTCACCAGATCCACCTTGACGGAGGTGGAAGGACGGAAATTGATGTTTACCCGTTTGATTTTTTCTGCCGTACACTCCTTGCGTGTGGCAGAACCTTCACCCTCACAGCTGAGTGAGAATACACCGAAGTCCTTGATGTTTACCGATTGCCCGGCATACAGGCTCTCGCGCATAGTTTCTACAAAGTTAGTAATCACACTCTGTATGTCACCTTTGGAAAGTGAACTCACATTCCTTATCTTGTACGTCAGTACATCCAGCCCCACACTTTGTCCCAGCGTCACCAGACGGGGATAGAACATCTTTGCTGCATCCTTTTTGCTTGGATCGGCATACTCCTCTTTCTTGA
>ERZ837910.5620-NODE-5620-length-11052-cov-4.683095_pt1 | contig 11052 bp, 7 predicted proteins | sample MGYA00519940_ERZ837910 | MGnify/ENA primary metagenome ERZ837910 (study PRJEB31850, sample SAMEA3708825) | human gut metagenome | biome: human gut; feature: human-associated habitat; material: faeces | place: China | collected 2014 ... | reverse complement strand
TGCCAGCGATGTATTTTCGAGTGATTTTTGCCTTTTGAGACGCAGGCGGGCTGGCGCCCGCCAAGGAGAAGAGGGCAAAAAGCGCCGGAAAGACACGCTGTCAGGCGTGTTTGCCCTTGTTAATCGATGGTACCCGCACATAATAATTCGAGTATACCCTTGAAAAACATAAAAGTCAACTGAACATTTCGCGCTATTTCGCGCGGTGTGACCCCATTGAAAGGAGAACGCTTATGACGCACGCCACACTGATCGCCAACGCGGGTATTCTGCTGGAAATTGACGGCATTCGATTTCTGATCGACGGCCTGCACCACAGTAGCCAATACCCCTTCAGCCCCGTTCCGCAGGCGATGCTGGATCAAATGCTGCAGGGAGAGGGGCCGTTTCGTGACGCGGATTTTCTGCTGTTCACCCATGACCATCCGGATCACTGGTCGCCTGCTCTGACGCAGGCGTATCTTCAGGCCAACCGCGTTCGCCGTGTGCTGCTGCCGCCCCGCAGCAAGGATGGCCCGGCGCAGGACGCCTTGACGGCGGACATGACGGCCCGGCATATCCCGTGGTGGCAGGCAGACCTGCACCGTGGACAGCGCCACACGTATCTGCTGGCGCCGGAGGTCTATCTCACGGCGCTGTCTACCCCCCACGAGGGGGAGATGTTCGCCCATCTGGACTGCCTCTGCCTGCTGCTGACGGTACACGGCCAGCACTATTTTATCACCGGGGACTGCGGCTGGAACGATCCCTCTTATTATGACGCCATAGCGGATATCCGGCCCCGTGCGGTGTTCGTTAACCCGCTGTTTTTCTACGACCCGGCGGGCCGTGCGCTGTTGAGCCGGTGGACGCCGCCGCAGGTTGTGCTGTACCATATCCCCTTTGCCGGGGAGGATTCCATTTCCCTGCGGACGTTGACCCGCCAGTGCCTGACGAAGTACAGCAGGGACTTTGAAAGCGTGCAGGCTTTGTGGGAGCCGGAGCAGAGGATCGAGCTGTAAAGCCGCTCGATTCAGAGCCCTCTTGATCATAGGTCTCGCATCGCTGTGTACCCGGATGTGGTCACGGTAAAGGATGTGGTAACCCTGACCGGCTACACCCTGACCACCGTCCACAACTGGTGCAGCCGCGGGTCGCTGAAAGCCTTTCAAAAGGGACTGAAGTTCTGTATCCCGAAAATCTTTCTTGTGGATTTCTTCTGCTCCCTGACCTTCCGCTCCATCACCCGCAAAAGCCTCTGGCATATCCAGACACTGAATGAATTCAGCAGGAAGATGAAGAAATAATGTGCGATTTAAAAATTCGCACACTCGCACCTGCCTTTCGGTTTTGGTAGACTGTAACCGAAAGGCAGGTGCATTTTGCATTGCAGACCTGCCGGGGAAATTTTGAATGGGAGGATCACATATGAAATCGCTATTTGAGCAGCTGGGCGGCGCTTACACAAGGCGGGGTGACTATTGCCTACCCGATGTTTGCTTACCGCCCGAAGAAAAACGCCCTATCGGCATTTACGGCCAGCGGCGGCGAGTTTATCTGAAGGAGCACCACCGGGTGCTGTATTATAACCTGCTGACCGCCGGGACGCTGGACGGGCACCTTGCAGACATCGAGGAGCAAGCGCAGGAACTCTTTCTTCGGCTGGTAGAACAATACGCAGATGCCGAGGGTGTGACGGAGAGGTTGAAGGCCAGCGAACCGCAGTCGTGGGTGCGGAAGATGAACGGCATCCGACATCGGGCAAACGAGGCCGTGATGCAGGAAATTGTATACGGGTAACGAGCAAGCGGGGGCCTATGACCTCCGCTTGTTTTATATGCAGAAAAAGAACAATGCTGTTTTGAAACGGCATTGTTCCGAACTTTGTTGACATTGTTCTTTTGTTTGGGTATAATGTACTTGTGATTTTATGCGTGGAGGTATCCCCTATGGCTGAAATGATCTCGGTAAGAGAGGTAGCAGTGCGCTGGAATATAACGGAGCGGAGAGTTGCGACGCTCTGCAAGAATGGGAGAATCGCCGGTGCGAAAAAGCAGGGCAATCGTTGGCTGATCCCCGCTGATACGCAGAAGCCGGCGGATCAGCGGCTCAAGACGGGCGCTTTTCGCAAGACGGAGCGCGCGCCGAAGCTGCCCCTGCCCATCGGTGTGTCCAACTACTGCCTTGCCTCGTCGGAATACTACTACATCGACAAGACGATGATGATCAAGGATTTCATCGACGAGCGTCCGATGGTGACGCTGTTCACTCGTCCCCGCCGCTTCGGCAAGACGCTGAATATGGATATGCTGCGCACTTATTTTGAAAAGAGCGACAAGGATACTTCCGTCTACTTCCAGGATAAGAAGATCTGGGCCTGCGGCCAGAAGTACCAGGATTATCAGGGCAAGTACCCTGTGATCTTCCTGACCTTCAAGGATGTGAAGTTCGACACTTGGGAGGAGACCTTTGCGGCCATCCGGGATATTTTTGCAAAGGAGACCCGGCGGCACAAAGAACTGCTGGTTAGCGATAAATGCGACGAGTACAGCAAAAAGACCTATGAAAAGCTGGCAGACGGCAAAGTCAGCGAGGTAGAGCTGGCTTCTGCACTGCTGGACCTGTCCGCTATGCTGCACAAGCACTATGCCGTTGCGCCCATTATCATCATCGACGAGTACGACACCCCCATCCAGCAGGGCTACCAGAAGGACTATTACGACAAGGTCATCCGGTTTATGCGGAACCTGTTTTCCGGCGGTTTCAAGGATAATCAGCACCTGTCCTTCGGCTTCCTCACCGGCATTCTGCGGGTGGCAAAGGAGAGTATTTTCAGCGGGATGAACAACCTGTCCATCAACTCCGTGCTGGACAACAAATACAGCGCCTACTTCGGCTTCACTGCCGACGAGGTGATGGAGATGGCGGAATACTACGGTGCTGCCGATAAGTACGACGAAATTTGCCAGTGGTACGACGGCTACCGCTTCGGCAAGACGGAAATTTTCAACCCGTGGTCGGTGGTCAACTACTTCAGCAACGAGTGCGAGCCGAGACCCTTCTGGGTCTCCACCGGCAGCAACGATATTATCGGGGAAGTGCTTGCCCAGGCGGATGAGGAGATTTATAACCGTCTGACCTCCCTGGTCAACGGCGAGACCTTCACAACCTTCATCGACACCGGCGTGATTTATCCGCAGATCAAGAGCAATCCCTCCACCATTTACAGTTTCCTGCTGGTGACCGGCTATCTGAAGGCGCTGAAAACCACGCCCTCCTTCAGCGGCGATTTTATGTGCGAGGTCTCCCTGCCCAACCGGGAAATTTCTCTGGTGTATAACAAGGAGATCTTGCAGCGGCTGGAGAATCTGATCCCGCCGTCCACGGCGATTTCCGTTCAGGAGGCCATCTTCTCCGGCGATAACGCACGGCTGAAAGCGCAGATTCAAACGCTGCTGACACAGTCGGTCAGTTCCTTCGATACTGCCGGGGAGAATTTCTACCACGGCTTTATGCTGGGACTGTGCGCCCTGCTGGGCGGCGCTTTCGTGACCTCCAACCGGGAATCCGGCGACGGGCGCTATGACATTCAGCTGAAGCCCACGCAAAAGGGTCTTCCGGGCATCCTGATTGAGCTGAAAGCGGAGAAAAATTGCAGCGACGAAAAGCTGAAAAAGCTGTCCGAGACGGCCTTGCAGCAGATCAACGATAAGAAATACGAAACCGAGCTGACGACCGCCGGGGTCAGGACGATTTATAAATACGGCGTGGCCTTCAGCGGTAAAAAGGTTGAAGTGGCAGTTGGATGAGGAGTGAGAATTCCAAAGTATCAAATTGATACTTTGGCGAAATCCCAAAGTGCCAGCACGGTGGTTCCAAAGTGCCAAATTGGCACTTTGGGCATGAACTTATGAATAAAACCATATTGGAGGATGCACGATGAGCACCAATATTTCGAAAAAGAAGCGGGACGATCTGCTGGACAAAATCAAGCAGATTCGTGCCTTTATCACCGCAGCACCGCAGGATGAGAATACGGGCAACCTGCTTTCCTACCTGTCCGAACTCGAAAAAGATGTGAACGGGAAAAAGTACGGTCTCGTGTTCGAGGAGCATCGGGAGGAAATCGATGAGGTGTTGGATACCCATACGCCGGTGCTGACCGAGGATGCAGATCTGTTTATTGACCACGGCGGGCAGATGAATTTCCTGCTTGAAGGGGACAACCTTGCCGCACTGAAATTGTTGGAAAAGACTCATCGTGGTAAGATTGACCTCATCTATATTGATCCTCCGTATAATACGGGCAATAAAGACTTCATCTATGACGATGCTTTTGTAGATAAGACCCACGGTTTTATTCATTCAAAGTGGATATCCTTTATGAATGAGCGGTTAAAAATGGCGCGACATCTTCTCTCTTTCTCTCTCCCCAGGGGGCTTTGGTTATCAGTATTGGCTACCAAGAAATTCACAATCTTAACTTGCTCTGCCAAGACATATTCTTCGATCGGCAAATTGTTACGGTTACAGTTCAAACATCTGGCGGAAAGCCAAATGGTGGATTCAATTACACACAAGAATATCTTCTGTTCGTTGTACCAGTAACTTTTTCCCCTAGTGCAATGAACTTTACAGGGGGAATTGAGCGTTCACCGTTTGAAGGGTTAACCTTAAGTACATTCGATAAAATAACTCGTCCAAATCAAACCTATCCCATCTTTATAGAAAAAAGCACAATGAAAATTGTCGGAGTTGGTAAATCTCTAGCTGAGAGGATTGCTAATGGTTCTTATACTGGGGACCCGAGAGATTTTACATTCGATTTTGATGAGGCGCCCGAAGGTGCTGTGGCAATTTGGCCTATCAGTAGCAAAGGTGCAGATTGTGTTTGGAGATTGATTTCCACAAGATTGTTGCACGACTGGGAGCTAGGATATATAAAAGTAAGCAAAAACAAATCAAAGGCATGCCCCAACGAGTATAGTTTGCAGTATCTACCCGATGGTGTAATTCGAAAAATCGAAGCCGGTGTTCTGGAGATAATTGGCAGAGAGGATAATTTACCCACATTAAAGCTTGGAAAAAATGAAACTGTCGGAAGCGAAATACCGACGATTTGGACAGAAAAAGACTTTTTCACAACAAAAGGATCCACCTATGTTCGGAACCTATTTGGAGATAAGAGGTTTCCATACCCTAAGCCACTTGAATTCATTGTAGAGCTTTTGAGAGCGACTACTACAGATAATAGCTTGATTGTTGATTTCTTTGCTGGCTCAGGTACTACAGGTGAAGCTGCAATGCTTCTCAACAGAGAAACATATGGCAGTCGCCGCTTTATCCTCTGCACCAACAACGAAAACGGCATTTGTCGGGATGTGACCTATGAGCGTATCCGCCGTGTCATTGACAAGGAAAACTATGCTGCCAGTCTGAAATATTACAAGGTTGACTATATTCCTATTTCGGATCGTATGTACTACGAATACGCCGACGAGCTGCTTTTGCATATTCGTGAACTTGTTGAGCTGGAAAACGGCATCAGTTTCACAGGCAATTCCGAGATCGCCATTGTGTTGACCGATGCGGAGCTTGCCGATTTTATGGCAAATATCGGAGCTTATGGCAAGTGCCGCAAACTGTATATGGGACACGATCTGTTGCCTGATGAGGAGCAGGAACAGTCTCTTGTGGAGCACGGCATTGAAATCAATATTATTCCCGATTATTACTATCAGGACTTGCAGGAGGTGTAAACCGTGCAGCTGAAAAATTTTCAATTGTCGGCCGTAAAATCGCTTTTTGATGCGATGGACAAGCCTGCCCGTAATATCATCCTAAAAAGCCCTACGGGCAGCGGAAAGACGATAATTCTTACCTATTTTATGCATCAGTATGTACAGTCCTACCGCAATACCGTATTTGTGTGGCTCACCCCGGGCAAGGGCAATTTGGAGGAGCAGAGTAAGAAAAAGATGGATAGATATATTCACTCTGCTCAAACAAAACTGCTCTCCGATGTAATGACAGGCGGCTTTGAAGAAAACGACAACTGTTTTATCAACTGGGAAAAGTTGACGAAGAAAGGCAATAATGCGCTAAAAGAGAGCGAACGCACCAATTTCCTTGAACATATTGAGTACGCTTTGGGCGCCGGATTACATTTTATCGTTATTGTGGATGAAAGCCATCAGAACAACACAGTGAAAGCAGATGAAATCATCCAATACTTCCATGCGGATAAGATTATCCGCTGCTCTGCTACTCCGAAAGGTATTAAAAATGCGGAAATCATAGAAATTCCAGAAGCAGATGTTATTGCCGAGGGGCTCATCAAGAAAATGCTCATTATCAATGAGAATTTTCCGCAGCAGGTGGAAATGGAGAATGCAACCAACTATCTGCTAGAGCAGGCCTATGCCAAGCAGCGTGAAATTCGTGCAGAATTTCTTTCCGCCGGGAAGGACATTAACCCTTTGATCGTAGTACAGATTCCAAATAAATCGGAGAAATTGCAGGATGATGTGGAACGCTGGTTTGAAACGCAAGGCGTAACCTATGAGAATGGCCAGCTTGCAGTATGGCTCTCTGATATGCACGAAAACTTGGATGGCATTGAAGAAACCAATGCTCCTTCTGTTGCTGTTATCATCAAGCAAGCTGTTGCCACGGGCTGGGACTGCCCGAGAGCTGCTATCTTGGTAAAACTTCGTGACAATATGGATGAAACCTTCGAAATTCAGACCATCGGGCGTATTCGTCGTATGCCCGAGGCGCACCATTATGGCAAGGATTTGCTGGATAGCTGTTATCTCTATACTTTCGATGAAAAATTCACTGCCGGTGTCAAATTGAGCCTTGGCAAAGGGGCTTTGGAAGCAGTTACCTTGTTCCTCAAAAATGAGTATAAGAACATCACATTGACATCTGAGCAGAGAACGATGGTAACGGATCACCGCAATCCGAAGAAGGCCCTACTTTCCGTCGCAAAGTATTTTGAAGAAACATTCAAGACTGGCACGAATAAAGCAGAGAAACAGGCACGATTACAGGCGGCAGGATTTGAATTTAGTGCTGATATTTTGCGCCATACCTTTTCGGGTGAAACTGCAACCTTAGACTTTGCTTCGGCAGATATGAACACAATCGTCATTACCGAAAAGCTGAACACCCACGACCACGGACATATGTATCATCAGAAGGTGGGTAAGATTGGTATGGAGATCGGAATGGAATATAGCTATATGAACACGATCATTCGTAAACTGTTCGATCGTAATTTTACATATAGCCGCAAGATCCTCGCAATGGAGCCGAGAGAGGTTTATGCCTTTGTTATCAACAATGCCGATTTACTACGCCACACCGTGCGTGAAGCGATGGCAGCTGAACTTCAGCAGCTTACCCTCGATATCAGTCAGGTATCCAAGGTGCCGTTTCATATTCCACAATCCTGCCTCTTCACCTATGATGGTACGGCAAAGACACAGTTTGAAATGAAGAAAAATGTATATCAGGGTTACCTTTCTTCAGCGGAAGTCCGCTCCTCTTCGGAACGCAAATTCGAAAAATTCTGCGAAAAGTGCGACACCGTGAACTGGGTATATAAAAACGGTGACAAAGGTAATGAGTATTTATCTATTGTTTATGCGGATAATTCCGACAAGCAAAAGAATTTCTATCCTGACTATATAATTGGCGTAAACGACGAGGTTTGGATTGTGGAAACCAAGGGTGGGTTTGACCGTAGCGGCAACAGTCAAGATATTGACATTTTTACGCCGAAAAAGTTTGCTGTTCTGAAAGATTATTTGGACCGCTACAGATTAAAGGGCGGTATTGTCCGCTACGATGAGAAAAGCGAAGAGCTGTGTATTTGTATGGACAACTATTCTGAGGATATTAACAGTGACAGTTGGGTCGTATTGAGCGATATTTTGAAATGAGGTGAAAGTCTTGAAGATAACTGACCATAAAGTGCTAATTGAGTTTTCTCCAGCAAAAGTTCAGTTTTTTAGAATAGATCCCGAAGATATCTCGGTCACTTTAAAAAGTATTTTGCGTGTGCTCATAGATCTCTCTTGGCTCAGTAAATTCGATCAAGACTTTGAACAAAAAGCGTTTGAATCTCGGGCAACTAAAACCATAGAAGATATAAAAGCGAAGTTCGATCAATGTGTCGATGACGGTATCACCAAAGATGCTGGCGAGTATGTAGTATCTGAATTGGCCAGAGAAACTATGATCTCTAAACTGGATTATTTGGACATTCCTCTTGCTGAACTTGTTGGGAAAAAGCGGTCAGGTAACCCTGGATTCGATTTCCATTCGCAGAATAAAACCACGGACACGGTTATATTTGGGGAAGCAAAGTACGTTACTGCTACAACAGCGTATTCATCAGCATTGCCACAAATTGTGGATTTTATCGGGGATGAAAAAGATGTTGAGGATCTTCCGGAATTAAAGCCTTTCTGCACAACATCAGCTTTACAAAGAGCAGCCAATGGCATCAAAGGATTTTCTGCGGCATTTTCGGCGAAAACTACCAGCACAGATAGAATAATTGCTAATATCAAAAAACGCTCTGACTTTCAAGCTCTACTTCAATATGAAGAACTCATTTTGGTGGCGGTGGACTTATGAATACTGTTTTGGAAAAGGGCAATATCATTGCAAAAATTCGAAAAGGCGAAGATTTGAATCAGATTATCGACTATGTCAAATCTGAAATCTATCAAAATGGGCCCCGTAGCTCGGTTGTTTTAGAAATAGCGTCATACTTCAAATTATTTCAGCCAGAGTATTTTAAAAAGTATGAGCAAGAGATCATTACCACGATGGGGCTGTTTTTCAAACACCCTCAAATTGAAAACCTTGCAGGATCAGTATTCGAAATGTATCATCAAAAACTCAAGGGTGAGTTCGGCAGTGATTATACGCCGATGCAGGCGGATATTCTTAAAAAGATAAGAGATTTGCAGTACTTCAGTTTTTCAGCGCCAACAAGTACAGGAAAATCTTTTGTGTTTCGACATCTTATTTCTGAATGTTCCAATGATGTGGTTGTTATTGTTCCATCAAGGGCTCTTATTAACGAATATTATGACCGATTGAACCGCCTCGTAGATAGAAAGAGTGTAAATGTTTTAACATTTGTTGACAGGATAAACACCAAACACGTTCACCGAAATATTTTTATATTGACACCTGAGCGTGCGAAAGAGCTGTTTAAAAACAAGGATTGGCTAAAAATTGATCTGATACTATTTGATGAAGCCCAACTCAGTGATGAGCATTCGGTCCGTGGCCTTTACTTTGATAGTATTGTGAGACGGGCACTTAAGTATTTTCCGAATTCGAAATTCGTTTTTGCCCATCCGTTTATTGAAAACCCTGAGGCGCAATTGCAGAAAAATGATATTGAAATCATCAATACAACTGCAACATACAGCAATTATGAATTAAAAAATGTTGGACAAATATTTTATACCCACGACATCACAAGCCAGAAATTCTATCATTTTGGAAGTGATCCTACAACATTAGGAAAGCGCAAGTTAGAAGCAGACTTTGATCCCATTGAATCGGCGTTGAAAAAAGGCGGCAGTGTGCTGATCTATGTTCCAAAGTCCCATATTTACAGCAAACAGATATATGGTCAATTTCAAAAGTATATTTCTATGTGCCACCCCATTGATGATCCAATTGCAATAAAAATGATAGATGAGCTAAAGGATTACATAGGCGCTTCAACAACAGATAAGCTGTTTTATAACTCGGATATGCTTGAAAAACTGAGGTGCGGCATTGTAGTTCATCATGGCTCAATGCCCTTGACAGCTCGTTTGATATTAGAGCATTTTACGCAACAAGGCTTCTGTAAAATCTGTTTTGCAACTTCTACGCTGGAGCAAGGTATCAATATGCCATTCGATGTAGTCTATCTTGACCGCTTTGAAGAAAGCAAAACGCTTTCTGTAAAAAACCTGATAGGCAGAGCTGGTCGATCTACAGCCAAGCCCATATTTGACTTTGGAAGTGTCATTTTGCGACCGAATGCAATGAGCAGATTCCGAAAAGTGTATCAAAAGAAGAACATTCTCTCGTCAAAATCTCGATTGGATATCACAGATGATAAAATGGATGAGAAATATGAGGAATACAAAGAAGCAATTAAAACCGGAGAGTTCTCAGATGAGTATAACCTTACGAATAAAGATCTTGAGAAACTAAAGTCCGACAGCGTTACTACTGTTGTCCCCACATTGCTGGATATGATGTTTACCGGGGCAGATTTTGTATTGCCTAATGCGGTGGCAAAAGAAGTATATGAAGATTTTCAATGCTTATATAAGCAGTATCTGGGACGAGAGCTAACTGCGGCAGAGAAGTATGTTTTTGATTCAGCAATTAAAATAATGATTTGGAAAGTGCATGGCAAAACGTTTAGCAAAATCTGTCAAGAACGATATGCTTATGTTTCTAATGTTGCCCAGCGGCGATTTTTAGCAAAAGCGGGTCAGCAAAATCGTGCGGATAATCTACCAGTTCGGTACATTGCGGGTTATAGCGATATCCCGGATAAAGAATTACGTGCTTATCCTCTGTTTCCGGTTGGGACAAAGGGGAAGGATGTTGATTACGACCGTATTGTCTACGATACATATGATTTTCTTGATAAACTTATAGGATTTAAATTGAGCGATTTGTTCTATGCGATTTTTCATCAGTACTATCTTGCATATCAAGACAATCGGGCTGAAAGGTTAGCAAAATATATCAAGTATGGAACAGAGGATTCAACCGAGATATGGATGCTTCGATATGGATTTTCGTTTGAAGAAATTGAGTGGCTGAAGCCTTGTGTCGAAAGCATTGATCAGACGGAAATTCGTTTTAATGGGGAAATTGAGAGCCTAGATGATTTCCAGAGAAGCAGTATAGCCCAATACTTGTTTTGTAAGCGCACAATAATCACCCGGGCCGAACAAAGTTACGGCAGAGTCCCGTTGGCGGGACTCTGCCGTTTGTTCATTTCCGTATATGTTCCCGGTGCCGGACTGCCGG
>ERZ837910.5617-NODE-5617-length-11057-cov-4.412561_pt1 | contig 11057 bp, 10 predicted proteins | sample MGYA00519940_ERZ837910 | MGnify/ENA primary metagenome ERZ837910 (study PRJEB31850, sample SAMEA3708825) | human gut metagenome | biome: human gut; feature: human-associated habitat; material: faeces | place: China | collected 2014 ... | reverse complement strand
AAGGGACCTGAACAGCGCAAAATCCGCAAGCGGGTACTCGCTTGCTGTGCTTGCTATTCTTCTGTTTGCTTTCTTCCACGACAAAAACGAGGAAATGCCAAAACCTAACGCAGAAAAGAAAAAACACCGCAATTTGCGGCGTTCCCAATGGCTGTATTTCACGAAAAAACGGGGGATTTTATTCCCCCGCAGTTTCATTTTTGACTTCTTGTATTGCTTTTGCTGTGGCGGTGATAACCGTCAAATCCTTGTTGTCCATGCTGTCAAGCAATGTTTCAAGCTGCCGCCGTTGTGTGGACTTATCAGTTTCCTTGTCCGGGAAAAAGAATTGGTCTACTGAAACATCTAAAAGCGTAACAAGCTCATAAAAGATTTGTAGGCTTGGGTGCTGTCCGCTATTCTCAATGGACGCGATATAGCGGGGAGCGATGTTCATCTTATCCGCTAACTGATTGCGTGATATGCCCTTTGCCTTTCTTGCTGCTTTTATGGCTTGACCGAAAGCCTTAAAATCAAATCTTGCGACTTCTCTTTTCATCTTATTTCACCCTACTACATTTTACTGTTCACCTTTCGATTTCGATATGAGTACACATATCATAGACTTGACCGAAATAGAGCATATAATTCACAGATAGTCTCTTGATTTTTGTTCGGCTGTCCGTATATAATTATACTTGTAGAATTATGTGAAAGGGTGTATGAAACATGGAATATATGTCTTGTCCGCAAGCGGCAAAGAAATGGAGCATATCAGAGCGGCGCGTACAGAAGCTATGCGAGGAAAACCGCATACCCGGCGTTTCAAAAATCGGCTATATGTGGCTCATTCCAATAGATGCGGAAAAGCCAGCCGACGGGCGGCAAAAAAATCAAAAAAATTTGTAAGATTTCTTGTAAGGTTTTCGCTTTTGCGTAGTCTTATAAGTGAACGGGACAAGGAGGTGAGCAGGTGACGGACTTTGAACAGATATACAAGGACTATTTTCGGGATGTGTTCCTCTATGTGCGGCGGCTGTCCGGCGGGGACGAACGGCTGGCAGAGGATATTACCAGCGAAGCCTTTTTCCGTGCGCTTCGCCGCATTGACAGCTTTCGGGGGGATTGCGACATCCGGGTGTGGCTGTGTCAGATTGCAAAGAATTGTTACTATACCCATCTGAAACAAAGCCGCAGGACAGAGCATACAGCGGATATGGAACAGCTTATGTCGGAAGCGGAGGAATCACCGGATGAAATGCTGCTGCGCAGCGAGAATGCCCAACAGGTAAAACATCTGCTGCATGAGCTTCCCGATCCGTACAAAGAGGTTTTTATGTGGCGTACCCTTGGCGAATTGAGCTTTAAGGAGATCGGGAAGCTGTTTCACAAGACGGAAAACTGGGCGTGCGTCACCTATCACCGCGCACGAAAAATGATCCAAAAGGGAATGGAGGTTGACAAAGATGAAAAATGAATGCAGTATCATCCGCGATATTCTGCCGCTGTATGTGGAAAACATGGTATCGGAGGATACGTCGGAGTTTGTAAAGGAGCATCTGGAAAGCTGCCCCGCCTGCCGTGCGGAGCTTGAAAAACTGCGGGAGCCTGTGGAGGTGCAAACAGAGCCGCAGCCCGACATGGATGCCGCGCCGCTGAAACGCTTGAAAAAGGCACTGCTGATGAAAAAGGTGCAGACCATCCTATGCACGGCGGCGGTGCTGCTGGCGCTGATGCTGTCGGTCGTCTCCTTTCTGACTGCGCCGGAATACTTCGCCTATTCGCCAGAGCTGGTGACTGTGACGGAGGAAGCAAACGGTGCGGTGACGCTCTCTTTCAGTAACGAGGTCACGAATTATAAGCTCCAACAAATCGCCGACCCCGATGATCGCAACACTGTCTACCATCTTGAGGTGTGGACCTCCGTATGGGACAGAGCGTTCCATAGACCCGGCGTACAGGCTGTGACCGCAGCGCCGGAGAGCGGCAAGCCGCTTCTCGTTTATTTCACGCAGTTTATCAACGGACACGCCGAAAGCTCCAGCGACAGCTCGGTGTGCATCTACGGCACCGCGCCCGACAGCGGCGGCTGGGTCGCTTTGGCGGGGCTTTCTTTGGGCTATTGGCTGCTATTCAACATCGCCCTGTTCCTGATCCTTATCGGGGTATGGTTCAAGCTGCGTAGGAAAGAAAAATCCCGCCGCCGGGTGGAGCGCCTGCTCCCGATCCCTATCGCATACGGGCTGGGGCATCTGTGTATCATGGGCTTTCGCACTGCATCCTGTTCGGAATGGCGCGACTTTCAACTGATCCTTGCAGTCGGCGTTCTGTTCTACTGCGCTATGCTGCTGGCATTGAGTATTTTTTATAATGTAAAAGAGCTGCGGGGTATAAAAAGAGAGGGTGAGAACGAATAGCGGTCTGACCATTTGGAAAGTAGGTGTACCATGAGAAAACTTGTGATTTTTTGCTTTGCCGTCTGTATGACCGTGCTTTCGGTACTATCCCTGTTCAATTTTGCACAGGACGCAGAGGAAAGCATGATACTGGATAAGCGGGCGGTGATCCTCGAAAAGCCGGAGACATTGAGCAACCGCGAATTTTTGGGACAGATAGATACTGCACTTGGAAAGATCGGCGCAGACATTATGTACCGCTACGCGGAGCTGGATGGGAACAAGCCACTGTACCGCTACTATAAGACCAGCCATACCGACAGCTTTCTTTCCGTTTCTACCGGGAAAGGGAGCGTGAGGCTGGAATCGGACGAGTTCTTTTCCACTGCAAGGCAGCCGGGAGCTATGGCGCTGCATCTGTCCTCGCTGTTTCAAGATACCGCCATCTATCCACTCATGCAGGCGCAGCAGCATGACTTGACCGCCGCGACCTGGTATGTGGCGGAAGGGCAGCTTGACGCGGTGCTTCATGCGCTGAAAGGCTTGGGCTATTCCGTAACAGCAACCAACGAAAGGCTTTTGTCTACCAAACTGCCGCTTTATTTCCTGTTCATTCCTGCCTTTATGCTCTGCGTCAGTATCGTATTCTACACCCTGTCCGCAGGCAAGAAAAATGTGCTGAAAAAAATGGAGGGCTATACCACGGGGAATATCCTGCTGGGGGAGATCAAAGCCTTTGCCCCTGCTTTGTGTCTTTGCTTTCTGCTGATTTTTGCCGCCGCCATGATTTGCGCCGTGTGGCTTCATCCGGTGGCGACCTGGCAATTTGGGCTGTTCCTGCTGGGGGATTGTCTGTGGCTGCTCGTTCCTCTGATACTGGGCATCCTGCTCTCCCTGTTATTCCTCTCCGGGCAGCGCAGCGCGGAGTATGTGAAGGGCAAAGTTCCAAAGCGCGGGATCTACATTACAAACACGCTTGCGAAAGCTGCTTTTCTAATCTTTATTCTATTCTCTCTCACCATTGCCATGCGGAACATCACGCAGATCTACAACACCTTCCATGCAGCGGAGTTCTGTTCGCAAAAGACAAAGGGCTATGTGACTGTCCCTCTGAACAATGTTAATTCCGGCAGAGCACCGGAGGGCGCGGATTATCTGGCGTTCTATTATGCCACAGTGGATCGCTACAATGGAATACTCATGGCAGCCAACGATTTTAATTACGACCTGTTTGAAGGGAAAATGCTGGGAGAGGCATACGGTCAGGATTATGCCCACATCAACCGAAACTACCTTGCGTTCAACCCCATCTATGCGCCGGACGGGGAGCAGATCGGTGACGCTCTGCTTTCCGATACCCATGTGAATATTCTGCTTCCGAAGTCCAAGGAATACAGGCGGGATGAGGTACGGGAGCACGGCGCGAGCTGGGGAAATTCCGGGGATGTGAATATTGTCCTCTACGATGATAAAGCGTCTGACATATACTCCTATAACGCCAGCACAGGGCTTGGGGGAAACGGCGCTCTGCCCGCGCCCATCCTTGTAGTCAAGGAAGGTGACCTGCTGGACGGGCTTTTCATCGAAGCATGGTGTTCACAGGGGGCGTATTTCCTCTATGTTCCCACCGATGATCCGTATGCGGAGCTGCTGCCCATCCTGCGGGAAACGGGTATTGACGCGGCGACCGTTTCCACACCGACCGTCGCCGCCACCTTTGATAAAATGCTCCATCATCTGACCTATATGCTGATGATTTGGGGCGTACAGGCTTTGGTGCTGCTGATTGGGCTGTTCTGCCTGATCTTATTCGGCGCAAGGCTCTACTGCGACAATTACAGGGACAGGATCGCCTGTCGCCTGATTGAAGGGCACTCCCTTTTGAGCTGTATTCGCACCCATCTCGTGCTGACGGTGCTGTATTATGGGGCGGTAGCGGCAGGGCTGCTGTTCTTAAAGCTCGCCATCGAGCTTGACTACAATATCCTGCTGGGTACGTTTCTCGCGGAGCTGCTGATCACGCTGCTGGCCTGCGGCAGCATTGCCCGGAAAAACCTCTATCAGATTGTGAAAGGAGCGGAAGCATGACTGCCATTACTTTATCCAATATCAATAAACGCTTCGGGGAGAAAGTGCTGTTTCGGGATTACTCGCTGCATATTGAAGCCGGAGAGTTTGTCGCCATCAAGGGCGAAAGCGGAGCCGGAAAAACAACGCTCCTGAACATCATAGGACTGCTGGAAACGCCGGACAGCGGCAGCGTCACCCTCTGCGGCGCAAGAAACCCGTCCTTTTCCTCCCGCGCTGCGGTTCATCTGCGGCGGCACAAGCTGTCCTACCTGTTTCAGAATTACGGGCTGGTGGACACCGATACCGTGGAAGCCAACATGAAACTCGCCACCCGGTTCGGTAAAGCAAAGGGCAAGGCAGAGAAAGAACGCATCGCGGATGCGTTGGCACAGGTGGGGCTTTCGGGCTATGAGCGTCGTAAGGTCTACACCTTGAGCGGCGGTGAGCAGCAGCGGGTGGCACTGGCAAAAATCATTGCAAAATCCCCCGACATTATCCTTGCGGATGAGCCTACGGGCAGTCTGGACGAGCGCAACCGCAGCTATGTGATGGATATTCTCAAAGAGCTGAACCGACAGGGGAAAACCATTGTTGTTGTGACACATGATCCCTATGTGAGCGATTGCGCCACACGGCACATTGCGCTGTGAGAGGACTGCATGATTCTCATGCAGAAGCGAATCGCTGGATCGCTTCTGCACCCTCGGTATTTAACAAAAACCTTACATCAACTGTAAGTGGCGTATTTGCCTATTCCGCTGTAAAATTTTAATGAGCAGACAAGCATCAAACGAAATAGCGAGGTGTTGAGTTGATATGAATTGTAAAGAAAAACTTTTAGAAGTTCGTGATTTACACAAGGTCTATACCAAAGAAGGTGTCCCTACAAAAGCCCTCAATGGAATTACCTTTAACGTTCTGAATGGTGAATACTTGGGCATTATGGGAGCAAGTGGCTCCGGGAAAACCACATTGCTGAACTGCATTGCTACGGTTATTAAACCAACCGCTGGACAAATCCTGCTTTCCGGCGCAAATATAAGCTCTTTTGACGGGGGCAAGCTGGCTGAATACCGTGGTAATAAAATAGGCTATCTCTTTCAGGACTTTGCATTGCTTGACAATCTGACAGGCAGGGAAAATATCCTGCTGCCGCTCTCTATTCATAACATGGATATTTCAACGGCAGAAAAGAGATTGACTGACATTGCAGGATTTCTCGGAATTACGGATGTGCTTTCCAAATTTCCGACGCAAATGTCCGGTGGTCAAAAGCAGCGTGTCGCCGCTGCCCGCAGTCTGATTTCTAACCCCGATATTATTTTGGCCGACGAGCCGACCGGGGCATTAGACACGAAGGCTGCGCGGCTTCTCATGGAAAAGCTGCTGGAAATCAACCAAAAGCATGGTCGTACAATTTTGATGGTGACGCATGATCCGAATGCGGCAAGTTTCTGTTCCAGAATTTTGTTCATTCAGGACGGTGTAATTTTCCATGAACTGCGTCGGAAAATCCCTGCTGAAACGCGGGAAGAATTTTATGCGCGCATTTTACAGGTTATGGCGCAACTGGGGGGAGGAAGTGCAAATGTTCTTTAGCATCGCTTGGCGAAATGCGAAACGAAGCCGCAGCGAAAATCTAATATACTTTCTCACTATGGTAACAGCCATAGCCACGTTTTATATTGTGCTTTCTCTTGGAGAGCAGGACGTGATGCGTTTTTTGAGTGAACTTGAAAGCGACGCTGTGGATCGCCTTTTGACAAAACTGTTGCCGACAGTGTACCTCTGTGCGCTGCTGTTCGTTTTTTCTCTGGTGATCTTTGCAAATAAGTACCAGCTTGAATGTCGAAGCCGGGAATTAGGTCTTTATCTTCTGTTTGGAATGACAAAGCCTCGCCTGTTTATTCAAATCATGGCAGAGGGGCTTATCAGCTCTCTTTTGGCTCTTTTAGGCGGTCTTATCTGTGGCGGCTTTTTGTCAGAGATAAGCAGTCTTGCTACGGCACGACTTGTGGGCTACGGTATTATTGCACATCAATCAAGTTTTTCCATTCGTGCTGTTATTTTGACGACGCTCGGATTTTTGATTATCCAGTCTGTCGCGCTGTTTGTCCTATGCGGAAAACTTTTTAACAAAGAAATTCAGCAAATGCTTTACGGTGAAATGGAGAAAAAGCAGCGAACTGGGAGTAAGAGCGGTAATTGGCTTTCCCTCATTCTTGGTGCTGTGTTTTTAATCTTCGCATACTGGATTGTATTAAAACATTTTATGACCGCTGGCAACGCACTGATAATCGTCGCGGTTGTGTTTGGAATTGTCGGAACGGTATTATCTATCCGTGGTCTTGCAAGACTGTTGAGCGCAGCAGCGGCATCCATAAAGCGCAAAGCCACATCCGGACTGTATATCTTTACACTGCGCCAACTTTATGAAAATGTCGTCCATAAATACATTTCCGTCAGCGTTGCGTCTATTCTGATTATGCTCACAATCATGCTCATTACAGACGGATCCGTTAGCATTATGTCATATGGAAAACAAATAACGAGAGGATCTTCCGTCTATGATTTTACAGTTATGGGCGATGAGCGGCTGGTTGACGAATATCTTTCAAATGAAAAAATGAACTCTTATGTTACCGCCTTGAATCGCATGGAAACAGGGACAATGAAACACCCCGTTTCGGGAGAAATGAAATCTCTTGTAGACTGGTCCGGACTGCGAGAACAGGTAGTTTTGAATTTGCCCCCGGATGTGCAAGACCCTGTTGTGCAAGGAGCAGTTAGCTATGAATTTGGCTCACACCAACCGGCAGCACTTATCCTTTTGGGGTTCATTGACACAATAGGAGCTGCCCCGCATCTTCTGCCAGTATCATCATACAACAGGCTTTTAGAAGCAGCAGGGGAAGAACCGGCAACGATCCGTAATGATGAAGCGATCTTTTACCTTAACCCGGATTTTACAGGAAATACACAAGATGAAATGTTCTCTATATTAGAACGGATTGCAATGGATGCACAGACGAGAGGGAAAACCTTACTTTCCATTGATGGACAGCCGATTGTTCTTGGTTCGTCCGTACCAATGAAAGGACTAACAGCAGATGAAAACATAAAAATCGTAACTGCATTGATTGTTTCCGACGAAGTTTATTACAAGTATGTAGCCCCGGACACCGTTACAGTCTATTATAGCTTCTGTATTCCGAGAGAAACCGTTGAGAAAAACGGTCTGTTGCAGTCTATTATGATGCCGTTCCTTTGCCTGCTTTTGAAAACGCTGTATCACAGTTAGCAGAGCTGTCCCCGGATTTAATTCTGCTCGACATCAATCTCCCCTTTCGTTCCGGCTTTGAGATATGCAAAGAGATAAATGCAAAGCACCTTGGGGCAGTTTTGATTTTAACGGCAAGAGATAAATTACAGGACGAACTTCATGCCTTGGGATTGGGGGCAGACGACTACTTAACAAAGCCATGTAATATGGAACGTCTACTTGCCCGCACAAAAAATCTTCTGCGCCGCCGAGAGGCGCAGGTGCAGCAAGGATTACTCGACGGGGGCGGCTTCCTGCTTGATCCAAATACTTTTACGATATATGCAGGAAAAACCTCTTATGTTCTGCCGCAGAATGAGGGAAAAATCCTTCTTGCTCTTTTGAAAAACAGCCCGAACCTTGTTTCAAAGAACGAGCTGTTCCATACGCTTTGGGGGACGGCAGAGTTTATAGATGAAAATGCCCTGCAAGTCAACTTTACCCGTCTGCGGAAAACGCTGCGTGAAATTGGGCTTGAGGAACGCATTGAAACGGTACGCGGACAAGGCTACCGTCTGAAAGAACAGGTGGGCTTATGAGAAACTTACGTACTCTCTTGACTTATATATCGTCTAATCGAATTTGGTTGGTTACCCTTGCGTGCTTGGAGTTGTTCTTTGTATTTCTTGCATGGTTTGCTTACCCGGAGAATTTTTTGAGCCTTGTGGGACTGATGATATTTGTATCTCTTGCCGCTTTGATCCTCCCGCTGGTAATCTCAATCTACAAACGCAAGAAAATAGACATCGCCTTTCGATGTTTCCTGTTAGAGCCGGACGACAGAAACGAATACCTGTTATGTGAAAGTGTCCCCGCGTCAATGCGTCCATATCTCCGAGAACTGGGGCAACATTTAAGAACGCAGCAGGAATACGGAAAAGAGCAAAAGCTGAAAATTGCGGATTACGAAAACTACATCGAAAAATGGGCGCATGAAATAAAGAAACCGTTATCCCTTATGACGCTGCTTTTGGATAACCGTAAGGGTGAGATGTCGCCTTTGGTGCATACCCGTATGTTATATGTGCGCGACTATGCGCGGCAGAGTGTGGAACAGATTTTATACTTTTCCCGCCTTGGAGCAGTTCATAAAGATTACTGTTTTGAGCAGCTTTCTGTTTTGGAAACTTGCCGGGAGGCGGTTGAGGATAATTTTTCCTTACTTGAAGAAGCCGGATTTTCTGTCGTGTATACCGGGGACGACCGCAATGCTGTATCTGATAAAAAAGGATTTATGTTCATTTTAGGTCAGATTATCAGCAACAGCGTAAAATATGCCGGAAAGAACCCCGCGCCCACGATACAATTCTCGGTGGCGGATCATGCAGATGGTGGAGAAATCATTTTATCTATCAGCGATAACGGAACTGGCATACCCGTGTCCGATCTCCCGTTTGTCTTTGATAAGGGCTTTACCGGGGACACAGGCAGCTATTTAAGCCGTTCTACGGGAATGGGGCTGTACCTTGTTCGTCAAATGGCGAATGACTTGACCCTAAAAGTAAGTATTTTTTCAAACGCCAACGGCGGAACAACCGTAACACTGATGTTTCCTAAAGTGGAGCAACCCTTGAGGAGGTGAGCATATGCAGCCGCAGAAAAAGAAATCTCATACTGTGGTATTGCTGATTGGCTGGCTAATTATTTTAGGCTCATACCTGTTAATACGATTAGCGTTTATTCTTTTTGGACTTCATTTGAGATCCGAAGCGTTGGGAGTTTGCCTTGCCGTAATACCGTACCTTTTAGCCGCGCTGTATTTTGGAAAATACGGCAAATCACAAAAGGCTTGGTTTTACTCGTTGGGCATTCTATTCCCGTCCATTGTTGAGAAAATAGCATTGTATTCTATCGGTGCGTTTCTTTACGGGATAATTCCTGCAAATATCGCAGGAGTTATGGAAGCTGTCGCAACCGGGGATGTATTTGTAAATCTCTTTACACAGCCGTCCGCACGTTATGTAATCAATATTTTGTTTTTCAATTGGACGTACATAGTATGTGGCATTGCGGTTTCTGTTCTTTGCGTTCTTATTCTCACGAAGGTGCAAAAGAACACAGAAAATAGCAAATAGAATTGTGGAGGTGGGATATGTTTGATGGTCTATATGCAGTAGTGATGTCCGGGTCGCTCATAGGGATATTTCTTCAAGTTGTCCCCATTACCTTTTTGGTAGGACTTGTTTACGCAATCTATCGACTTGTGAAAATCAGAAAGCGCGAACTGTCTGTTTCGTGGGGAGCAGAGATTATGCGTTGGCTTTTTGTTTGCTACTTAACAGGACTGATCAATCTTGTTCTTGTTCCGAGAAATTTTTGGACGTATATTTGGTTTTATCTGTATAACGGTTATAGCGGTGGTGAACTCGACCCCCTATTTTCCGGCAATTTCAACCTTGTTCCCACATTTTTGAAAGCTCAAACAGGCGAATTTACGATTGGGCGTTGGGTAAGAACAATGCTTGAGGGAAATCTTATCATCTTCTTGCCAATGGGGTTCTTCTTGCCTTTTGTTTCAAAGACCATAAACACACGGAACATTTTTGCTTTTGCTGTCATAACACCGATTGCGATTGAATTACTACAGCCTGTCATTGGGCGCAGTTTTGATGTTGATGATGTAATGATGAACTTTGCAGGAATCATCATTGGCTATTTTATAACTCTTGGAATTAAGGCAACAGCAGCAAAGCGTTAAAACGTTAATTCCATACGCTGCTTCAAACATCTGCCGCACGACGGCAAAAGAAAAAAACCGTCGTGCAGCAGACATCTTTTCACGCCCCAATGATAACGCGGCGGTTTTGAGAAATCAAAGCCGCCGCGTTTTGTCATGCGACGACATTAAAGACATGGCGGCATAAAGGAGGCTGCCGCCATGTTGCATTATCATTATAGCCCCTAACAAGCGGGGATATTTCTCAAAAAAAGTGTCTTTCCGTTATGGGGTGTTTCTGACTGTGCAGATGAACACACATATCACCATATAGCGGTATATGCTTCCTTTATAGCGCCCGGTTGCATTTTGCAGTCGGGCGCATTTTGCTTCTCCAAAAGTTTTTTTGAAAAAGTTTTCTTTTTCGGTTGGCATATTCACGGCTTCGCCGTGGAGGGTTGCCGAAAGGGGATAAATACTAACCCGCCCCCGGGATGAAAGGGGGTGAGAACATGGATTACCCTAATCGGCTGGAATGGCAAACGAGATGTGAGTTTAATGCGTACTGCAAACGCGCTTTACGCAACGAACTGATTGACGCCTGCCGGGAAAGCAAAAGTCGGCGAAAGCACGA
>ERZ837910.5616-NODE-5616-length-11060-cov-3.607996_pt1 | contig 11060 bp, 9 predicted proteins | sample MGYA00519940_ERZ837910 | MGnify/ENA primary metagenome ERZ837910 (study PRJEB31850, sample SAMEA3708825) | human gut metagenome | biome: human gut; feature: human-associated habitat; material: faeces | place: China | collected 2014 ... | reverse complement strand
CCTGAGTATAATGGTTATAAAGTGTACTGGGAAGATGGTGCACAGATTACACCGCCTCATGATACAGGTATTATGGATGAAGTTAAAGCTGTTACGGATTACAACACAGTTAAGACAATGGCTAAGGAAGATGCTGTTAAACAGGGATTATATCAGCAGATTGGCAAGGATATAGATGATAAATATATCGAAGAACTTAAAAAACAGGTTATCCATTGGGACAGCATCAAAGAGATGGGAGACAAGCTTAAAATTGTTTATACACCTCTTCACGGTACAGGAAACATTCCGGCAAGACGTGTTCTTGAAGAACTTGGATTTAAAAATGTTTATGTTGTGCCTGAACAGGAACTTCCGGACGGAGATTTCCCAACTGTAAGTTATCCGAATCCTGAGGCAGCAGAAGCATTTGAACTTGCACTTAAACTCGCAAAAGAAAAAGATGCAGACCTTGTTCTTGCAACTGACCCGGATGCAGACAGACTTGGTGTTTATGTAAAAGATACAAAGTCAGGTGAGTACATTACACTTACCGGAAATATGTCAGGCTGCCTTCTTGCTGATTATGAGATTTCTCAGATTAAGGAAACAAAGGGACTTCCTGATGACGGAAAACTTATCAAGACAATTGTTACATCAAATCTTGCAGATGAGATTGCTAAATATTATGGAGTAGAGCTTATAGAAGTTCTTACAGGATTTAAATATATAGGACAGCAGATACTTAATTTTGAGACAACAGGTAAAGGTACATATCTGTTTGGATTTGAGGAGAGTTACGGATGCCTTATCGGTACTCATGCAAGAGATAAGGATGCTATCGTTGCAACTATGGCTCTTTGTGAGGCAGCAGCTTACTATAAGACAAAGAATATGACACTCTGGGATGCAATGATTGCAATGTATGAGAGATACGGATATTGCAAGGATGGCGTAAAAGCAGTTACCATGAAAGGCATTGAAGGACTTGCAAAGATACAGGAAATCATGTCAGACCTTCGCAAGAATCCGCCTAAGGAAATTGATGGACACAAGGTACTCTCATTTAGAGATTATCAGGCAGATACTATTACTGACCTTGCAACAGGTGAGGTTAAGCCTACAGGCCTTCCAAAGTCAAATGTACTTTATTTTGATATGGAAGATAATGTATGGATGTGTGTAAGACCTTCAGGAACAGAGCCAAAGATTAAATTCTACTATGGTGTTGTCGGAACATCTCTTGAAGATGCAGATAAAAAATCTGAGCAGATGGCAAAAGCTGTTGACGATTTGATTTAAGCACATTTTAATTATCAATCAAAATTATGATGCAGGGGTCAAAGGAATTTTGACCTTGGCATCAAATTATTAAAGGAAGAGCGGATATAAAATGTCCGTTTTTCCTAAAAAAGATTTGGGGGAAAGCGTATGCAGGAAAAGATGGACCAGTGGATAAACTGGGTTGAATATGATGAACTGCTTGAGGGCAGACATAATGCACCGCATAATTTACTGGGATTGCACAGCTTTGGCAGAGGTCAGGTTTTTACTATATACAGACCTGAAGCTGAGAGAGTTTTTATAACTGATATGTCGGGAAAAAATGAACTTGAATTAGAAGAAATAGGTGAGAGTTCAGGATTTTTTGGAAAATATATTCCAAGAAAGAATTACAGAGCTCCATACAAAGTGAAAGTTCAGTATTCTGAAAATGATATTATTGAATATGTAGATCCATATTGTTTTGAACCACAGATTGGTGATGAGGATTTATATTATTTTGCAGAGGGCAAACATTACGAAATATATAAAAAATTAGGTGCGCATCCTATGACTATAAATGGCGTAAAAGGCACATATTTTGCAGTATGGGCACCTCATGCAAGAGCGGTAAGTGTAGCAGGAAGTTTCAATATGTGGGATGGAAGAATTCATCTTATGAGAACACTTCAGGTTTCGGGTGTTTATGAATTGTTTATTCCTGGGGTTGAGCCCGGGGCAATTTATAAATATCAGATACTTACAAGAACAGGTGAAGTTCTTATGAAATCAGACCCGTATGCGAATTGTTCAGAACTTCGCCCTGCAAATGCATCTGTTGTTGCGGATATAAGCGGCTTCAAATGGAATGATACAAAGTGGATGCGTGAGCGTGAAAAGAAAGACAGGGACGAGCTTCGCAGAGAGCCTATGGCAATATATGAAGTTCATATCGGTTCGTGGCGTAAAAAGGATGACGGAACGGAAGATGGATTTTATACTTATCGTGAAATGGCACCTATGCTTGCGGAGTATGTTAAAAAGATGGGCTATACCCATGTTGAGCTTATGGGTATAGCAGAGCATCCGTTTGACGGTTCATGGGGATATCAGGTGACCGGATATTATGCACCTACAAGAAGATACGGAACACCTAAAGATTTTATGTATTTTGTTGATTATATGCATGAAAAAGGCATTCATGTAATTCTTGACTGGGTACCGGCACATTTTCCTAAAGATGAACATGGTCTTGGAAGATTTGACGGACAGCCTCTTTATGAACATCCTGATCCGAGAAGGGGCGAGCACCCTCATTGGGGCACTTACATCTTCAATTATGGCAAGAGAGAGGTTGAGAATTTCCTTATTGCAAATGGACTTTTCTGGCTCAAGGAGTTTCATGTTGACGGACTTAGAGTTGATGCGGTTGCATCGATGTTATATCTTGATTATGGAAAAGATGATGGAGAGTGGCTTCCAAATGAAAAAGGCGGCAATGAAAATTATGATGCCATAAATCTTTTCAGACATATGAATGAACAGTTTGAGAAACAATGTCCAGGAACCGAGATAATAGCTGAGGAGTCAACTGCGTGGGCAGGTGTTACATCACCGGTTTCAATGAACGGTCTTGGATTTTTATTTAAATGGAATATGGGATGGATGAATGATTTCCTTGAGTATATGAAGCTTGACCCTTATTTCAGAGCAAATAATCACGGCAAATTGACTTTCAGCATGCAATATGCATATAGTGAGAACTTTATTCAGGTACTTTCTCATGACGAGGTTGTTCATGGAAAATGTTCAATGATAGAGAAAATGCCCGGTGAATACGAGGAGAAATTTGCAAATCTTCGTACAGCGTATGGATTTATGTACGGTCATCCGGGAAAGAAGCTTCTTTTTATGGGACAGGAATTTGCACAGTTTAGAGAGTGGAGTGAAAAACGCAGTCTTGACTGGGAACTTCTTGATTATGATATGCACCAGAAGATGCAGGCGTATGTCAGAGAGCTCAATAAACTTTATGAAAAATATGATGCAATGTATGTGAATGACTGTGAGCCTATTGGTTTTGAGTGGATGAGCTGCGACAATGCCGACATGAGTACAGTGAGCTTTGTGCGGCGTGGAAGTTCTTCAAAAAATCAGTTATTATTTGTGTGTAACTTTACACCGGTATCATATGAGAAATATCGTACAGGAGTGCCGTGTGCAGGAGATTATGTGAAAGTTTTATCGTCTGATGATGAAAAGTTCGGAGGAACAGGAGCAAACATTAAAAAGACAATAAAAGCGGAAAAAATTGAATGCGAAGGAAAAGATTATTCTATAGAATTTAATCTTCCGCCAATGTCCGTTACAGTATTTAAGTTTGATTATAAATAATAAAGTTTAATGTGAAAAGCAGTAGAAAACAGATTGTTAATAATGTTTTCTACTGCTTTTTTGTATCAAAATTATTGTAAAACGATATGTTTGGCAGTTACATATCCGACATATGATTTACGTGAGTCGGAATATCTTACTTTATAAAAACTGAGCAATCCGACTTTTTTGGTGCTGAGAACAGCCATGTATGAGCCTGACGGAACATTAACTATTGCATTTGTAATAGATTTTGCTTCTTTAAGCAGTTTAGTTGAAGTTTTAGCTGTTCCACCTTTATAATATTTTAACTTTGAATCAGCCGGCAGCCAGCAATTGTATTTTTTGTTTTTTGTATAATAGTACATATGTAAAAATGTCGTATTATTTTTATAAGTGGTTTTGCCCGTATATTCAAGTATGAATTTTTTGGGAAGTGTTTTAAGTGTATCTGCCTGAGCAGAAGGCTTCTTTAAAAGTTTCAAAGAAGATGTTGTTATGGCTGCTTTGTGCTGCATGGCAGAAACCGTAAGTGAAAGATAACTACTGTACAGTTTTTTTGCTGACTTTGAATTTACACTTCTTATTTTATAATAATATTCGTGGTAACTTTCGACGTTGCTATCAACGTATTTTTGAGTTTTTACATTGTTTATTGTTTTGACTTTTTTGTATTTTCCATCATAAAAATCTTTTCTGTATATTTCAAATCCGGTTGCATTTTTCGGAGCAGTCCATTTGAGCGTAATTGATTTTGATGTTGAAACAGCCTTAAATGGTTTTGGAGCACTTATTTTTGTGGTCTGGGCAGGAGTGGCAGTCGGTTTAGCGGTAGGTTTAACTGTCGGTTTTACGGTTGGCTTAGCGGTAGGCTTGGCAGTCGGTTTGACCGTAGGAGCAGCAGTCGGCTTTGGAGTATTAGTTGGGGTTATGACTGGCGATGAGGTAGCTTCGGCGGCATCTATATTTTTTTTGGTATACCAAAAGTTGCAATCGACTTTTCCTGTTATGCCGTTCACTTTTCCGCTGCTTGTATACTGCCAGTATTCATAGCTGTTTGCGTATGTTGTCTTTGTGGTATAGTTTGCAAGCCATACTTTATAAGTGTTTCCGATTGTTTTGCCGTTTATAAGACTTGATAAATCACTTTTGTTTGCATATACAAGAGGGGTATATCCGGCTTTTTTTACGGCAGCACAAAAAGCTTTTACATTTGCCGTTGCTTCTGCTTTGGTTAATTTCGCATTATACATTCTTCCGATAGGATTTTTGCCGTCAGTTGGGTATTCATAATCGATAGCAACAGGAAGTGTTATATTATAATCCTTTATTTTACTTATGCAAAATTTGGCTTCTTCGCGTGCTTCATCGGTTGTAAGAGCTTCGGTAAAATAATAAACACCGACTTTAATTCCGGCAGCCAGAGCACCTTCGATGTTAGCTTTATAATTAGGATCGGTACATAAAGTACCGGATTTTCCGTATCCTCTGTAACCGACACGGACAATGACAAAATCGACACCGTCCTTTTTTGCTTTATCCCAATTTATGTCGCCATTATATTTTGAAACATCTATTCCATTGTAGATATTATAGTTTTTAAAAATGTCGTTGTGGGTGTAGGTTGAACTTGTAAATGGGCTTTTGCCTGTAATAGCGGCAGAAACGTGTGTGTTGTTTAAAAAATATGTTGTATCTGAAAATAAAAAGACTGATTGCATAATCAATGAACATATCAGTAATTTTGATAAAAATTTCTTTTTCATGTGTGTCCTCCGTAGTTTGAATTTTATGTTACCGTTATAACAAAAATCAATTATTAATTATTCGCTGTCAGTATAAACGGTAACGATTATATACTACAGTATATTTGTATGCTGTGTCAAAAAGATGTAAAGAATTGGATGTTGACTTTGAAAAAATAAGATGTTAGAATGAAACAAACGTTTGGAACGAAAGTTCGGAAGAGAGGTGAGGCAGTGGTACTGGAAAATGATATGAGTCTTATGAAAAAATTACAGATTTTATCAGATGCGGCTAAATATGATGTGGCTTGTACATCAAGCGGAGTACATCGTGACGGAGTAAAAGGCGAGCTGGGAAATGCTGTATCATGTGGAATTTGTCACAGTTTTGCAGCTGACGGAAGATGCATATCTTTACTCAAGATACTTTTTACGAATGAATGTATCTACAATTGCAGATACTGTATAAACCGTGTATCAAATGATGTACCGAGAACTTCATTTACACCAGAAGAAGTTTGCCATCTCACCATGGAGTTTTATCGTAGAAATTATATAGAAGGTTTATTTTTAAGTTCAGGTATTTTATATTCACCTGATTATACTATGGAACTGATATGTAAGACATTGCATGATTTAAGAGTGGTTCATAGATTTAATGGTTATATACATTGTAAAGCTATTCCGGGTGCTTCGCAGGAACTTGTAGAACTTGCGGGGTGGTATGCTGACAGGATGAGTGTAAATCTTGAACTTCCGACAGAGGCTGGATTAAGAGAACTGGCTCCAAATAAATCAAGAAAAAATATATTGACACCTATGAGGCAGATTCAGCTCGGAATGGCAGAGAGTATGGAAAAACTTGGCATGAAAGGCGGAAACAGGAGTGCATATTGGCATACATCGAAGAGGCTGGGACGCCATATGGATGATGCTCTGACAAAAAAGGATTATAGTCTGCTGAAAAAGGATAGGGGACAGTTAGAGTTTGTTGGAGGAGAATATGAGAAAGCAGATAGAATGCAGGTATCCATATTGCCAAAGCAGAAAACAGATTTTCGGAAAAATACTAATATTCTGCCTGAAGTACCGGACAGAGGCGGTGCACTGACTATGTGGAATAAAGCCGAAACAAACAGGGGGTTTGTTCCGGCGGGTCAGAGTACACAGATGATTATAGGAGCTACAGGTGAGAGTGATTTTGAAATTATATCTGTATCTGAGGCTTTGTACAAGAAATTTGATTTAAAAAGAGTATTTTATTCTGCATTCATAAATGTAAATAATGACAGTACACTTCCGGCATTGGAGAAAGACCCGCCGCTTCGCAGAGAGCATAGGTTATATCAGGCAGATTGGCTTCTCAGGTATTATGGATTTGAAGCTAATGAACTGCTGTCTGAAAAAAGACCGTTTTTTAACACATATCTTGACCCGAAATGTGATTGGGCACTTGGACATTTAGAAGATTTTCCTGTCGAGATAAATACGGCAGATTATGATACGCTTCTTAGAGTTCCTGGGATTGGTGTTAAATCAGCAGGGCGCATAGTCAGAGCCAGAAAAACGGGACAGCTTGATTTTGATACTTTAAAGAAGATAGGAGTTGTCTTAAAGCGTGCAGTGTTTTTTATAACATGCAATGGAAAGATGATGTACAACTTTTTGAAAGTAGATGAGGATTATATTACGAGAAATCTCGTGGCAAATGAAGGCAATATTATGAAAGGTTTCGGACAGGATATAACATATAAGCAGCTTACGTTGTTTGATGATTTTTCGCTTGGCTAGAGTGTTGTATCAATGACTTTCGTTGAAAATTAACTTTTTGATATATTTGTCAAAAATGCGATTATGAGAGTGCATGTCAAAAAACGCAGGCGTAACGGGCTACGGCGAGGATTTTTGGCATGTGTTATTGAAATTGCAAAAAGGGAGGGGGAAAACAGGATATGGAAGAAAAGAATATTCGCATATACAGATGCTCGGATGATGAGGTGGGGGTATTCAGTGCTATATATGAAGCGGGAATATCCGGTTATGGACATAAATATATACGCATCCAGCCACAGTCAGACAGATATATGTATAGTATGGAACTGTTTGCAGAGTATGTAGATGTAGAAAGTTCTGAAAAAAAGATGAATGCAGTTCTCAGCGCGGTAAAGGAAAAAATATCAAATGAAGTATATGAGTATGTTATGAAAGCTATTGTAAGCGATGATTCACGCAGGGGAGATATTATATATCAATTTATAACATATGGATTTACAATAGGTGAAAAAGTCATTATGGCAGTTCAGTTTCAGGAAGTTTCGGACATGTTTACTCTTGTGAGAAGTGTTCAAAATGAGGCGCATAGATATATAGAAATACTTCGGTTTAAAGAAGTTGTTCACAAACCGCCGCTTTTGCTTGCTGTGATAGAACCAAAGAATGACATAGCAGCACATATTGCAAATCATTTTGCTGACAGGTTTAATAATGAATGGTTTATAATATATGATGCAAGGCACCATAAAGCGGTATTTCATGATGTTTCAGGAAGATGGGAAGTACGTTTGCTGACAGAAGATGAAGAGGAAAAGATACGTGAGCTTGATGAAACGAAGGAAGAATATTCTGAGTTATGGAGAGTTTTTTTTGATAGCATTGCAATAAAAGAAAGAGAAAATAAGAAACTTCAGATTGAGAATCTTCCTATTAAATATAGGAAAAATATGACAGAATTTATAGTTTAAGGCGATTGTGTGTCAAAATTCGGTTTTATAAAAATAAAATTGATTTTTGTTTAGAATGATATAAAATAAAGCTTATTCTCTGGAAATCTTGTGAAAATGGTTGTATAGGATACGAAATGCATATAAAAAAAGAGAAAAACGGTGAAATATTATGCAGATTAACGATACCATTAGCGTTTCTGTTCTGTTAATATGTAATTTGTTATAGGAAATTATAGCTGAGTTTTAGTAAAAACTAAACTATTTTTCCTTATAAAAAATATCCCCTATATATAGGGAGAGGAGGATAAGTTAATGAGATTAACACAGGGAACAAAAAAAGCACTTTCATTAGCTCTTTCAGCAGCATTGGTTATTACAGGTGCAAGTTTTGAGGGAACAAAAAGTGCAGCAGCAGACACTACAACAAACACAACAGTAGCCAGCGGTTCGGCAGTAACAAGTGCACCGGCTATTACAAGCGCACCAGCAATAACAAGTGCACCGGCAGTTACAGAGACACCGGAAGTGACAAGTGCACCAGCAGTTACAGAAACACCAGCAGCAACAAGCACACCGGAAGTGACAAGTGCACCAGCAGTTACAGAGACACCAGAGGCAACAAGCACACCGGAAGTGACAAGCGCACCAGCAGTTACAGAAACACCGGCACCAACAAACACACCAGCAGTAAAAGTAACAGTAGCCAAAAAAGCTGTTTCAGTTGCACCTGGAAAAACAACAACAGTTAAGTACACATCAAATGCGACAGTTAAAGCTTCAAGCAGCAACAAGGCTGTAACAGTTAAGGTTAACAAGACTAAAAAGACAGTTGCAATTTCTGCTAAATCTACAGCAACTATGGGCTCTACAGCTACAGTAACTCTTAAAGCAGGTACTAAGAAAGCTACAATAAAAGTAACAGTTGCTAAGAATGCAAATGTTAAAAAGAATAAGACAGTTAAATATTCAGTAACACTTGCAAAAGTAACTAAGAAAGTTAAGACAAATAAGATTAAGGTTACTGTAAAGAATAAGAAGATTGCTAAAGTAACAGTTAAGAAAACTGCTAAGGGTCAGATTACATATAGTGTAAAAGGACTTAAAAAAGGAAAGACAACTGCTACAATCAAATATGGTAAGAAATCTGTAAAAGTTAGTGTGGTTGTAAAATAATTGACCGGGTTGAAGTAAATTAAAGCTGAAAGCGGTTTGACAAAACAAAAGCCTGGTAAAAAGAGCGTGTCTGTAGACACGCTCTTTTTTGGTACATTTTTTTAATCTACTGGAAATCCCATGAAAAAAATAAAATCTTTTGAAAGTTTTGATAAGATTTTTTCTCCTTGATGTCCAAATGGACTATGGCCTATATCATGTGCAGTTGCAATTGCTTTTGTGAGTTCTGTATTCAGTCCGAAATATTTTGCAATTGTGTAACTTATGGATTCTACTAGTGTTACATGTTCTATTCTTGTGCAAATATGGTCATTTTCTGGTGAGAAAAATACTTGTGTTTTGTGTTTTAGTCTTCTATATGCTTTGCTATTTATTATTCTTGTATAGTCTCTTTCGAATTCTGAACGTATTTCATTGTCTCTTTTATATAGTGAATTTTGTCTTTTTATTATATTGTTCCAATTCGGATTTTCAGGGTTTGCTGATACTTTTTGTAGCAATTTTTCCATGTTTTTCACTCCTTTGTTATTTTGTAAAATTCTTCTATAAACCATCTAAGCCATTCAAAAGCTTCTTCATTGTCTATCATTTGGTTTAGTTCTTCGATAGTTACATATTTAGCATCTACAACTTCCCCATCGTTAAATTTTATTGTTTCTATAGGAACTTCTTTATTTATTATATAGATATCTCGAAATGCATTACTTTCTTTTACTGTTTTTAGTAATTTCAAATCATTATCGTCGATTGTAACTCCTATTTCTTCTTTTAATTCCCTTTTTATTCCTTGAATACTGTTTTCACCTGATTGAACAAGCCCTGATGTTGGTTCCCACATTCCTCCGCATACTTTTGTCTTTTCTGCGCTTTGTTAGTAATATTTTATTTTGTGAATTGATTATCCAACATTGAACTGCTAATATGAACTCGTTTTCATTTATTTCTGTGTCTTCTTTTCTTTCTATTATCTTTCCTGTTTTTATCCTGTTTTCATTATATATGTCTAGTTTTTCGTATGTTTTCTCTTTTTTATATTCTTTACATTTATTTTCTTTCATTTTTTGCTCCATCTAAAAAATTTAGATGGTACAGTTTCCTATACCATCTTCTTTTACTCCCATTTTTAATTGGAATGGTAAAACCGCTTTTATTTATAACTATAACTTTAGTTACTTTGTTATTATAATCATTATACTCTGATTTTATGATAATTGTCAATGTTTTTTTTGATTTTAATCTTATTTTTCGATTTTTATATATTCTTATTTTTGATATAATCACCGTTAAATTCATTTTCTAGTATATCCATATATAATTTGTCATAATATTTTCCATCTATAAAATACTGTTCCCTACTAAGACCTGTGTCTTTAAATCCACATTTTAAATAACATTTATGTGCTCTTTCATTTGCTGATAGTAGACATAATTTTATGCTATGTAGATTTAAATATTTAAAACCATATTCTAGTAATAAATTAATTGCCTCTGTTCCAAATCCATTGTTTCTAAAATTTTCATCACCAATAAATATTCCTAGAACTGCACTTCTGTTAATCCAATTAAAACGTTCTAAGCCAATTGTTCCAATTAATTTATCGTTTTCTTTTTCAATAATGTTGAAATTTTTATTTTCTGTGTTTTGAGCCGAATTTTCTAGCCATTCTTTTTCTTTATTTAAAGTCATTATTTGCCCACTTCTTCCGGTATAATCTGTTATTTGAAAGTCATTCATCCATTCAGTGAATTTTTGAATTTCCTCTTCTGATGTTCCTTTAGGAGATAAATATATTAAATAGGAGGC
>ERZ837910.5609-NODE-5609-length-11069-cov-3.790085_pt1 | contig 11069 bp, 10 predicted proteins | sample MGYA00519940_ERZ837910 | MGnify/ENA primary metagenome ERZ837910 (study PRJEB31850, sample SAMEA3708825) | human gut metagenome | biome: human gut; feature: human-associated habitat; material: faeces | place: China | collected 2014 ... | reverse complement strand
AGATACACGCCGAAGTTTTTCTCCCGCACTACCATCAGTTCCTGTACTCTTCCCAGTTCAATCATGTCATTCGTCCTCTCTTTTCTGCCGATCTCTTTTTTATTTAACGGTTGCATTTTTCATTCACTGGCAGACAATCCACGCCGAATCTTTCTTCGGCTACAATGATTCAGTTTCTTCACTGCTACATACAAACTCTTTACAAACCAGTCCTTGCCAGCCACAAATTCGCATACACCTGACCTTCCGCATCCTGCAGCGATACCACGTATCCTTCCGGCACCTGCGCCAGCTTCGGGTACATCACATCCCCAAGCACTGCCGCCTTCCGGTACTCCACCCGCAGTTCTCCGAGTGCAAAGTCCACAGGCAGCAATTCACGCGCAATCGCCACATACTGTGCATTGTTCACGTGCCGGTTCGTATCGAGATGATGGCGTTCCACCGTGACCGGCGCCTCCGTCTCATACGTCTCAGGCAGGCGGATTTTCTTCGGCGCTGGCGGCATTGCAAGCGGTTTATCTTCAATCTGGTAGCCCTCCAACTGGCTTTCCGGCACCCGCACCGGGCATCCTTTTTCCAGATCGTAGTAAAACCAGGTCGAATCTGCCCGCACCAGCGGGTTTCCCATCTCATCCTCGATCGTGAAATTCCGGTAGCCATAGATTCCCTTAAACCCATACGGCCAGGTCGAAATACGGATCCGCTCGCCAAAATGCGGCTGTCTGAGAATCTCTATCTGCCATCCGCTCAGCCACCACGCCCGTTTTTCCTCATTCAGATAGGAAATCCCGAGTTTCAGATCCTCCGACTGGAACGTCGAACAATCCTGAAGATAATTCATGATTCCCACCACAGAAAGATTTCCCTCTTCATCCGTCTCACTGTACCGGACCCGGCTGTCAAATGTATACATATCGCTCTCTTTTCCTTTCCGGCTTCCGGCTCTCCGCACCATCTCCGCACATCCGCCATCTGCCGTTTCGTCCTATACTGCCTTAACATTCTGTCATGAAACTCATTATATCCGATTCGAACCACGTTGTCTACTTACAGACCCAGAATATTGCAGAATTTGCCGGACGCATGGCGCGGTTTCTGCCACAGCAGCCGCCCAAACAAAAAAAATTATCAAAAAAGCGAAAAAAGTAGTTGACGAATCTGTTTCCTTACAGTATAATACAAATCGTTCAATTCATTGGGCTATCGCCAAATGGTAAGGCAACGGACTCTGACTCCGTCATTTTCAAGGTTCGAATCCTTGTAGCCCAGCTAAAAAGCATTTGTTTGCCAAAGACGGCATGACAAGTGCTTTTTTTGTATTATGGAAACTCCCTCTGAAATGTTCCATAATACAACATTTTTCAACTCAATAAACCTCCATATGTTTGCGAAAAAAAAAGAAAAGAACCCCCGCTCCGGTCATCCCTCACAGCCGGCGGCAGGGGTTCTTTTCTATTTCCAAATACTCTTAATAACTGTATAGATCAGCCAAATCAGAAGAATCGGCCCCGCCAGATGAATCAGGATGGTGAAAATACCTCCGACCAGTGCAAACAGCACAAATAGGATCGCGATAACCACCACGCTGAGAATCACCTTCCAGTACCATTTGTTCAAATCGATGTAATGGAAGTTCGGCGGCAGACCGCTGTCGTCCCGCTCCGAAAAACCGCCGTTGTAGGAGGACGCTGTGCGCCCGCTCCCGGCAGCGTCTCCCGAAGTGTACGAACCGCCCTGGCCGGTCTCCCCGGCGCCCTCGCTGCTGTCGATAATGGTTTTCGCAATCAGGCGTGGGCTGCCGATCTCCTCGATCACTTCTTCCTCCCTGCGCCCTTTCGCCGCCTCCTGGCTGATATACTGATCGTAATAGCTTATGTTGCTCTGAATGACTGAAACCGAAACCTCGCCGTCCAGCGCCTCCCGAAGCTCCTGTAAAAACTCTGTCTTTCTCATCTTGTCTCCTTATTCCTCAAACCGTCCCGTTTCTCCCGTTTCACCCAGCCGAAAGAAACAAGCTTCCAGTTCCCGTCCCTTTCAACTGCCTCAGCGTATGCGCTCTTTCAAAAGTCCGCTCCGGTACGCTTTCAAGAGCTCTTTCAGATCCTCGATGCGGCCCGCCAGCTCCTTGCCCTCATCGGTATCCGCCACTGTGATGCGCTTCTGCATTTTCTCCACAATATATACCTTCGGCGTCCGCTCGCGCTCCGGGTCAAATGGCTTGTGTTCCGCAAGCGCGAGATGGTGCGAATTGAAAATCAACGTATATCCGGCGATTCCCGTCCGCTCCTGGTAGGCTTTCGACAGCCCGCCGTCAATGATGAAGAGCTTGCCGCCAGCCCGGATCGGTGTCTCTCCACTCTTAATCTTCACCGGCATATGCCCGTTGATGATATGCGAGCCCTTCGTCGGAAGTCCAAATTCCTTCAAAATCATATCGCAGGTCTCTTCTTCCTCACTGAGCTGGTAATACGGGTTCATCGTCTCTCTCATCACTTCCGGATCCTCGATGAAATAATGCTCAAAGCTGCGGTTTTTGTCCTTTCCAAATACCGGTGATTTCGCACCATTCCACAGATACCACATAAAATCGCGGCACGCCTCCTTCTCCGGCGCGTCCTCTGGAAGAAAATAGGCATTTTTAACCTGTGTGTCAATAAAATCCATCAATTCCTTGCCGCGGTACATCTTGCCGCCCACCATCAGACCGTCAAATTCCCGATTCTCCGTCATCGGGATACAGCCGTGATAGAGCAGGTTGGAATTGCAGCATTTATACATGCTTCCGTTGGAATATAGGAAACGGACATGCTCATGCAGCCGCGCATTGTGGCGGAACGACAGCTCCAGCGTGTGAAGCAGCTCTTCCTCTTCGTCCGTCAGCCGCAGCGGATCCGCCGGATCCACCGTCGGGAAATTCATGTCGCGCATCGGATACTCTTTTCCATCGATCGTGACCGTGCCGCGGTCATAACGAATCGCTGACAGAAGTATCCGCTCTTCCATCCCGTACTCCGGATGGCGCTTGATGATCTGCCCCTCTTCCTTATATTGTAACACCGCGATCGCCTTGTGCATCTTCGCCGCCAGCTTCGGATCCACTGCGTCGTAAATATTTTTGTCAAGAATCTGCGGCAGAAAACAGGTACACGGATCGTCCCGGTACACGCGCTCCGCAAACATCGACAGCGGGCGCAGGTTAATTCCGTAGCCGTCCTCCAATACATCAAATCCATTGTAACCGAGCGCCATACGCAAAACATTGCAGATACACGCCCGGTTGCCCGTCGCCGCGCCCATCCACGAAATATCATGATTGCCCCACTGGATATCCACATCATGGAAATGCATCAGTTCCTCCAGAATGATATCCGGTCTCGGACCACGGTCAAATATATCGCCCAGGATATGAAGATTATCGATCGTCAGACTCCGGATCAGGCTGCAGATCACGACAATAAAGCTGTCCGCCACCCGGACGTCAATCAGGGTATTGATAAGTTCGCTGTAATACTCCGTCTTATTGTCATCGGTATTATCGACATATAAAAGCTCATCGATCACACCCGAAAATTCCCTCGGCATCTTTTTTCTTACCTTGGAACGGGTGTATTTCGACGAAACCTCCCGGCAGATCTGCACCAGACGGTAGACCGCCGTCTTCTGCCAGTCCTCCGTGTATTCGTTCGCCTGTTTGATCTGATTGATCATTTTTTCCGGATAATAGATAAGGTTCGCCAGCCGTACCTCGTCCTCCTCCGAAATAATATGTCCAAATGTCTCGCGGATCTTCTCCCGGATAATACCCGACGAACTGCGGAGCAGATAAATAAACGCCTCATGCTCACCGTGCAGGTCACTGAAAAAATATTCCGTGCCCTTCGGAAGTCCACAGATTGCCTGTAAATTAATAATATCACTCGCCGCCGCCCGGATATTCGGATACTCCCGCGAAAGCAGCTTCAAATATGCTAAATCCCTCATGTTATCAGCTCCCAAACTGCGCTGTCTGCCCGGATATTGTCGTGACTCGTTATCGTCGCGCTCGCTTTGGGTAAACAGCACATTATCTACATTGCATTTGCCTTTTTGATAGATTTATAGTAGCATAGATTCAGATCAGGGTCAAAATATATTTTCGGCACTTTCAGTTCCTAAAGTGCCTACCCGTGAACAGAAACATTTTTTTCCATACATAAATACAGGAGGAACATTCATGACGCAAACACACACTCTCTACGTGTTTGGCACCGGCAACGCCACGATGACACGTTATTATAATACCTGCTTCGCCATCCGCTCCGGCGAGGAATATTTCATGACAGACGCCGGCGGCGGCAATGGCATCCTGCGGATTCTGGAAGAAATGCAGGTTCCATTAAACCGCATCCATCATCTCTTCGTGACACACGAACACACCGACCACATTCTCGGCGTGATCTGGATGATCCGGATGATTGGCACTGCCATCAAAAAGGGAAATTATGAGGGAATTTTTCATATTTACTGCCACGACGGCCTGATCGACACGATTCAGACCTTCTGCCGCCTGACACTCCAGAAGAAATTCTGCGACCTGATCGGCGATCCGATCCAGCTCATCCCGATTTCTGACCGAGAAACCCGGCAGATTCTCGATATGGAGATCACCTTCTTTGACATTCATTCGACCAAGGCGCGCCAGTTCGGCTTCCGCGCTGTGCTGCCGGACGGCAAGATCGTCTGCTGCCCGGGCGACGAACCGCTGAACCCGCTCTGCGAAGAATTTGCCAAAGGCGCCGACTGGCTTTTCCACGAAGCCTTCTGCCTCTACCGCGACCGGGAAATCTTCTCCCCTTATGAAAAACACCACAGCACCGTCAAAGATGCCTGCGAACTCGCCGAACGCCTCGGTGCGCGGCATTTGATTCTGTGGCACACTGAAGATAAGACTTATCCGGAACGCGCTGCTTTGTACCGCGCTGAAGGGGAAGCCTATTATCATGGGGATTTGCTGGTACCGGAGGATGGGAGTGTGATAGAGCTGTGATTGTATCTTGCAGCTCTACCTCTTCCTCAAATGATAATACGTCATCGTCGCCGACGCCAGCAGCGTCTCCTTATCATCATAAATCTTGCATTCGCACACCGAAAATGCATAACCATTCTGTATTTCCTGCGCCCGGGCGATGATTTTGGATGTGTTTTTTCCAGCTTTCAGATAATGGATCGTGCCATCCACGGTCGGGACTGCGTAGTCGCGCCCAGTCATCGCTGCGGTGCCGCCCACGGTATCCGCCAATGAATACAGGACGCCGCCGTGCACGATACCTAAGATATTCATATGCCACGGTTTCAATACAATCTCTCCAACTGCATAGCCCGGGCGTGCCTCGGTAATCTCCATCTCGATTTTCTTCCGGAAATCATTGGCTGCATCCGTCTCCTGTCCGCGCTTCTCCCAGACTTCTGAGAATGAGCCGGACGGCTTTTTCTTTTCTTCCTTCTTTTCCATTTCATGTACCTCCTTGTATATATGATTTACTCTCTTTTTTATTTCTCTGCAGGTCATCTATTATTTTCTTCTATTATTTTCTTCTATTTTTTCTATCACTTTTCTCTCTGATATAATCTGTTTGTATAATCTGTTTGCCTGAATCAGCCCATCCTTTTTCCTCGTCTCAAACGCTTTTTCTCATATTTTTCCAAAGATGACTCATACTTCCTCCCATCCTCTCATACAATCTTATCAGATTGCAAAAATGTTATTGTTCACGCATACGTGCCCAGTAACGGAATTTGCCGTGGCTTCGCATTTAAATACTATCGCACAGGAGGGATCTGTCTTGAAACGAAGTTCTGTTATCATTGCACTGGAAATCTGCGCCATTGCGGCGCTCTTTGTCAGCTGGTCCTTCCAGCGTCCGAACAGCCGTCAGGTCACGGTCGGGAATGCGTCGGAACATTTTATCCGCTGGGTGGATTTCGATGTGACCGCCGACGCCATGACACAGGCGTTCCGCTATGATGTTGATACCTGCCAGCAGGATCTCCACCTGAACTGGGTCGATCTGCTCGCCTACCTGGGGGCGCGCTACGGGGGCGATTTTTCGCATTATCAGGCGTCCGATATGACGGAAGCTGCCGAACAGCTCCAAAATGGCGTTACAGTGGAAGAATTGACGAAAAATATGACCTCTTTTGCCTATTATCGTGAGGCTTACGGCGCGGTTCTGGATGGAATGGTCGGACTGTATGAAATTGAGATTCCGAAATCGGAAGCACCGGCTTTTGCACTGGCGGACGCGCAGATACAGGAAGGGGATCCGGCTGCCAATACTTCCTACGCAACGACACCACCAACAACAACAGCAACCACAACAGCAACCACAACTGGTACAGACACAATCGACTCAGCCAGTCAAGCTTCACCAGAAACTTCAGCCTCATCCAACACACAAACTTCTCTCGAAACCCCAGCCCCCACTCTCTCCGATCCCGACGCTGTCCCCCTGACTCCCTCCGGTGAGGAAAAAGTCTGGGTTACCAAATATGGTCTGAAAGCGTTTCTCCCACTAGCGAAAAACTTTCCCTACAGCCACTATGACGATTTCGGTGTCTCCCGCAGCTACGGTTACCGGAGACGGCATCTCGGGCATGATATGATGGGGCAGACGGGAACGCCTGTGATTGCTGTGGAATCCGGGCGCGTCGAGGCGCTCGGCTGGAACCAGTACGGCGGCTGGCGCATCGGCATCCGCAGCTTTGACGGGAAACGATACTACTATTATGCACATTTACGCAAAGACTACCCCTACCAGTCAAACCTAAAAGAGGGCAGCCTTGTCACCGCCGGGGACGTGATCGGTTATCTCGGGCACACCGGCTACAGCAGCACTGAAAACACCAACAACATCGCTGAACCGCACCTGCATTTCGGATTGCAGCTCATTTTTGACGAATCCCAGAAAGAAGGAAACAACGAAATCTGGATTGACTGCTATGAACTGATCCGTTTTCTGGCGATAAACCGCTCCGAGACCGTCAAGAAAGAAGGCACCAAAGAATGGACGCGTGTTTATGAAATGAAAGATCCTAGTATCGATCAATTTTCCACCCCATGACAAAGTTTTCTTACCAAGTCAATCCTGTCGCTTAATATAACCCGCCACTGACAGTTTCTCACCAATATATACATATAATTATCACGTTAAAAAGCCATGCAGAGATTCTTCAATAAAAACATTCTGCAATCCATAAAAATACAGCCGGAAAAGGTGCACCCAAAACCGCACTTTCTCCGGCTGTTTTCAATAAAACTTATTATTTGATCACGCGCACGCGCATCATACCCTGAATAGCTTTCAGCTTCTCAATCGTCGCCGCGTCTGCCTTGGTCTCCAGATCAACCAGCGTATAAGCGTATTTATCACGGCTCTTGTTCGTCATGTTTGCGATGTTCATGTCAGTCGATGCCAGGATCGAGGAAATCTGTCCGATCATGTTCGGCACGTTCTTATGAAGAAGTGCAAGACGACCTACGGTTGTGCACACGCCCATATCGCAATTCGGGAAGTTGACGGAATTCTTGATATTACCATTGTCCAGGTAATCCATCAGCTCTTTGACTGCCATCACGGCACAATTATCCTCGGATTCTTCTGTGGATGCGCCCAGATGTGGGGTTGCAATGACGTTCGGCATCTGCATTACTTTTGCATTCGGGAAATCGGTGATATAGCGTTTTACACGACCGGAAGCCAGCGCCTCTGCCATATCGTCGTCATTTACCAGAAGGTCACGCGCAAAGTTTAAGATAACCACGCCGTCCTTCATCTGTCCCAGGCTGTCTTTGTTGATCATCTGGCGGGTGCTGTCAAGCAGCGGTACATGAACGGTGATGTAATCGCATTCCTGATAGATCGTATCAACAGATGTGATGTGCTTTACGTCTCTGGAAAGCATCCACGCTGCCTTGACAGAAATAAACGGGTCATAGCCGTATACTTCCATGCCAAGCGCTGCAGCTGCGTTTGCAACCTCTGCGCCGATGGCGCCCAGTCCGATAACACCAAGCTTTTTGCCGCGGATCTCATGACCGGCAAATTTCTTTTTCGCCTTCTCCATATCTTTGGAGATATTTTCATTGTCCTTCTGCTCCTTGCACCAGTCGATGCCGCCGACTACGTCTCTGGCTCCCAGCAGCATGCCAGCCAGCACCAGCTCTTTGACACCGTTTGCATTGGCGCCCGGTGTATTGAATACGACAACACCAGCCTCCGCACACTTGTCAAGCGGAATGTTGTTGACGCCCGCTCCGGCACGTGCAACAGCACGCAGTCCCTTCGGAAGTTCCAGATCATGCATGGCAGCACTGCGGACCAGAATGCCCTCTGCCTCCGCCAGATTGTCAGTCATCTCATAATTTTCGGTCAGTAAACCGGTTCCCAGCTTGGAAATCGGGTTCAGGCAATGGATTTTTCTCATTTTTTAACTCTCTTTTCTTTCAAAATTTCAAATCTTCCCATACGCGGGCTGTTTTTGTTTTAAAAAGTCCACTGCTGCAGCAGAAAGGAACGGATTCCCCCTCCCTTTCGCCGCAGCAATGGCATAAATTTTAAAATTGATTAATTTGTATGTTTTTTCTCAAATTCGCGCATGAAAGCAACTAATTTCTCAACGCCCTCGATCGGCATTGCATTGTAGATGCTGGCACGCATACCGCCGACGGTACGGTGACCTTTTAAGTTCACAAAACCTGCCTCTTTGGCTTCCTTGACAAACAGGGCATCCAGATCTGCATCGCCGGTGACGAACGGTACGTTCATCAGGGAACGGTCTTTTTTCTCAACGGTACCCTTGAAGAGCTTGCTCTCATCGAGGAAATCGTAAAGGATCTTCGCCTTCTTCTCGTTGCGCTCCTTCATGGCACTTAAACCGCCCATTTTCTTGAGCCATTTAAATACCTTGCCGCACATATAGATGGTGTATGTAGGTGGTGTGTTGTACAGAGAGTCATTGTCTGCGTATGTTTTGTAGCGCAGCATGGTTGGTGTTCCCGGAAGAACATCCTCGGTGATCAGATCTTCGCGGATGATGACGATCGCCATACCAGCCGGACCTACGTTCTTCTGGACACCACCCCAGAGAATACCAAACTTACTCACATCGATCGGCTCTGACAGGAAACAGGAGGAGATGTCTGCTACCAGTGTCTTGCCCTTGGTGTTCGGAAGCTCGTGGTATACGGTTCCGTAAATAGTGTTATTTAAGCAGATATACACGTAATCTGCGTTCTCATCCACCGGAAGGTCCGAACAATCCGGGATGTAGGAAAAGGTCTTGTCAGCGCTGGATGCAATCGCATTGGCAGTACCAAACATCTTTGCCTCCTGATATGCTTTCTTTGCCCACTGTCCGGTGATGATGTAATCCCCCACCTTATTTTTGAACAGGTTCATCGGAACCATGGCGAACTGCATATTGCCGCCGCCCTGTACGAATAATACTTTGTAATTGTCCGGAATCTGCATCAGTTCGCGCAGATCCTTCTCTGCATCATCAATGATGGCCTGGAAATCCTTGGAGCGGTGGCTCATCTCCATGACGGACATACCGCTGCCCTGGTAATCCAGCATCTCTGCCGCTGCCTCTCTCAGTACCTCCTCCGGAAGCACTGCCGGACCTGCCGAAAAGTTATAGACTCTGCTCATAATAAATCTCCTCCTGTCTTACACAAAAATGTGATAATAGCCCCCATTTTACAACTATTCGATGCGTAAGTCAATCTCATCAAACGCTTCCTCGATCGGTTTTCCAGCCGGAACCATCGGGAATACCTTGTCATCGCTGCCAATCTGGCACTCGATCATAACCGGGATATTTAAGCTGATCGCCTCGCGCAGCACCGGCAGGCCGGCATTCGGCGCATAGTGCGTGTAATTCTCGTCGAGCGCCTTCTTCGCCGCCTCCTTGATGTAGGCAGGCGTCTCAAAGTTCGGCTCGCCCCGCGTCAGTGCGATGACATCGTCATACCCCGCCGCCAGATCGAACATCTTCCGGATTCCCGACGCCGGATACGTCTTTGCCAGATTCGACAAACGCAGTTCCATGTCTTTCACCTCAAATAAATTACTTGTTCCAATCGTTGCGGATGCGGTTCCAGGTGGCGTCGCGCTCGGCGATGACGCGCTCGAAGTCGTGGGCGTCGAAGTTCGCGAAACGGCTCTGCTTCTTCAGATAATCCTCGACGGAGGTGAACTCCTTCGGGTCGCGGTTGATCTTGAACTTGCCGTTCTCGTACTCGGCCAGATACCACAGACCGCAGTCAACGGCCTCCTTGCCGATATCAATCGTCACATCCGTCGGCGTGCCCCAGCCGGTCGGGCAGGCGGCGTTCGGGCTTTTGTATGGCCTCTTTGCCCAGTGCCGTGCGTTTTGCGGCGGCTGCTGCATCGCACATTTTCAAAAAAGCCGCTTCTTTTTCGAAATCATGAACGCTTCTTTACCAATTTGTTAAAAAGTTCTTATTGACAAACATTCCACAAGCCGTATAATATACCTTGTGTGTGCATCTATAGGGTAAATCTTTTCTGCCCTGACACATTGGCGTTGTATGTGCTGCTTGCAGCGGCTTCTTCAGCAGGGAGTCGTGTAACAAACCTTTGCGGGGCGGCATAATTGGCGCTGACTCGTTAAGTGCTTTGTGCCGGCCTAAGGAAGAAACGGTGCGAAAAGAAAGTGCTGTAACGGGAAATTCCGCAAAGGGGGATGCAATAAAAATGAATGAAAATCTGATCGTATCTCTGAAAGACATTGTTGTCGAATTCGATGGGCAGAAGGTCCTGGACGGACTTTCGCTGGACATCCACGACAAGGAGTTTGTCACCTTCCTGGGCCCCTCGGGCTGCGGCAAGACGACGACCCTGCGTGTGATTGCCGGCTTTGTAACACCGAAATCGGGCAATGTCTTTTTTGATGGCAAGGACATCGCCAACATGCCGCCGTACAAGCGGCCTGTGAACACGGTGTTCCAGAAGTACGCGCTGTTCCCGCACCTGAACGTGTTTGAGAACGTCGCCTTCGGCCTG
>ERZ837910.5606-NODE-5606-length-11073-cov-3.375749_pt1 | contig 11073 bp, 14 predicted proteins | sample MGYA00519940_ERZ837910 | MGnify/ENA primary metagenome ERZ837910 (study PRJEB31850, sample SAMEA3708825) | human gut metagenome | biome: human gut; feature: human-associated habitat; material: faeces | place: China | collected 2014 ... | reverse complement strand
CGAAGAAAGCGTTTAGCACCCGGGAGCAGGATTACAGCGCCCTCCTGAGGAAAAAGCTGGAAGAGGCCGAAGTGATGCTCCGGCAGTTGAACCCGAGCATGGAAAGAGGCCTGGCACTGACAAAGCTGGACGAATGCCTGCTGTGGGCGAACGTTTCGATTGCCGGAGCGGGCATCAGCAAGGATTGGCGTGTACCACATGAGAGGCCCGCACAGGGTTATCTTGTTCCCGAGGTTCATAGCGTTGACCCCGGGTTTTATGACTATGACTTTCAATTAAGGATGGCTGATGCTGGGCAGTCATCAATCCAGCGCGAGACGACCTTTGAAACAGATGCTGAAATGACTTACATGAATACTGCAAAAAATGCTGAAAGTGTGAAAGCAGATACCACAGCCCATGAACTTGAAAAGCTGAAAAGCATGGTATCCGCAGCCAATGCTCTTAGCAGTGCAATTGACAAGTGGAATGAAGAGAAAAAGTCATGGGAGGTACATCAAAATGAGCGAGAGCATCCTGACCAGTGTAAAGAAACTGCTGGGGGTGGCGGAAGAGTGCACGGACTTTGACCCGGACATTGTGATGTACCTGAACAGCGTGTTTCTGGTTCTGACCCAGATGGGGGTAGGGCCCAAAGAGGGGTTCTTCATCACGGGAACCGGGGAGACGTGGGAACAGTTTCTGCCGGACCCGATAAAAGCGGCAGCCGTCAAGGCGTACGCAGCGGTGAAAGTGCGGCTGCTGGGCTTTGACGTGCCACAGAGCAGCACCACCATGGAAGCACTGAAAAATACCGCCTCCGAGATGGAATGGCGGCTGAATGTGGAGCATGATAAGCCGGAGGAAAACGCATGAGTCTTCTGAAAGTCGTGCATGACTGGGCGATGGAACACCAAAAGAAAGCAGAGCGCTCGGAAAATCCGTATGCGCTCTGCAAAAGTTGTACCAAACACGGAACCATGCGCTGCCCGAACAGCAGTTTGTGCTTTGCATTGGAAAGCAAGCCGTATTATCAGGCGAAACAGTAAGGAGAAGAAAAATGGCACTCTCGAACACGGCCACGCCAATCTACTACGGCCGGTTTCGGGAGGCCGTGATGCGTGGCGAGATCCCGGTTTGCAGGGAAATCTCCATGGAGATGAACCGCATTGACGATCTCATTGCGAACCCCGGCATCTGGTACGACGACAAGGCAGTGAACGGCTTCATCGCGTTTTGTGAGGATGAACTGACCTTGACCGACGGCGGCGACGTGAAGATGCTGGACAGCTTTAAGCTATGGGCCGAAGAGATCTTTGGCTGGTATTACTTTGTGGAGCGCAGCGTGTTTGTGCCAAACCCCCACGGAGGCGGCGGGCACTACGAGACCAAGCGGATCAAAAAGCGGCTGATCCAGAAGCAATACCTCATCATTACCCGCGCGGCCGCAAAGACCATGTACCTGGAGTTTTTGCAGGCCTACTTCATGACCGCAAACACCAACACCACTCAGCAGCTGACCACGGCACCGACTATGAAGCAGGCCGAGGAGGTGCTGGCCCCATTCCGCACAGCCTTAGCACGAGCCAAAGGCCCCGTGATGAAGTTTATGACGGAGGGCAGCCTGCAGAACACCACTGGCAGCAAAGCCGACCGGGTAAAGATGGCCAGCACCAAGAAAGGCATTGAGAACTTTTTGACCAACAGCCTGCTGGAAGTGCGGCCCATGACCATTGAAAAGCTACAGGGACGGCGTGACACGGTGGCGACCGTGGACGAGTGGCTGAGCTGTGACATCCGGGAGGACCCCATTGGTGCCATTGAGCAGGGCGCGGCCAAGAACGAGAACTATCTCATTGTGGCGGCTTCCTCCGAGGGCACCGTGCGCAATGGCTGCGGCGACGACATCAAAATGGAATTGATGCAGATCCTGAAAGGGGAGTACATCAATCCGCACGTGTCCATCTGGTACTACAAGCTGGACTCCCTGGACGAGGTGGGCCAGCCGGAAATGTGGCTGAAGGCCAACCCAAACCTGGGCAAGACCGTGAGCTACGAGACCTACCAACTGGACGTGGAACGTGCCGAGAAATCGCCCAGTGCACGAAACGACATTCTGGCAAAGCGCTTCAATCTGCCGATGGAGGGATACACCTATTTCTTCCCATACGAGGAAACGCTGTGCCACCGCCACCGGGATTACTGGCAGATGCCCTGCGCCATGGGAGCTGACCTTAGCATGGGGGATGACTTCTGTGCTTTTACTTTCCTGTTTCCGCTTACAAACGGATATTTTGGGGTAAAGACGCGGGACTACATTACCAGCTACACCCTGAGCCAGCTGCCCGTGAGCCGACGGCAGCAGTATGAGCAGTTTATGCAGGAGGGGACGCTGTTTGTCTTTGATGGCACCGTGCTGGACATGATGCAGGTGTACGACGACCTGGACAACTTTATCCAGCAGAACGAATACGACGTGCGGGCCTTTGGCTACGACCCTTACAACGCAAAAGAGTTTGTGGAGCGGTGGGGCATCGAGAATGGCACCTTTGGTATCACGAAAGTGATCCAGGGCGCCAAGACTGAGAGTGTACCGTTGGGAGAGCTGAAGAAACTGAGCGAACAGCGGAAGCTGATCTTTGACGAGCAGCTGATGCAATTTGCCATGGGCAACTGCATCACACTGGTAGACACCAACGGCAACCGCAAGCTCTACAAACAGCGGCAGGATCAGAAGATCGACGCCGTGGCTGCCATGATGGACGCTTACGTGGCATGGAAACAGAACCGGGATGCGTTTGAGTGATCAATCATCGCCGCTATCCCAATCGTAATTCTTTGCGTGACATCTGCGGCAAGTCCAGTAACCGTATTCATTATCGTCGTCTTCCCATGGCATGGTATAGAAAGTGTCATCAAGAGATGCACCGCAAGTTCGACAGCAGCCATTGAGGGAATAATCGTCTTCCTCATCATAGTCAGAGTCATCATAGCTATCTCCTGATGAGATAGGAACACTAGACTCCTCTGGATCAGATGAAGCGGTAGAGTCGATAGCGGTTGTGTTTTCGTCGGGCCGATGGAGTAGATAAGCTGCTCCGGCGACAGCCACAATAGCACCTACGGCTTTCACTGTTTTTAGGATTTTAGGATGTTTTACCGAAAAATCGTTGTATTTGATTTTGGCTTTGCCCCAAATTCCGAATTCGGAAGGATCGTATTCAACGCCAAATGATTCACCACATTTCTTACAAGTGATAGTGACTGGCATGCTTTTAGGGATATCAATGGGCGAACCACAATTAGGGCAAACGACAATTTCCATAAGAACTCCTCTTCGTCGAAAAGATAATCGTCAAGAAGAGTATAGCACAGCAGTTAGACATTGTAAAACGTAAAAGAGGTGAAACGAGAAGTTGGACTACTACGGAAAGAATGACTGGTGGGATTATATCGCGCACGGGTGGTTCGGCAACAGCCGGAAAGGCAGCGAGAAGAAAGAGCATCGGTATTACATGCGTGTTCAGACGGGAACGAAGAATGGGCAGAATGTGTACCGCTACTTTTACTCGAAAGAGGATTATGCAGCTTACATCCGCAGCGGCAAGAAAAAGCTGACAGGTGAATACGGGCGCGAGAAGCATCCGAACGGAAGAACAGCAAACTATGCTATGGAACAGTACACCGATAAAGACGGAAAACTCCAGACCCAGAAAAAGTATGTAACGCGTGACGTGGCAGACAAATTGCGGGATGCAGAATACCGCAGGGAAAAAGCCGCTAACGAGACCCGTAAAACGAAAAAGAAACGGATGAAAGCGGCCAAAAAACGTTATAACGCGAAAACCAGGTCCTCCCGGATGAAACACCGACTGGAAAAAGGCCGGATGACCGTGGAGCGGCTTTTGAAATCAACGTATAAGAGGGTGAGGTGATAAGGATATGCAGGTATACAAGGACGAGCTGTGCCACTGGGGCATCAAGGGCATGAAGTGGGGCGTGCGGCGGTACCAGAACAAGGACGGCACCCTGACGGCCGCGGGCAAAAAACACTATGCCGGGGATGGGAATGCTGGTGAGGATGCGCAGCAGCCGAAAACCGAATACGCTCCGAAGCGAAGCGGTAAGAACGCCGAGGACTATACGGACGATGAGCTGCGCAGCCGCATCAACCGTTTGCAGATGGAAAAGCAATACCGTGACTTGCAGGGGCAGAGCAATATCCGGGCCGATGACCCCAATAAGGAGCTGAAGGCTGAGAAAGAACGGCTGCAACTCCAGCGAGACGTGAAGCAGCTGCGAAAAGATGTGAACGGTGGGCAGACCTTTGTGAAGAGTGTGATGCAGGACGCCGGGAAACAGGTGCTGACCAAGGCGACCGCAGGCGTGATGAGCTACGGTGCAAAGCGTTTTATCACCGATGTGATGGGCAACCCGGAGCTGGCAAATGCCGTTGTAAATGGCAGTGCCGGAAGCCAGCAACAGCAAAAGAAGGACGACAAGAAGGACGAAGCGTAAGTCTGGAGGAAAATCAAAATGGCATCACAGACCTTTGGCTCCAGACTGCGACACGCCTGGAATGCATTTTTGAACCGGGACCCTCCCGGAAAAAGCTATTATGGCGGCGGATACAGCTACCGGCCCGACCGGGTGCGGCTGAACCGCGGGAATGACCGCACCATCCTGACCGCTATCCTCAGCCGCATTGCGATGGATGCGGCCAGCATCACCATCAATCACGTAAGGCTCGATGAAAACGGACGCTACAGCGAAACCGTTGATTCGGGCCTTAATTCTTGCCTGAACCTCTCCGCCAACAAGGACCAGACCGGGCGGGCGCTGCGGTATGACATGTTCCTCTCGGTGCTTGACGAGGGCGTGATCGCGCTGGTGCCCGTGGACGTGGATGTGGATGCACGGACAGGCGAGGAAAGCATTGAATCCATGCGGGTGGGCAAGGTGAAAGAATGGTACCCGGACGATGTGCGGCTGGAGCTGTACAACGACCGAACGGGCCAGCGGGAGGAGATCACCCTGCCGAAAAGCCGGGTAGCCCTGATCGAGAACCCGTTCTACGCCGTGATGAACGAGCCCAACGGCACCATCCAGCGGCTCATCCGCAAGCTGAACCTGATGGATATCATCGACGAACAGGTGGGCAGCGGCAAGCTGGACCTGATCATCCAGCTGCCCTATGTGGTGAAGAGCGAGGCCCGGAAACAGCAGGCTTTGCAGCGCCGCAAGGAAGTGGAGGACCAGCTGGCAGGCTCGAAATACGGCATCGCCTACACCGATGGCACGGAGCACATTACGCAGTTGAATCGCTCGCTCGAAAACAACCTTCTGAAAAGCGTGGAATACCTGACGAACATGGCACACAGTCAGTTGGGAATCACGCCGGAGATCATGAACGGTACTGCAGACGACAAGGTGATGACCAACTACGAAAACCGTACCATCGAGCCTTTGGTGGCGGCTGCCGTGGACGAGATGAGACGAAAGTTTCTGACCAAAGAACAGCGGGAAGAGGACCGTGAGAGCATCCTGTTCTTCCGCGACCCGTTCAAGCTGGCACCTGTTTCCATGGTGGCGGAGATGGCCGACAAGTTTACCCGCAACGAGATCATGACGAGCAACGAGTTCCGACAGGTGATCGGGATGAAACCCTCGAAGGACCCGAAGGCGGACGAGCTGCGAAACTCGAACATTTCGGCCTCCAAAGAAGAAATTGCGGCCCAGAACCAGACCATCGTGAATGGAAAAGAGGCCGTAGAAAGGAGCATTGCAAATCAAAATGGCTAAATTCGACTATGATTGCAGCGGCTGGGCGACAAAAGCGAACGTCCAGTGCTACGACGGCCTGACCATTGCACAGGATGCTTTCCGTGAGTGCGACGGCCGCGTGGTGCCGATGGTGTACAACCATGACCACGGCGACATTGGAAACGTGATCGGCCACTGCCTACTGGAAAGCCGCCCCGGCGGCGTGTACTGCTACGCCAAGTTCAACGACACGGACACCGGCCGGACGGCCCGGAAGTGCGTAGAAAGCGGCGACCTGACTGCCTTTTCGATCTTTGCGAACGTGAAGAAGGCAGGACGAACCGTGACCCACGGCTGCATCCAGGAAGTGAGCCTTGTGCTGGCAGGATGCAACCCAGGAGCCCTGATCGACGAGGTAGTGAAGCACTCGGCCGACGAGGATTATGACGGCGAGGTGTTTATCTACAACGATCCGGGCCTGAGCCTGACCCACGGCATGGACCCGAACGGCAACCCGCTGGAGGAGCTGAAACACAGCGCCGATGGCGGCAAAACACAGGAGGAAGCCAAAATGGCTGAGAAAGAAACAAACGGCAAGACGCTCGAAGACGTGTACAACAGCATGACTGACGAGCAGAAAGAGTGCTGCCACGCCCTGGTTGGCCTTGCGATGGAAGAGGCCGAGGGCGGCGACAATGATGACGGTGAGGAGGACGATACCGTGAAGCATAATGTTTTCGACAAGGATACCAACGCAACCGTGCTGAAGCACAGCATCGAAGAGATCAACAATGTGGTCAAGACCGCAAAGAGCCACGGCACCATGAAAGCCGCCTTTGAGGATGCCGGCATGGACAGTGACGAGCTGGCCCACAGCATCGACAATATCGACTGGCTGTTCCCTGAGGATCACCTGCTGGACACCACGCCCCGCATCATTGATAAGCCCGACGACTGGGTGAGCGTGGTCATGGGCGCTGTGCACCACATCCCCTTCAGCCGGTTCAAGAGCATGTTTGCCGACCTGACCGAGGACGACGCCCGCGCTAAGGGTTACATCAAGGGCAACTTCAAGAAGGAAGAGGTCTTTGGCCTGCTGCGCCGCTCCACCAGCCCCACCACCGTGTACAAGAAGCAGAAGTTGGACCGCGACGACGTGATCGACATTACCAGCTATGACGTTGTGGCATGGCTGAAGCAGGAGATGCGCCTGAAGCTGAACCGTGAGCTGGCTCTGGCTTACCTGCTGGGCGACGGCCGTCTGGCTGCCTCTGAGGACAAGATCGACGAGAACTGCATCCGTCCTGTGTTCAACGACAGCGACCTGTTTACCATCAAGGTCCAGTGCAAGACCACCGGCCTGACCACCGTGGAGGACAAGTACAAGGCCCTGATCAAGCAGATCCTGCGCAGCCGCAAGGAGTACCGCGGCTCCGGTACCCCCACCATGTTCACCACGGAGGACGCTCTGACCGAGATGCTCCTGCTGGAGGACAGCATCGGGCACCCGCTGTATGCTGACGAGGCTGCTCTGGCCCGCAAGCTGCGCGTGAAGAACATTGTGACCATCCCCGAGATGGAGGGCCGCAAGGGTGCCAAGGGCGGTGACCTGGTCTGCCTGATCGTGAACCTGGCCGACTACACCGTGGGCGCAGACAAGGGCGGCGCTGTTTCCATGTTCGATGACTTCGACATCGACTTCAACGCCCAGAAGTACCTGATCGAGACCCGCTGCTCTGGCGCTCTGACCACCCCGTTCAGCGCCATGGCTGTTGAGTGGGCTGCTTAAACCATATCAAAAGTAAACCTCTCACCGCTTCGGTCTCGCCGATGGCGAGCGCCTTGCGGAGCTCCCATACTGGGGGAGCCAAGAATCAATGAAAGGATAGAACTATGCTGAACACCATCTACGAAACCGGCTATGACCTGCACGTGGCAAATTACATTGCCTACCTGCACACCGACAAGGCCCTGTATGAGGAAGAGGACCACAAGACCAAAGCCAAGAAGGCGGACGTGGCGCGGGCCTTTAAGCTGGGCCGCCTGCTGATTGTGGCTGCCGACAAGACCTACCTGCCCATTGCTCTGCTGGCTGACGGTGTGGTCGTGACCGATGGCACCACCGCCACCGCCTGCACGGCCGCAGCAGACGAGGGCTGATTTGGTTGGCCCTGTAGTTAGTATCGACTAATCAAAATGGAGGAACAAACCGATGAAATGGAGCGGGAAGATCGGGTTTGCGGAGGACACGGACGAATCGGCACCCAGCGTATTTGCAGAGCGAATCGTAGAGCGGAGCTATTACGGCGACGTGCTGGAGTTTGGGCGGCAGATGCAGGGGAGCGACCAGGTCAACGAAGACATCCAGCTTGGAAACCAGCTGAGTGTAGTGGCCGACCCATTTGCATCGGCGAACCTCTACAACCTGCGGTATGCAACATTCATGGGCCAGCGGTGGAAAGTGAGCACTGTGAAAGTGCAGCTGCCCCGACTGGTGTTGACGTTGGGAGGGCTCTGGAATGGAAACACGCCAGCTCCTTGACACGAAACTACGTGAAGTGCTGCGGCAGGCAACCGGGAAAGAGAACCTTTATTTCCAGCCGCCTGCCGGTTACAAGCTGAAATACCCCTGTATCATGTACAGCGAGAGCCGGAGGCAGAACCGCCACGCAAACAACGGAGTTTATGCACAGCACCTGTTTTACACAGTGACGGTGATCGACTCCGACCCAGACTCGAAACTGAAAGTGGCCGTAAGCGTATTGCCGAAATGCGCCTACGACCGCTCTTTTGTTTCTGACAACTTATACCACACGACCTTTACCATTTACCAATAAGGAGGAATACCATGGCAAGACTGATTTGGGATGCCGTAGGCGAGAAGTTCTACGAAATGGGCACCAAGATGGGTGTGCTCTACCCCATGAACAACGAGGGCAGCTACGACAATGGCGTGGCCTGGAACGGCCTGACCGCTGTGACCGAGAGCCCCTCCGGCGCGGAGGAGACCAAGCTCTACGCAGATGACATCAAGTATGCAAGCCTGCGCTCTGCCGAGGAGTACGCCTACACCATTGAGGCTTACACCTACCCCGAGGAGTGGGAGCCCTGCGACGGCTCTGCCCACGTGGCAGCCGGCGTGACCATCGGCCAGCAGAAGCGCAAGGCATTCGGCTTCAGCTGGGTGACCACCAAGGGCAACGACGTTTCCGACGAGGTGGGCCAGAAGATCCACGTGGCCTGGAACAGCACGGCTTCTCCCTCCGAGAAGAGCTATGCGACCATCAACGACAGCCCGGACGCCATCACCTTTAGCTGGGGGTGCAGTGCATCCCCCGTGAACGTGACTGGCCACCGTCCCAGCTGCCACATGGAAATCGACTGCTCCAAGCTGAAAGAGAAGACCGTGCAGGCCATCCAGGACAAGCTCTGGGGCAACACAAGCGCCGAGGCCACTCTGCCCAGCCCGGACGAGCTGATCCAGCTGATCACTACCAGCGAGGCAGCCGAGTAAACCTCTTATCGAAAAAGGAGAAGAAGCTATGTACAAGAAAACGATGGAGACCATCGACTTTGGCGGTACCAAGCGTGTGGAGGACTATTACTTCAACCTGACGGCAGCCGAGCTGATGGAGATGCAGCTTTCCACCGAGGGCGGCTTTAAGGAAATGATCGAGCGGATCGTGAACGCCCAGAACCAGACCGAGATGACCGAGCTCTTTAAGAAAATGATCTGCAAGAGCTACGGTGTGCTGAGCCCGGACGGCCGGAAGTTCATCAAGAACCAGGCGGTGCTGGACGATTTCCTGGCCACGCAGGCCTACAGTGACCTGTATATGGAAATGCTGACCAGCACCGAGGCCGCTACCGAGTTCTTCAACAACGTGATCCCCCAGGACCTGGAAAAGAAAGCCTCTGCTGCCCAGGCTGCACAGCCGGGCCTGAGCATTGTGGACGCTGCAAAGCCCGTGCTTGATGCAGCCCGCGCAGACGGAAACCTGTAAGTACGAAACCTGACGCCCACGGAGGGCGCCTATTTAACACCCCAGGGAGGGAAGAGAAATGCTGGTACTGAAAATTCCTGCACGACAGGTATGGGACCCGAACCGGGAGGAGTTCCTGTATATCCGGGAAACGACTCTGCGGCTGGAGCACTCTCTGCTCTCCCTGGCTAAATGGGAAAGCAAGTGGCATATCCCGTTTTTCTCGTCCGGCGGCAGCATGAGCCGCGAACAGCAGCTGGATTATTTGCGCTGCATGACACTGGACAAGGGCATTGACCCGAATGTGTACCAGTTTTTGACGAGAGAACAGCTGAATGCCATTAACACATATATGGACGACCCCATGACCGCGACCTGGTTTCATGGGGAGCCAAAACCGAACGAACCAAGAGACCCGGCAAAAAGACCTCGGCAGAAAGCACCGCCACGAAGAAGCGGAACGGTGACGACGGCCGAGGTTTTGTATTGCCAGATGTTCCAGCTGGGCATCTCGAAAGAGTGCGAAAAATGGCACTTGAACCGACTTTTGACGCTGCTGCGGGTGTGCAGCGAAGCCCAGACACCGCCCAAGAAGATGAGCCGGGGCGAGGCGATGGCCCAGCAGCGGGCCCTGAACGCCCAGCGAAAGGCAAAACTGCATACGAGGGGATAATTTTTCAAAATGCCGAAGATCATCGTATTCAAGCAGAAAGGCAACTTTAAGAAGACACGAAAATTTTTGAAGCGATGCTCGAACTTACAGCTGGACGATCTTTTGGACCAGTACGGGAAAGAGGGCGTGGAGGCACTGGCACGGGCCACGCCGAAAGATACAGGTAAGACCGCTGCCAGCTGGAGCTATACCGTGCACAAGAGCGACGGACGGATCACCATTACGTGGTCCAACTCCAATATTGTGGATGGCGTGCCCATTGCAGTGATCCTGCAATATGGCCACGGTACCCGGAACGGCGGGTATGTAGAGGGTGTGGATTACATCAACCCGGCCATGCGGCCGATATTTGAACGAATTGCACAGCGGGCTTGGGGTGAGGTGAGGACCGAATGAGCCGGGAAGTAGACCAGCGCGTTGTTGAGATGCAATTCAACAATGCGGACTTTGAGAAAAACACAAAGAAGACCATTGGCCTGATCGACAAGTTGATGGAAAAGCTCCAGTTCAAAGGGGCCGAAAAGGGCTTTGAGAAGCTGGATGCGGCTGCGGAAAAAGTGGATTTTGCCACCATGAACCGCTCGCTGGACACCTTGCAGCAGAAGTTTTCGGCTCTGGATATTATGGCCGCCACGGTATTGGTGAACATTACCAGCAAGGCCATCAATGCCGGCG
>ERZ837910.5596-NODE-5596-length-11098-cov-2.953002_pt1 | contig 11098 bp, 7 predicted proteins | sample MGYA00519940_ERZ837910 | MGnify/ENA primary metagenome ERZ837910 (study PRJEB31850, sample SAMEA3708825) | human gut metagenome | biome: human gut; feature: human-associated habitat; material: faeces | place: China | collected 2014 ... | reverse complement strand
TTCAGCAAACTGGGCGTGATCGAGACAAGCCTGGATGATCTGGTATATTCTGAAAAAGCAGGATGGACCAACTATCCGAAGGGAGTTATGTGGGCAATGGAAGGCAGAGGATACAAGATCCCGACCGGTATGGATATCCTGATCTACGGCACGATCCCGAACGGTTCCGGACTTTCTTCTTCCGCATCTCTGGAAGTACTGACAGGACTTGCAGTCCGTGATCTGTTTGGATTCGAAGGAATCAGCATGATCGATCTGGCACTGATCGGACAGTATTCTGAGAACAACTTCAACGGATGCAACTGCGGTATCATGGATCAGTTCGCAGTGGCAATGGGCAAAAAAGACCATGCGATCTTCCTGGATACCAGCGATCTTAGCTATGAATATGCAAGTGTAAAACTGGAAAATGCAAAGATCGTTATCACAAACAGTAAAGTAAAACACAGCCTGGTAGATTCTGCTTACAATGACAGAAGAAACGAATGCGAAACAGCATTAAAAGAGCTGCAGACAGTTGTAGATATCAAAGGACTTGGCGATTTAAGCGAAGAAGAATTCGAAAAATATAAAGATGCCATCAAAGATCCGGTTCGCCAGAAGAGAGCACATCATGCCGTATACGAAAACCAGAGAACTATCCAGGCTGTAGCAGCACTGAATGCAGGTGACGTAGAGAAATTCGGTAAACTGATGAATGCTTCACATGTATCTCTGAGAGATGACTATGAAGTATCCTGCGAAGAGATCGACGTACTGGTAGATCTGGCATGGGAGACCGAAGGCGTGATCGGTTCCCGTATCACAGGCGGCGGATTCGGCGGTTGCACCGTAAGTATCGTAAAGAATGATGCAGTAGATCACTTCATCGACAAACTGGGCAAAGCTTACAAAGAAAAGACAGGACATGAAGCTGAATTCTATGTAGTGGAAATCGGAGACGGAGCAAAAGAAATTTAAGCAGGAGGAAACAACATGACATTTGATGAAAATGTAAAACGTCTGGTACAGTATGGCATAGAGAGCGGACTGGTACCGGAAGAAGAACGTATTTATACCACCAACCAGCTGCTGGAGCTGTTTGGGGAGGAAGAATATACCGAGCCGGAGACAGAGTTCAAAGATGTAGATCTGGAAGAAGTTCTGGAAGAGCTGCTGGACTATGCAGTTGAAAAAGGCGTATTAAAAGAGAACAGTGTTGTTTACCGTGACCTGTTTGACACAAAGATCATGAACTGCCTGGTTCCGCGTCCGGCACAGGTGATCGGAACGTTCAAAGAGCTGTACAAAGAGTCACCGGTAAAAGCAACAGACTACTATTATAAATTAAGCCAGGACACCAACTACATCCGCCGTTATCGTATCAAAAAGGATATTCGCTGGAAAGTGCCAAGTCAGTACGGAGACATTGATATTTCCATCAACTTATCCAAACCGGAAAAAGATCCGAAAGCGATCGCAGCAGCAAAACTGGCAAAACAGAGCGGTTATCCAAAATGTCTGCTCTGCCGTCAGAACGAAGGTTATGCAGGACGTGTCAACCATCCGGCAAGACAGAACCACAGGATCATCCCGATCACAGTGAACGGAACACAGTGGGGATTCCAGTATTCACCGTATGTATATTATAATGAGCACTGTATCGTATTCAACGGAGAGCATATCCCGATGAAGATCGAAAAAGCAACGTTCGTGAAACTGTTTGACTTTATCAAACTGTTCCCACATTACTTCCTCGGATCCAATGCAGACCTGCCGATCGTAGGCGGCTCTATCTTAAGCCATGACCACTATCAGGGCGGCAATTACCAGTTTGCAATGGCAAAAGCACCGATCGAGAAACACGTTGAGATCCCGGGATACGAGGATGTGGAAGCCGGCATCGTAAAATGGCCGCTGTCCGTACTGCGTATTCGCTGCAAAGACGAGAAACGTCTGATCGATCTGGCTGACCATGTACTTGGTGCATGGAGAGGCTATACCGACGCCGATGCAAACATCTTTGCTGAGACAGATGGAGAGCCACATAACACGATCACACCGATCGCAAGAAAAGTCGGCGATATGTTTGAACTGGATCTGGCTCTGAGAAACAACCTGACGACAGATGAGTATCCGCTTGGCGTATATCATCCGCATGCAGAGAAACATAACATCAAAAAAGAAAACATCGGTCTGATCGAAGTTATGGGTCTGGCAATCCTGCCGGCACGACTGAAAACAGAGCTTCAGGATCTGGCAGATTATATCATCGAGAAGAAAGACATCCGTTCCAACGAAGCTCTGGAAAAACATGCAGACTGGGTAGAATCCTTCCTGCCGAAACATCCGGAACTGAACAAAGATAATGTGATGGATATCCTCAAAGAAGAAGTTGGACATGTATTCGTAGGCGTTCTGGAAGATGCCGGTGTATACAAATGTACACCGGAAGGAAGAGAAGCCTTCATGAGATTTATCGCAACACTGTAAAACGGTGATGACAGAATTGTGAGAGTACGAAGTACGGAACAATTCGTATGGCATCGTTTAACCTTGTTATCACGAAAATATAAATATAAAGAAACTATTTATCAAATTGATCAGGAGGTAAATACTATGAGAATTTTGGTAACCGGCGGAGCTGGATATATTGGAAGCCACACCTGTGTGGAACTGCTGAACGAAGGCTATGAAGTAGTCATCGTAGACAATCTGTACAATGCAAATAAAAAAGCAGTAGATCGTGTAGAAGAGATCACAGGCAAAAAAGTAACATTCTACGAAGCAGACATCTGCGACAAAGAAGCAATGGATGCTATCTTTGATAAAGAAGATGTACAGGCGGTCATTCATTTCGCAGGACTGAAAGCAGTAGGAGAATCTACCGTAAAACCTCTGGAATATTACCAGAACAACATCGCAGGTACACTGACACTGTGCGATGTCATGAGAAATCATGGCGTAAAGAACATCATCTTCAGTTCATCCGCAACCGTATACGGTGATCCGGCGATGATCCCGATCACAGAAGAATGCCCGAAGGGCACCTGCACCAACCCATACGGCTGGACAAAATGGATGCTGGAACAGATCCTGACCGATATCCAGAAAGCAGATCCGGAATGGAACGTGATCCTGCTTCGTTACTTCAACCCGATCGGTGCACACAAGAGCGGCATGATCGGAGAAGATCCGAAAGGTATCCCGAACAACCTGCTTCCGTATGTTGCACAGGTAGCGATCGGCAAACTGGAATGCCTCGGTGTATTTGGTGATGACTACGATACACCGGACGGAACAGGCGTACGTGACTACATCCACGTGGTAGACCTGGCACGCGGCCATGTAAAAGCAATCCAGAAACTGGCTGACAAAGAAGGCGTAAGCATCTACAACTTAGGTACCGGAAACGGCTACAGCGTTCTGCAAGTTGTACATGCATTTGAAAAAGCATGCGGACATCCGATCAAATACCAGATCAAACCGAGAAGACCTGGCGATATCGCAAAATGCTACTGTGCACCGGAAAAAGCAAAGAAAGAGCTTGGCTGGGAAGCAGAATACGGCATCGAAGATATGTGTGCAGATTCCTGGAGATGGCAGAGCCAGAATCCAAACGGATATAACGACTAATCACAGATTGAACGCAGAGAAGCGGATTGTGAATGTCCGCTTTACAAATCATATCGCATCCAATACATAGTATATCAGAAAGATCAGGCAGAAACCAAGAGGTGGAAGCCTGGTCTTTTTTTGGCAGGAGGTCGATCGTCTGGTATCAGCAAAAATAAGGGAAAGTGTTCACATAGAAGAAGCATTAATTATGATAAAAGCAGTAAAAAGCATCAATGTGTAATAGAAAAATATGAGAGCAATGAAAGGTCATCTGTGAAAATTCTGTGTCACTACTTGAAAATTCATCCAAAAACTTCTATAATTAAAAATTATAATGCCAGGGGTAAAAGATGTTCAGGTTATAGAAGAAAGGCAAGATAAATGAAAAACAGATATTTATATAAATTAGGCTGCATGATGCTGGCGGGGAGTATGCTGATGAGTACAGCACCGGTGGCTTATGCATCGAGTTTGCAGACGGAGCTTCAGAAAGAGGCGGAGAGTAACACGGAAGGCTCTCAGACAGAAACCAGTCAGCCGGAGACGAGTCAGAGCGAGACACCGGCAACGGAGACTGAGACCAGTCAGCCGGAGACGAAGCCGGAACTGGAAACGCGGCAGACTGAGACGGCGGCAGCCGAAACAGAAACAAATGCATCTCAGACAGGGGATAAGGATGCATCCAAAGAGGATGGGACATCGGACAGCGATAAAAAAGACGATGGTTCGGATAAAAAAGACGGCGACAAGAAGTCAGACGGTGACAGCAAGGATGATAAGAATAAAAAAGACGATGCGGATGACAAGGACAGTCAGAAAGGTGACATTCAGAAACCGGATGATGAGAGCGAACAGGTGGATCATTCTGATGCGGCAGCCGATTATGCTTCCAATATTATTGCCGGAAACAGTGTTTATTTAAGTGAACTTTCCAGTGAGTATGGTATTTCGTTTGATGAAGAGTTCGAAAAGACAATGGACAAGATCGAAGCAGATTATAAAGAGTTTCTGGACAAACCGGAAGATTTTCTGGCAGAAAACTGGCAGGATGTGCTGGCTGTTTATGTGATGAAGTACGGACAGGACTCCGGCATAAAGATGGACAAGTCCTGCAGGGATGATCTGGAGCAGATTTTTTTCCTGATGAATGTCAGAAGCAATTCTGCAATTTTACGCAAACTGGAGAAAATCCAGAAAGAGGAAGTCTCTGAAACCGAAGGCAGATCAGCCGAAACAGAAAAGGCGGCAGAAGCAGAAGAATCAACAGAAACAGAAAAGGCAGCCGATGCGGAAGAATCAACAGAAACAAAAAAAGTGGCAGAAACAGATGCAAAAGAATACCGTGCACTGTCGGTTCAGGATTACATAGCACTTTACGGTGCAGATGAAGAGCAGACAGCTATACTGGAGAAATACACGTCCACAAAATGCAGACAGCTCTGTGCAATCGTTACGGCATCCAAAGGATTTGTGCGTTCCGAGGCAGGCAGCGATGTCAGTGAAGAACGTGTTTCCATCGTGGCAGCAGCGTGCAGCCTGATCGGAAAAGTCGGCTATTTCTGGGGCGGCAAGTCCTATGCAATCGGCTGGGATGACAGCTGGGGAAGTCCGATGACCGTGTCCGCAGAGGGCAGCAAGAGCAGTGGCACGGTGCGTTCCTATGGTCTGGACTGCAGTGGATTTGTTGCATGGTCTTACTATAACGGACTTGGCGGCAAGGATGCCGGTATCGGCAATCATACCACAACACAGTGGAATGCAAGCGAGATGGTGGACAGCCAGAGTGCCAAACCTGGTGATCTTGTCTTTTATCATCCGGCAAGTGCAGGAGACGACAACCACGTCGGCATCGTAGTCGGAGTCAATGACAACGGAAGCCTGCTGGTCGTACACTGCTCCTCAAGCCAGAACGGAGTTATGACAGGAGAAGCATGGTCAGCCGGATTCCAGTATGTGAGAAGTCCGCTGGGGCTGGAATGATAAAAAATGAAAACCGTGCGGTTGACAAATAAAGGCGGCACTGCTATCATATAAAAGAAAGGCTTTTATGAAAAAGCAGAGCACTTGTGACTTCGTCATGAGCGGATGCTGAAAATGCAAACTAATTTGACTGGAACAAGGGTGTTCTGATTTATTCAGTGCACCCTTCTTTTCTATTTACAGGGAATCAGGTTTTTTCTAATGGGAATCATAAAAGGAGAATATATGAAGTATACAAAACAGGATGTCCTGCGTCTTGTGCAGGAGGAAGATGTAGAATTTATACGCCTTCAGTTTACGGATATTTTCGGAACGATGAAGAATGTGGCGATCACTTCCAGCCAGCTGGAAAAGGCACTGGATAACAACTGTATGTTTGACGGATCTTCGATTGAAGGTTTTGTACGGATCGAGGAGTCAGACATGTATCTGTATCCGGATCTGGATACGTTAAATGTTTTTCCGTGGCGGCCGCAGCAGGGAAAGGTGGCACGACTGATCTGTGATGTGTACCGTCCGAATCGGGAGCCGTTTGAGGGGGATCCGAGATATATTCTGAAAAAAGTGGTAAAGCAGGCGGCAGAGCTTGGTTATCAGTTTGATGTCGGACCGGAATGTGAGTTTTTCTTGTATCATACGGATGACAATGGACAGCCGACGACGATTACACATGAACGTGCAGGCTATTTTGACTTAGGTCCGATGGATCTTGGTGAGAATGCAAGGCGTGATATGGTTCTGACGCTGGAAGATATGGGATTTGAGATCGAGGCATCTCATCACGAGATGGCACCGGCACAGCACGAGATCGATTTTCGTTATGACGAAGCACTGACGACGGCAGACAATATCATGACATTCAAGCTGGCAGTCAAGACGATCGCCAAACGCCATGGACTGCATGCAAGCTTTATGCCAAAGCCAAAGACCGGTATCAATGGCTCCGGCATGCACATCAATATGTCCCTGTCAAAGGATGGAAAAAATATTTTTGCGGATGACTGTGATCCAAATGGCCTGAGTCAGGAAGCATACTATTTTATTGGCGGTCTGATGCGGCATGTCAAGGGAATGTGTGCGATCACCAATCCGCTGGTCAATTCTTACAAACGTTTGGTTCCGGGATTTGAGGCACCGGTTTACATTGCCTGGTCAGGCACAAACCGCAGCCCGCTGATCCGCATTCCGGCAGAACGTGGGGAGGGCACGAGAATAGAACTGCGTTGTCCGGATCCGTCGGCAAATCCATACCTGGTGCTGGCAGTCTGCCTGGCAGCAGGACTGGACGGCATCCAGAAGCAGATCATGCCTCCGGCAGCTGTTGATAGAAATATTTTCAATATGACAGAAGAAGAGATCCTGGAAGAGGGGATTGATGTCCTGCCGAACAATCTTCTGGAAGCAGTCTATGAAATGGAAAAGGACGAGCTGGTAAAAGAGGTGCTTGGAACACACACCAGCCGGCGTTATATCAAGGCGAAAAAGAAAGAATGGGCAGAATATTCCCGCCAGGTTTCCGGATGGGAACTGGATCAATATCTTTACCGCATATAAATTTTCCTCCCGAGATGGATCTTGATTTTTAAGATTGTACAAGAGGAGGAGGGTTACAGTGGTAAACATAATAGTTGTATTTCCAAAGCTGGAAGATGCGAAAAATATCCGTAACCTTCTGGCGAGAAATGGATACAGCGTGATCGGTGTATGCTGTACCGGTGCACAGGTATTGCAGATTACAGACAATCTGGAAGACGGCATTGTGATCTGCGGATACCGTTTTAACGATATGATGTATGCGGATTTGAGGGAAAGTCTGGCATCTTCGTTCCAGATGCTTTTGGTAGCATCTATGCATATTTTGGAGTCCTGCGACCGCAGGGATATTGTATCTCTGCCGCTGCCGCTGCGTATCGGAGATCTTGCCAATACGCTGGAGATGATGGCGGCCGGAATGTATCGACGCAGGCGGAGACAGAAGTCACAGCCGAAGGAACGTTCCGAAGCAGAGAAAAAAGTGATTCTGGATGCGAAAAAGTTACTGATGGAGCGAAACCATATGTCAGAAGAAGAAGCACATCGTTATATGCAGAAATGTAGTATGGATAGTGGAAACAATATGGTAGAGACAGCAAAAATGATTTTTGCCCTGATGAAGTATTAAACTGTCGTCAGGCAGACCAGGAAAGGATGGCGAACAGATGAAATTTACAAAAATGCAGGGCATAGGAAATGACTATGTCTATGTCAACTGTCTGGAAGAGACGGTTGAAAATCCGGGAGAAGTTGCCAGAAAGGTCAGCGACCGCCACTTTGGGATCGGCTCGGACGGACTGATCCTGATCAAACCTTCGCTGGAAGCAGACTTTGAGATGGATATGTATAATTCCGACGGTTCTCAGGGAGCAATGTGCGGAAATGGGATCCGCTGCGTGGCAAAGTATGTTTATGACTATGGACTTACAGATAAAGATGAAATCAGCATTGCGACAAAGAGCGGCATCAAATACGTGAAACTGCAGGTGGAAAACGGAAAAGTGAAGACGGTCCGTGTGGATATGGGGGCACCGATCTTAAATGCAGGCCTGATCCCGATCGTATCGGAGAATCCGCAGGTCATCAATGAAGCGATCACGGCAGGCGGCAGGGAATATCGCATGACCGGTGTTTCTATGGGAAATCCGCATGCAGTTGTTTATATAGACGATGTAAAAGGTCTGGATATTGAAAAAATCGGACCGCTTTTTGAGACGCATCCATGTTTTCCGGATCGTGTCAACACAGAATTTTCCAGAGTGCTGGACGATCATACTGTTGAGATGCGTGTATGGGAACGCGGAGCCGGTGAGACACTTGCCTGCGGAACCGGTGCATGTGCGGTGGCAGTGGCATCCATTCTGAATGGCTATGTGGTAAAAGATCAGCCGGTGACCATAAAACTGCTTGGCGGAGATCTGGAGATTTTCTGGGATCAGCAGAAGAATACTGTCTTTATGACGGGTCCTGCGGAAGTCGTCTTCGACGGCGAAATTAAATTGTAACGATACAGGGCAGATGCAAAAGAATGCCATGAGTAAAAGCAAAAGCGGGCGATGAAGATCCACTTTATAAAAATGCCGGAACTGCCGGCAGAAATGAGAATCACAGGAGGCACATATGTTTAAAGTAAATGATAATTATCTGAAGTTACCGGGAAGCTATCTTTTTTCTACAATCGCGAAAAAAGTCAATGCATTTACAGCGGCTAATCCACAGGCAGAGATCATCCGTCTGGGTATCGGTGATGTGACACAGCCGATTGCACCGGCCGTGATCGAAGCACTGCACAAAGCAGTTGATGAGCAGACCACAACAGAGGGATTCAAAGGTTATGCACCGGATCTTGGCTATGCATTTCTGCGTGAGACGATCGCAAAGAATGATTATGAAGCTTACGGATGTGATATCGCAGCAGATGAGATTTTTGTATCCGACGGTGCAAAGAGCGATTCTGCAAATATTCAGGAGATTTTCTCTCTGGACAATAAAATTGCGGTATGTGATCCGGTTTACCCGGTTTATGTGGATTCCAACGTTATGGCAGGCAGAACCGGCACTTACGATCCGAAAAGTGAGACCTGGAGTGATGTGATCTACATGCCTTGTACCGCAGAAAACAATTTCTGCCCGGAACTGCCGAAAGAGACTCCGGATATTATCTATCTGTGCTTCCCGAACAACCCGACCGGCGAGGCGATCACAAAAGAACAGCTTCAGGTATGGGTAGATTATGCCAATAAAGCAGGTGCAGTCATCATCTACGATGCTGCTTACAAAGCTTATATCACAGAAAAAGATATCCCGGTGTCTATTTATCAGTGTGAAGGTGCAAAAACCTGTGCCATTGAGCTTTGCAGCTTTTCCAAGACAGCCGGATTTACCGGACTGCGTCTTGCATACACGGTTATCCCGAAAGAGCTCAAATGCGGCGATGTACAGCTGCATGCACTCTGGGCAAGAAGACACGGCACAAAATACAACGGTGCACCTTACATCATCCAGAGAGCCGGAGAAGCGGTATATTCCGAGGCTGGAAAGGCTCAGATCGCAGAACAGATCGCATATTATCACAAGAATGCATCTTATATCTTCAACGGACTCAAAGAAGCCGGCTATACCGTTGCGGGCGGCGTGAACTCCCCGTATGTATGGCTGAAGACGCCGAAGCAGATGAATTCCTGGGAATTCTTTGATTATCTGCTGGAAAAAGCAAACGTGGTCGGAACACCGGGTTCCGGATTTGGACCAAGCGGAGAAGGCTACTTCCGTCTGACTGCATTCGGTACTTACGAGAATACTGTAAAAGCAATCGATCGGATTAAAAAACTTTAAAAACTATTGTGTTTGTTAAAAAATACACGATATTTTTTATAAAAAATACTTGCAAACAGAAAAAACTTGTGCTATGATTTTGAATCATAAAAATGATAAAACGATTAAGAGATGCCATAAAACCACTCTTGTGCAAGCACATCGTGGTTTCAGGCTTTTGCCCCTGGCATCATGCAAATGCTGAGATGAAGACTCATGATCGTGAAAGCCGACAGGAATAAAGTGTCACCGACTGAGAGCACTTTTTGGCGGAAGCGGCAAGATGGGAACACTTCGGAGCAGACCGTTCGAAGGAGATACAGGTAGGGCGGTACGTGAGCGTGCGTTAAACGTCAAGAGAGGCAGATGATTCATCTGCAAGGCGGGTGGTACCGCGGATAAAGTTTATCCGTCCCGAAACAGTTCAGTGCTGTTTCGGGACTTTTTTATTTCATTCTTTTCCCGGACAGCGAAAAGTTGAAAGGAGACGAAAGACTATGATGGAGTATTTAGAAGGCGTAAAAAAAGCAAAAACATTGGAAATTGGTGAGTTACTGGCGCAGGCAGAAGGCACAGAGGTAAAAGTAAACGGAGCCGTGCATACAATCCGTGATATGGGAAATGTGGCATTTGTGATCCTGCGTAAGAGAGAGGGATTACTGCAGTGCGTATTTGAAGAGGGAAAAACAAAGTTCGATTTAAAAGAACTGAAGGAAGCGTCGACCATCGAGGTGGAGGGAACCGTGCGGGCGGAGCACCGCGCGCCGAACGGATTTGAGGTACGTCTGGATACGATCCGCGTGTTGTCGGAACCGGCGGCGCAGCTTCCGTTTGCGATTTCCAAGTGGAAACTGCCGACGACGTTGGAGACGAATCTGGATCACCGTGCGATCGCGCTGCGCAACGTCAGAGAGCGGGCGAAGTTCCGCATCCAGGAGGGCGTGGTCAGAGGATTCCGTGATTTTCTGTACAGCGAAGGGTTTACGGAGATTCACACACCGAAGATCGGAGCGAAAAGTGCCGAGGGCGGTGCGAACCTGTTCCGGTTGGAGTATTTTCACAGACCGGCAGTGCTGCAGCAGAGCCCGCAGTTTTACAAGCAGATGATGGTGGGCGTGTTCGACCGGGTATTTGAGACCGCGCCGGTGTTCCGTGCGGAAAAGCACAATACCAA
>ERZ837910.5592-NODE-5592-length-11106-cov-5.338702_pt1 | contig 11106 bp, 7 predicted proteins | sample MGYA00519940_ERZ837910 | MGnify/ENA primary metagenome ERZ837910 (study PRJEB31850, sample SAMEA3708825) | human gut metagenome | biome: human gut; feature: human-associated habitat; material: faeces | place: China | collected 2014 ... | reverse complement strand
AGCGGGAAAAGGAGATAATCTGCAAACGGTATGGGATACGGGACGGCAGGGGATTCGTCTGCGAAGCGATGACCCAGCGTGAGATAGCGAAGCAGCTCAAAATCTCCCGGAGCTACATTTCGCGGATAGAGAAAAAGGCTTTAGAGAAGCTGCGCAGGCGGTTTGAGCAGGGATGATAAAGACTTTTTTCAACATTTGAACTCAGCTTGTTGAAATGCATTATTTCATCGCAGAGGAGCTTGGGGATCAGACCAGACGGTGTGTATGTGCGACAGGGTTCATCAAGCGTGCCTGTCTCTGCTGAACGGCACAACGCCAAACCGCATGCACTCCTTGAACATGATGAGTCGCCCGACGCGGCCGTTTCAGTAACCCGAAAGCAGCCTGCGCATTCCCGCGTGGACTTCCACCGGGAGCTCCGTTATTTCGCCGCCGTCCTTGTTCAGATGTTTCTTGTAGTTTCCGACTGCGAACCATGCTTTCCGGCTGTCGTAGATCCCGGATTTCAGAACCCGGTGAAGCTCCTTGGTGAACGCTTCGGACAGCTTTTTACTGCGGTTCTCGATGATGAGGTCGATGCAGCGTAAGTGGTTGGACGTTTCAATTATGTCGTCCACGTTGACGGTTTCGTCTTTCAGCACGCCAATTGTGTTGGTTTCAAAGATGTACGTGTCTGGCCGACGGTCAGACGGATGCCCTCAATGTTGTTGGAGTTGTAGGTCAGCTCCACCTGTAACTTGTGATAGATACCTCCTTTGCAACCGCTATGCATTTTGTCCGCGAGTATTTCAGCGAGGGTGGATGGTGCTTTCTTTGTTGTCGCGGCGCGCGTGGGCCTGTTCGCGTTCTAAGGGATATCCCATGTCTTTCCGGTCAGAAACGCGCCATCTATGCGCCCTTGTGCGCAGTAATTCCGGACGCTGCGTTCGGACAGGTTCCACAGCTCTGCGGCTTGCTATATTTCATGACATCAACTCATTTGGGGGCGCTGAATAAGGCGCAGCGTAACAAAATCAGACCCGTGAGTACGCCAGTTTGAACGGGCATAATTCGTTTTGTTAGGCTTTTCCTTTAGTATATTATATACCGATATCGGCAAAAATCAAAAGGATTTCCGGGGAATTATTTATCAGAATTGCCGATAGCGGCGGTCCGGAAAATGCTTGAAATGCGCCAGAACAAAATTTGTAAAATTCGGGCGCAATTTCTTATGAAGTTATTGACATATCTAAAATATTCTAGTATAATATAAGGAAATGGTTTGATAAAAGGGCTCTGCATGGCAGACCCGGACATTGGGAGGTACATATGACAAGAACAAGAAATCGACTTATTTCAGTCGGAATAGGATTGCTGCTGTTTATCTCAGCGGTATTGTTTATCGTTCCGCAGAAAACGGCAGGCGCGGAAACATGGATCGAATCGGCGGCGGAATTTGCAGCCGGCGACGGCACCCAGGGCGCGCCCTATCAGATATCGAGCGCCGGGGAGCTTGCAAATCTCGCGAAGATGGTGAGCGGTGGAGAAACCTATGAGAGTACATACTTTGAGCTTACCGCAGACATCGACCTCGGCGGCAAAGAGTGGACGCCGATAGGGACGAAAGACAGCCAGTTCGCCGGAAAGTTTTCCGGCAACGGGAAAACTATAAGGAATCTTACGGTCGGCGGCGGTGACAACAGGGGTCTGTTTGCATACAGCAGCGGCGAGATCAAGGACGTTTATCTTGAGAAGATAGATATCACAACAACTATGAACGCAGGCGGAGTATGCGCGTTCAACAGCGGAACCATTGAGGGCTGCGGCGTGTTGAGCGGAACTATCATATGCTCCAACCCCAACGGCGGTCAGCTCGGCGGTATCTGCATGGAAAACAGCGGTACTATCAGCCGGTGCTTTAGTAACGCGTCAGTAAAAGGCGCAACCAGCGCAGGTATTGTTTACATCAATAGAGGAATTGGCGTCGTACAGGATTGCTATAATACCGGCACGCTCGAGGGTTCCTCCTCTGCAAGCGGAATAAACACCAACAATTATGGCAAAATTAAAACCTGCCTGAATCTCGGAGCGGTGATCGCTGAAGACAAGATCTCTGAAGAGGGCAGCGTAATAAGGGGTTACGGCATTTGCGTCATGAATGTACCTGGCGCTTCGCTGGAAAACTGCTATAGCGACAGCGATGTGTGCCCCAAAGAGCTTTTCGGCGGTTTTAGAAATAATACTACAGTTTACTACAAAACCACTGCCGAGCTTTGCGGCGGTTCGCTCCCTGATGGCTTCGACGGCAGCGTCTGGAACGTGGGCAGCATTGGAGGCATAGCCGATAAAGACGCAGCCGACAGATTCGCGGCAAAATCCTATACATATCCGAGCCTTAACGGCGTTGGTTCTGCTGCTGCAAGAGAAGTCGAAGTCTATAATTTCAGCACTGACTCCACCCCGGACTGGCAGGAGTTTAAGTATATTGAAACGGTTGAAGATTTCAGGAAAATTGATGATGATCTTTCCGGAAACTACGTTCTCGCCCAAAATATCGATTTTGGCGGCAATAGTTATCGTCCCATAGCATATAAGAGCGGCTCTTCCTTTACGGGAAAGTTCAGCGGCAACGGGCATACCATCAGTAATATCAGTGTGAAATATGATGATGATATAGTCGGCCTGTTCGGAACGAACAATGGTCTGATAATGAACCTCGCTGTAAGCGGCGAAGTTACCGGCGAGGAGTATATCGGCGGTATCTGCGCAAAGAATGAAGGCACGATCTATAGCTGCTCCTTTGACGGTGAAGTAAAGCAATCGGCGACCACGCAGCGTAAAGGCAAAGTCGGCGGTATATGCGGCACAAACTATGCAACAATATCCAACTGCTTTAACTCGGCTGATGTAAGCGGTAATGATTATATAGGCGGCATTTGCGGAGAAATGTGTGGTAAAGACCCTGTAGTAGTGTACTGTGTTAGCGTTGGCAAGGTCAGCGGTTTCACAGGCTCTGCAATTGTCGGCGGTATCTGCGGATATGGCAACGGCATTTCCTATGGCGGCAGCTCAGAATTGAGCCATTGCCGGTTTGACATGGATGTAAGCGGGTCGATAAACCTTATCAATGGCGGGAATACCATAACCAACAGAGGCGATAATTATTCCTACAAAACCGAGTTCCTTTGCGGCGATAATATCGGCAGCTTCGACCCCGATATCTGGAATGCCGGAAAGGGAGTTGTTGTTACACCCGATGCAAAAGACGGCAAATTCGGCACAAAAACCTGCTATTATATGAGCCTTAAGTGCTTCGGCGAATCCGGAGGCGTCAGCAGCGATGTCTTTAACTTCGCCTGCGCAGGCGGCAGCGACGACTGGCAGCCCTACATCCTTATCAGCTCTGAAGATGCTTTTCGTACCTGTTGGCAGTCGGATGTGAAGTGGTCTGAAAATTTCGTTCTCGGCGACGATATAACCCTTGCTTATTCCCTGGCGCCTAATGATGTCATTCCGACGAGCCTGAGTACGGGTACGTTCAGCGGCAGGTTCAGCGGCAACGGTCACACGGTAACCCTGACAGACGACAGCACCTGTGGACTGTTTGGCACAAACAAGGGTACTATCATTAACCTTGCGGTCAAGGGCAATATTGACAGTTCTGCCGGAAGCAGCATGAGTAATTATTCCGGCGGTATCTGCGCAGTAAACGACGGTACGATTTACGGCTGCTCCTTTGATGGAAAAATTAATGGCGGTGCAAACAATACCGGCGCTGTCTGCGGTCGTAATAACGGAACAATCAGCAACTGCTTTGCCCTGGCAAATGTTGAAGCCATGAATGGCAATGTCGGCGGTATCGCTGCGCTTGGCAAAGAGGGTTCTGAGCTGAAATCCTGCTACTTTGTAGGTACAGCACTCAGTAATATCACAGTGGGGCTGATCAGTCTTTCTCCCTCTGAAAATTGCTATTACAACAATGAGGTTTGCCAATTTGACGAAGAAGAAAGCGGCACGGCTCTTACAACCCTTGAAATGACGTCTTACGGCGCGCTTGCAAAGATGAACTTTACCGACGACATCTGGGAGAAGCTGCCCAACGATACTGCGAACGGAGTTGCATATTATCCCTCGTTCAAGGGAAGCACCTATGTACCGTCCGTTAAGTACACCGCAAAGCTTGAGCTGAACCGTTCCGGCGATGAAGCTCCTGTTTATGGTGACGACATTGAGTTCACAACAAAGGCGCTGATACTTTTCAGGAATGACTATTATGGCGACGATGTTTCCGTTGAGGATACCACGGGAACGTTCAATGCAGAGGTTGGCGGCAAAACAATTATCGTTGTAGCCAACAGGTTTGAGGATACGGCGGAAGCTGCGGGCGATGTAACATACAAGCTCATTTATAAGGGGTCTGATTATTTCCCCGATGATTACTCTGAGGACTTTATTGTAACAGTCGGCAAGAAGGCGCTGACGGTGGCTGACTTTAACGTTGCACTCCCTGCGGATATGGTGTTCAGCAACACCGAAAAGGCAGTCACGGTTACGGCTAAGCCCGGCATTACGGGCGCGGGCGAAATCACCGTAAAGTATTACGGTGAGAGCGGCAAGGAAGCAGAGCCTTTCAGTGCAGGAACGTATACATTTAAGATAGACGCTGCCGAAGGCAGCAACTATAAGGCGGTTTCCGGTCTTACCGCCGACAGCTGGAAGTTCACGATAGAAAAGGCTGGGGCTGAAACGCTTCCCGATACCGGAGTTTCGTACAGGTGGTCAACTGACAAGGATATAACGGTGAGCGTTGCAGGACTTCCTGAGAATATGGGGCAGGTAACCGTAGTCAGAACTAAAAAGGACGGGACGATAAGCGCGGGAATTATCCCGGGTTCCTGCTATTCTGACGGAAAGTTCACTTTCCATCTTGGTCCGAACGCTGTTGACGATATAGGCAAGACAGGCTCGTTCACAGTCACGCTTGCTGCGGATAATTATGAGAGCGTTACATTTACCGTTAAGATCACCCTGACCGACAAGGATAACCAGGACGCGCCCGATCCCGCTGCGTTCGACATAGTATTCACCAACGACGGCAGCGAACTTACAGCGGCGATAAAGACCGGGCTTAAGGGCGTTGAATACAGCTTTGACGGCACGACATGGAGCGGCGTGAACACCACGACCGTGGCTCACCTCAAGGACGTTACCGCATATCTCCGCTTCAAGGAAACTGACGAACTGAACGCCGGCGAGGCTGTTTTCAAGACGGTAAATTCGGGACACGGCAAGCTCGTTCATCATGCAGCCGTGCAGGCTACCTGCCAGAATACCGGCAATATCGAGTACTGGGAGTGTGAAACCTGCGCAAAGTATTACAGCGACGAGGCTGCAGCGGCGGAGGTCTCTCTTGCGGACGTGATCATTGCAAAGACCGACCACAAGTGGTCGGTAAAGTACACATACGACAAGAACGGTCACTGGCACAAGTGCGAATATTGCGACGCCGCGACCGGAGCTGAGAGCCATGTTTCAAGCGGCGAAGCTACCGCCACAGAGGCGGAGTACTGCACGGTGTGCGGGTACATTATAACTCCCAGAAAGGGCGGAAGCTCAGGCAGTCATGTAAGCGGCGGTGGCAGAGATACCACTCCGACCGACACAAGACCCATAATAAACGGTGAACGAAAAACTTGGACGGAAATTGCTGCAGACCTTGGCAGACAGAACGGCGGCAGTGCGACTATTTCCATGAGCGGCGAAACCACAGTTCCCGCGGAGGTCATTAAGGCAATCGCGGACAGGAAGATAAAGGTCGAGTTCGCTTACGACAGCACAAAGAGCTGGCTTATTGACGGTGCGAAAATAACAACTGTATCCGCAGCCGATTTCTCGCTGTTTCCCGGTTCTGTTGACACTAGCTCGCTGCGCGGGGTATCGGGCGGCAAATACAGGATAAGCGCTGATATTCCTGCCGAGATCAGGTTTACGTTCCTGAAGCGGTATGCAGGCGAGTTCGCGAATGTCTACAAGCTGGTAGACGGCAAGCTCGTATTCCAGACCTGCGTAAAGCTTGCAGAGGACGGAACAGCCGTTGTTCCGGGTATGAGCGCTCCGGGTGAATACGCGGTAATGGTATGCAGATACAGCGACAGGCAGGGCGACTTTGACAACAACGGCGTTCTTGACATTTACGACGCGGTTGCGCTGCTGCGTTATTCAGTAGGGCTTGAGTCGGGCGAAAACCTCCAGCTAATTGACCTCAACGGCGATGGTATGGTCAACTGTGCCGACGCCAGTATGGTACTCAGATGGGTGGTCGGGCTGAGCGCATGATCCGCTGACGAAAACTGAACAAAATGATGGGCGCACGGTGACGTGCGCCCATCTGGCTGTAAGGCATATCGCACGAGCAACCCAAATAGGATGGCTGCAAGTCGCTGTCAGAAGAGCTTTGCAGGACGTCATAAGGACGATCGTATCAACGTTTTGTTTGGGTGGATTTGCGGCGTGTTCGTCGCGTTGACTGCTCCGGCAAGCTGCTTATTGTCACAGCCAACCTAAACCCGGGCGAGGCGCGGAAGTCCGGTATCGGCATGCGCAGATTTTTCGACAGGCTCCGGGATCACTGCCGCTATATGGTGGCGGACGGTGAATCCCGCAGGAAAGCGTGCTGATGATTACGACAGTTCATCTCATTGTTGACCAGAAACATTATCCGGAATTAATCATGAAGGTCGAGAATGATATTGTCAATATAGCTTTACATATTTTACTCAAGGCAACCTCTAAAAACCTCCTTCACGGCAGATTTCTATGACTTATATCATCTGTTGCGTTACCAAACCTTGAAATACATACAGTATTACTGCGGTTTGGTGCCTTACATCTGATATAAGTCATATACGAAATCTGCTCGTGTCCCGGTTTTAGAGGTTCCCTCAAAATTTTTTTGAATTTTAGCTTCCTTAAAACCATACCCTCACCCGTAAACCTCAGAATCTTTTTTTTAATTATAATGCTTCGCTGAAGAAAAGTCAAATAACCTGCTGCAGAAATAAGTTCTGCTGATTTTTTGTTTACCGTTCTTGACAAACGATGAGTTAGTGTGGTATAATATAAATGACCCGTATGCAAAACAGTCATTTTAGGCAGGAGGGAACGATAATGCCCGTAATTTTCAGCGAGAAAAAACGCCATGAGATAAGCCGACAGATAAAGGAAGCGGCTCTCCGGCTGTTCAAGACGAAAGGGATACGCAAGACAACGGTCGCCGAACTTGCGGAGAGCGTCGGCATAGCCAAAGGCACCTTTTACAATTTTTACGCGACCAAGGGTCAGCTTGTGGCTGAAATAATGGACGACTTCGACGCCGCGTCAGAGCGGGAACTGAGAAACAAAATCGGCGGCAGGGACAAAATACCGATAGCGGAGTTCTACAAGTACTATGTGGAACTGTTTCGTCCGGACACGGCGTTCTCGTTCCATTTCACGCCGGACGACATAACGGTCATGCAGGAAATGGAGGAGACCCGGAAGTTTTTCTCCCAGGAACACGCTGTAAAGACCACAAAGCTTGTGCTGGAATATGTGGACGGCGTGCGCGAGGACGTGGACTACGCTTACATCGCAAACTTCGCGAAGCTTGTAAACCTTGCGATAGAGAACCGCGGCGCATTCTGTCAGGAAGCGTTCGAGAAGAATCTCAGGACGATATTCGATATGATGCTCGACTACCTCAGCGGAAACACGGATAACGGGAAAGGAACGTGCTGAAATGTATATTCAGATGAAAGATGTTGTAAAGAAATACGGCGAGGGGGAAAACACGATCTTCGCACTGGATCACGCTTCTCTGGAGCTTGAAAAGGGTGAAATGTGCGTTATTCTCGGTCCCTCCGGCTCGGGAAAGAGCACACTGCTGAACATGCTCGGCGGGCTTGACAGCGCGGACGATGGCACGATAATCGTTGACGGCTGCGATCTCAGCTCCATATCTAAAAAGGAACTCCGGGAATACCGACGCGATAAGGTCGGCATCGTGTTTCAGACATACAACCTGATAGGAGAACTCACCGTGCGGGAAAATATCAAGGTAGTCCGGGATATATCCGCAGCCCCGCTTTCCATTGAAGAACTGCTGAAAGACCTGGGACTTGAAAGGCACGCTGCACACTTCCCCGAGCAGCTTTCCGGAGGTCAGCAGCAGCGCTGCGCCATCGCCCGCGCGCTGATAAAGAATCCCGCGATACTGCTCTGCGACGAGCCTACGGGCGCGCTGGATTCAAAGACCTCGCGGGACGTTCTTCAGCTTCTCCAGAAAATAAACGTCAAGTATCGCACGACCATTCTGCTGATTACCCACAATGAAAACATAGCGCCCATGGCTGACCGTATCCTGCGCATTCACGATGGCAGGATAGTAGAAAACATCATCAACACAAGGAAACCGGTAAAGGAGCTGGACATCTGATGACTCTGCAAAAGAAGATACTTCGGGGTCTGAGAAAGAACCTGTCCTTTTACCTCACCGTTTCGCTCCTGACCGCGCTTTGCATAATGCTGTGGGTAGGCGCGTTTTCCGTCAGCAGGACTGCCAGCGGGACTTACACCAGACTGTTTGAGGAAAGCGACCTTGAGGACGGTCAGTTCACCGTTTCATCGCCCATTTCCGACCAGGACATAACCGCGCTGGAAAGCGAATTTAACGTTATTCTTGAACGTCAGCGCTTTCGGAATATATCTTACGGCGAAACGACTGTCCGGCTGTTCGCAGACACGCAGAAAACGAACAAGGCGGTCATTCTGGAGGGCAAGCCGCTCAGCGGGGACAACTGTGTTCTCCTGACGTACAACTACGCAAAGGCTCAGGGACTGTCGGTCGGCGACTACATAACGCTTGCCGGAATCGACTTCGAGATAAACGGACTGTGCTTAAAACCGGATTACGCGGCGATGTACGCCGATTTCGAGGACAGCTTCCCCAACAGCACCGATTTCGGCATTGCGCTAATAAGCGAAAACACAATGCGCTCCATAGGCGGGTATTCCAGCTACTACTCGGTGAAATATCCGGATACGGCGCAGGAAGTGGATTTCCGCGCCGCGGTCTACAGCAGGTACGGAACACTGGAATACATCGGGAAATCCGCTAACCCAAGAACAGGAGGACTGCTGAGCCAGGCAGCCGACATTGAGGCAGAATTCTCAGTCTACAGCCCTATAATCATGCTGGTCGTTGTCGTGGTTATAGCAATGGTGCTCGGACGGACAGTCAGGCGGGAAAGCCGGACCATCGGCACACTGATGGCTCTGGGATACCGTCGGTGCGAACTTATTCGGCACTATATGTGGTACGCGCTTATCCCCGCCGTTTTCGGAGACGTCCTTGGGCTTGCGCTGTGGTATCCCTTTGCGAAGCTGTTCAATCTGTATATGTTCAGCTTTGCGGAGCACATCGTGTATCAGGTGCAGGTGCCTGTCGGAATACTTATCGCCGCGCTGCTAATTCCTCCCACCGCCTATGGGGCAAGCGCGCTGCTAGTGCTCGCAAGGGCGCTGGGACAGGATATCGTCCCGCTGCTGAAAGGCTCCGCAAAGGGAAAGACCGCGCATATGCTGAGCCGTAGCAGGCTGCCTTTTCCGCTGCTGTACGGCATTCGCAGTCTTTGCGGCAACATATCACGCAGCCTTACCATGATAGTCGGTATCGCGGTCGCTTCGATGGCGGTAATTTTAGCCGGAGTGTATCAGGACGCTTACGATGATATGCTTGACAACAAAGTCCCGCTGGCTATGATGGGCGGTCAGTACGAGTACGGCTTTAGGGATTTCCAGTCCGAAAACAACTACGGGGGATATGGTATCATGGACGTATCTTTCGGGGTGGACGGCACTGACAGCATGTTCAATCTGATAGGATACGACGAGGGCTGCCCACTGCTTACAGCTGAAACAATCTCCGGCGCTTCCATGGAATACGGCGGGTTCTATATGACATCTTCCGCCGCAAGGATATTCGGCGTGGAATCCGGCGATGAATTTACATTCTACGATCTGATATCAATGGAGCACACCACCATCACGATAAGCGACATCGTAGAAAACGACGTGCTCTCGCTGATGATAACCAGCAAAGCGAACGTCGCGCAGATCATAGGCAGGAACGCGGAAGGATTCAACGTGATAATCAGCGAAGGACCTCTCAATATCCCGCCGGAGCTTCTCAGAAAAAGCGCCTCGCTGGAGGATTACCGCCGCAGCACCGAAAGCGCTCTTAACACCGCGCGGGTAGTCCTTTCCATCGTGAAAGTCATCGGCTCGCTCATATGCATACTGGTAGTGATACTGCTTTCAGGAATGATAATCGAGGAGAACCGCCGCAGCATTTCCACGCTGGAAGTGCTCGGCTACCGCGACCAGGAGTTACGCCGGCTGGTACTGTCTCCAAATCACCTGCTGGTGCCGGTGGGATTTGCGCTGGGGATCCCACTCGGACTTGCGCTTGCAGACATGATAGCCCGCGCAAACGCAGCTTCTGGCGGTGTAATGATGTCAATTTTGCTGACCGGAAAAACGCTTCTGATCAGCGCCGTTTTCATAGCGGCAGCCTACGTCCTGTCCCTTGCGCTTTCCGCGCGGAAGCTGAAAAAGATAGACATGGTGGAATGTCTCAAGGAAGAGCGGGAATAGCTTTTTAATTACCCTGGTTCAATATGCAAAACCGCCAGACTCTGAGCCTGGCGGTCAATTCTTTGATTTAAGCGGAGCGACTGGTCATCAGGTCTGAGCGGCTCCGTCCACTGAGATCACGGTTCCAGTGACATAGCTGGAAATGTCGCTTGCGAGGAACAGAAACACATTTGCGACTTCCTCCGGCTCGCCGATACGCCCCAGTGGTATCGGCGCGGAGATACGCTCCACAATCTCAGCAGGAAGCGCCGCGACCATATCCGTTCTTGTAACGCCAGGTGCGACCGCATTTACGCGTATGCCGCTGCGTCCGAGTTCGCGCGCAAGGCTCTTGGTCATGCCGTTTACCGCAAACTTACTGGTCGGATAGCCAATGCCGCTGAAAACGCTATCGCTTCCGTCAACAACTCCTCATTGTACAATCTGACGAAAAAT
>ERZ837910.5590-NODE-5590-length-11114-cov-2.944841_pt1 | contig 11114 bp, 8 predicted proteins | sample MGYA00519940_ERZ837910 | MGnify/ENA primary metagenome ERZ837910 (study PRJEB31850, sample SAMEA3708825) | human gut metagenome | biome: human gut; feature: human-associated habitat; material: faeces | place: China | collected 2014 ... | reverse complement strand
ATCGCGTCAGCGCCGTAAGTCTGCAGTGCATCGAACGGGTCAGCCGCGTTGCCCTTGGACTTACTCATCTTCTGTCCGTTCTCATCCTGGACATGCCCCAGAACGATAACATTCTTGTACGGCGCCTTGTTAAAGATCAGGGTCGAGATAGCTAACAGGGAGTAGAACCATCCACGCGTCTGATCAACCGCCTCGGAGATGAAATCTGCCGGGAACTGCTGCTCAAACAGTTCTTTATTTTCAAATGGATAATGATGCTGTGCAAATGGCATGGAACCGGAATCAAACCAGCAGTCGATAACCTCCGGTACACGGTGCATCTGTTTGCCGCACTTCGGGCAGGTGATCGTCACATCATCGATGAATGGGCGGTGAAGCTCAACCTCTCCATTTGCCTCCTGATCCATCTCTTTTGCATATTTTTTCACAACGTCCGTGTAGTTCGGGCTCATAGATTTTAATTCTGCCTGGCTTCCGATCGCGTGCTGACAGCCGCACTCGCACTCCCAGATATTTAATGGAGTACCCCAGTAACGGTTACGGCTCACGCCCCAGTCCTGGACATTCTCCAGCCAGTCGCCGAAACGCCCTTTACCGATGCTCTCCGGAATCCAGTTGATGGTGTTGTTGTTGCGGATCAGGTCATCCTTGACTGCGGTCATCTTGATGAACCAGGATTCACGTGCATAGTAGATAAGTGGTGTATCGCAGCGCCAGCAGTGCGGGTAGCTATGCTCAAATACCGGTGCAGAGAACAGAAGTCCGCTTTCTCTTAATGCTTTCAGAACCTCCGGATCGGCTTTCTTGCAGAACATACCAGCCCACGGAGTCTCCTTCGTCATCTCGCCCTTGCCGTCTACCAACTGTACGAACGGAAGGTCATATTTTCTGCCGACCTTGGAGTCATCCTCACCAAATGCCGGCGCGATGTGTACGACACCGGTACCATCGGTCAGTGTTACATAATTATCGCAGACAATGTAGAATGCTTTCTTATGCTGTTTTTCACAGGTTGCTACGGCATAGTCAAATAATGGCTCATACTCTTTATATTCCAGATCTTTTCCGACAAAGGTTTCCAGGACGTCGTAAGTGCCCTCGCCCAGAACGGTATCACACAGCGCCTGCGCCATATAATAAACCGTGCCATCCTCTTTCATTTTTACCTTTACATATGTCTCGTCCGGATTTACACAGAGCGCCACGTTGGACGGAAGTGTCCACGGGGTGGTCGTCCATGCAAGAATGTATGCATCTTCGCCCTTTACCGGGAATTTAGCAATCGCAGAACGCTCTTTGACGTCCTTATATCCCTGTGCCACCTCATGGCTGGACAGCGGGGTGCCGCAGCGCGGGCAGTACGGTACGATCTTGAAGCCCTTATAAAGAAGTCCCTTGTTCCAGATTTCTTTTAATGCCCACCACTCAGACTCAATGAAGCTGTTGTGGTAGGTAACATACGGATGCTCCATGTCTGCCCAGAAACCAACGGTGTTGGAGAATTTTTCCCACATTCCTTTGTATTTCCAGACACTCTCTTTACAGTGCTCGATGAACGGTTCCAGACCATACTGCTCAATCTGCTCCTTGCCGTCCAGTCCCAGCATCTTCTCTACTTCCAGCTCAACCGGAAGACCGTGGGTATCCCATCCAGCCTTTCTCGGAACCATGTAGCCCTTCATCGCGCGGTATCTCGGAATCATATCCTTGATAACACGGGTCAGCACGTGTCCGATGTGCGGCTTGCCGTTTGCGGTAGGCGGTCCGTCATAGAATGTATAGGTCGGTCCCTGCTTACGGCTGTCGATACTCTTCTTAAAAATCTGCTCATCTTCCCAGAACTTCTCAATGTTCTTTTCACGTTCCACGAAATTCATGTTTGCCGGAACTTTGTTGTACATGATAAATTCCTCCTAAAAATATGAAATAAAGTTTTTATTTCATAGAATGTCTTTTTCTATGAAATAAAAATGGACCCATCCTGTAACAGGACAAGGGCCCACTTGCTTTTAACCACCTATTACTGCATACCTTTATATGCGCTCCCTATAACGGAGGAAACCGTCGGTACTTACTGAATTTTCCTTCCGGGCGCTGTCAGAAACGGCGCTCAGACTTCCAAAAATGGTTCAGCCCGAAGCTCCGGAGTGATCTTCGCATCCGCTTTACTCACAGCAGGCTCTCACCGTCCCTGCCTCGCTCCCGCTTTCCGTGCGGCGCTACTGTCTCCATCATTGCTTTTCCTATCGTAATTAGTAATCAAATCACTAACATGGACATTGTATCTTTTTTCCAGATGGTTGTCAAGGAATGTTTCGGATATGATTCACATGTTATAAAATTATCATTATTTTGCCATTCCCCTGATTTTATGGTATAGTATATAAAATATGTCTGTATTTACTTTAAAAAACAGACACAGACATTCATTGCAAATATAAACAATGAAGTATACTATATATAAAAAGAAGGGCGTGCCCGCAGCCGTCTTTCGCAACAAAGGAGAATATTATGGAGCCAAGAAACCTTACCCTATTGACCGACCTGTATGAACTGACGATGATGCAGGGCTATTTCCGGGAGAAAGATGCCAACGAAACCGTCATTTTTGATGCGTTCTACCGCACAAACCCGGATGGAAATGCGTTTTCCATCTGCGCCGGCTTAGAGCAGGTCATTGACTATGTGAAAAATCTTCACTTCGATGATGCCGACATCGAATACTTACGCGGACTCGGCATTTTTGATGAAGATTTCCTCGAATATCTTCACAATTTCAAATTTTCGGGTGACATCTACGCAATCCCGGAAGGCACTGTTGTCTTTCCGCGTGAGCCCCTCGTCAAGGTCATCGCGCCGATCATGGAAGCACAGCTGGTTGAGACTGCCATCTTAAATATCATCAACCACCAGAGCCTGATCGCGACCAAAACCTCCCGTATCGTCTTCGCCGCACGCGGGGACGGAATCATGGAGTTTGGGCTTCGCCGCGCGCAGGGTGCTGACGCCGGTACCTATGGCGCCCGCGCTGCCATGATCGCCGGCTGTATCGGCACTTCCAATGTACTGGCCGGAAAACTATTTGACGTTCCGGTCAAGGGAACCCACGCACACAGCTGGATCATGAGTTTCCCGGATGAGCTGACTGCGTTCCGCGCTTATGCAAAGCTCTATCCGAGTGCCTGCATCCTGTTAGCCGATACCTATGATACCCTGGGTTCCGGTGTTCCGAACGCGATCCGCGTCTTCCAGGAGATGCGCGACGCCGGTATCCCGCTGACTTTCTACGGCATCCGCCTCGACAGCGGCGACCTTGCATATATTTCCAAGAAAGCCCGCAAGATGCTGGATGACGCCGGATTCCCGGATGCAGTCATCTCCGCCTCCAACGATCTGGATGAATACCTGATCGACAGCCTGAAGATTCAGGGCGCTGCCATCACGTCCTGGGGTGTCGGCACAAACCTCATCACCTCCAAGGACTGCCCTTCCTTCGGCGGCGTTTATAAGCTGGCTGCCATCAAGGACCGTCACACAGGCAAATTTATCCCGAAGATCAAGCTTTCGGAAAATACAGAAAAGGTTACCAATCCGGGCAACAAGACCATCCAGCGAATCTATGACAAGGAGACTGGCAAGATTATCGCAGATCTGATCTGTCTCGTGGATGAAGAGTTCGATGAGAAGAATTCCCTTCTGCTCTTCGATCCGATCGAGACATGGAAAAAGACACACCTCGCGCCGGGCACCTACACCATGCGCGAACTTCTCGTTCCAATCTTCAAAAACGGCAAATGCGTTTACGAGTCTCCAAAGGTTATGGACATCCGCGAATACTGCAAGAAAGAACAGGAGACGCTGTGGGATGAGTCCCGCCGTCTGGTAAACCCGCATGAGATTCATGTGGATCTCTCCAACGAGCTGTGGCATATGAAGGCACAGCTGTTAGACAGCTATCATTATACAAGCAACTAGTAGATAAAATACGAGTAAATACCATGTTCAGGCAAGTTTATTGCTGCCGGACATGGTATTTTTTTCTTTAATGCTTCCATAAAATTTGCAAAATAAAAACGAATGTGTCTCCAAGGAAATTCCTATTACACAAAAACTGCCGCCAAATACATCCGGCTGCCAGCCCTCTTCTTTGAAAAGTCCAGCCCGCCATTGTATTCCAGCGACAGTTTTTATATGAATCGTATCTTTATTTTTTTAAATCTATATCAAATATGATATCAATTACTCATCCCAGTTATGGTAAGTAGCCTGTACGTCATCATCCTCATCCAGAAGATCCAGGATTCTCTGCATCTTTTTGATGGATTCCTCATCGGTAAGCTCTACCCAGTTCTGCGGAATCATGGTAACGTCTGCTTCCATCATCGGAACGCCAGCCTTCTCCAGCGCCTCGCGGACTGCAGAGAAATCTTCCGGTGCGGTGATCACTTCGTAGCTGTCCTCCTCCTCGGAGAAATCCTCAGCTCCTGCATCCAGTGCAAGCATCATCAGCTCATCCGGATCCATCTCGCACTCTTCTTTGTCGATGATGATCTGACATAAAGGACACGCTGCCCGGAGTACCTACGTTTCCGCCGCCCTTGGTAAATGCGCTGCGGACATTCGCTGCGGTACGGTTCTTGTTGTCGGTCAGGGTATCTACGATGATAGCGACGCCATTCGGACCATATCCCTCATATGTAAGATTCTCGTAATTGACAGAGTTTGCATCTCCGGCTGCTTTCTTGATACCGCGATCGATGGTATCGTTCGGCATATTGTTCGCTTTTGCTTTTGCAATCACATCACGCAGACGGCTGTTGTTTGCCGGATCCGAACCGCCTTCCTTAACAGCTACGGCAATCTCACGACCGATAACGGTAAAGATTTTTCCCTTTGCTGCGTCGTTTCTCTCTTTTTTGTGCTTAATATTGGCGAACTTTGAATGTCCTGACATAAAATAACACTCCTCTTTCTATCTTCTTTGTTGTATCTTTTCGCTCATCAGCTTTTATATCACGCCGATTTCGGCACTAAAAAGCTGCATCTTAACTATTTTAACACCATTCTGTATGCTTGACAAGGGGTTCGCGGCTGATTTTATGTATCCAGTTCCAGACTGACCTTCAGCGCACGGTCCACTTCCTGTAAAAGCGCCCCGTCGATATGACAGATTTTCTCTTTCAGCCGCTGCTTATCGATCGTACGGAGTTGTTCCAGTAAAATGACCGAATCCCTCACCATCGCACAGCGGCGCGTATTTAATTCCACATGCGTCGGCAGCTTGGCTTTGTTCATCTTTGATGTGATCGCCGCGCAGATCACGGTCGGGCTGTGCTTGTTGCCGATATCATTCTGGATGACCAGCACCGGGCGGACGCCGCCCTGCTCTGAGCCGATGACCGGTCTTAAATCTGCGTAATAAATATCTCCTCGTCTGATAACCACTCGATTCACACTCCGTCCAAACTATTTTAAGATATAAATAACTGCTTTGTACTTTCACAGCTCCACAGTCCGTTTATACCGTTAGTATGGACAGATTTACACCGCCTATACGCGGGTCGTCCCATAAATGCATCCGGCAGTCCAGGTTCCCGGCTTTGCCGAAGCTATCTACTTTATCTTATGAATCCTTTTTCTAAATGGTTCAAACGCCGGCTTTACTCCATAAAATCCTCATACCGATCATCATTATAATCCTTTTTCCCGACGATCTTTCCACCTCTCACGTACACGCGCGGCACACGTTTTCCAAGCACGCATGGGATCTCATAGTGGAAACCGCCACTCCATTCCGCCAGCTCTTCCATCGTGATCTCGTCGTCCCCGTCGCGTCCGACCAGCGTTACCCGCGTGTCCTCAGCAGCCTCCGGGATATCGGTCACATCGATCATGCACTGATCCATGCAGACGCGTCCCAGAATCGGTGCGCGGTGTCCATGAATCAGGACATAACCCTTTCCAGAGAGATTTCTCGGATAGCCATCGCCGTATCCGGCGCCAATCGTCGCGATCCGCATCGGACGATCCGTCACAAAGGTTCCGCCGTAGCTGATCGGCGTGCCCGGCTCCACTTCCTTAACATAAGTAATAAAGCTGCGGATCTCCATCGCCGGGTAAATCTTCATGTTTCGCTCTACCTCATCCGACGGATACAGACCGTATACCGTGATACCGGCTCTCGCCGCATCCAGTCCCATCCGCGGCAGTTCCATGATCGCCGCGCTGTTCGCACAGTGGCACATCGGAATATGAACGCCTGCATTTTCCAGACCTTCATGGAATTTCTGGTACCGCTCATACTGTAAATGGGTAAATGCCTTATCCGCCTCGTCAGCACGCGCAAAATGTGTAAACATTCCCTCGATCTCAATGCCCGGAAGCTTTGCAATCCGCTCTATCTCTTTCAGGCTATTTTCATCCGGGTGAAATCCGATTCGTCCCATGCCGGTATCGAGCGCAATATGCATTTTCGCCGTCTTTCCCATCGAAACCGCAAGTTTTGAGAGCAGCTCTGCCTTGTCTTCCTCAAAGATCGCTGGACGGATATCGCCCTCAATCAATTCCGCAAAATGGCGCGGGTGCGTGCTGCCAAGCACCAGAATCGGTTTGTCAATGCCGTGGCGGCGCAGGTTCTGTCCTTCCTCCAAGGTTGCCACCGCATAGCCCCAGACAAACGGCGCGATCGTCTTCGCCACCGGGACAGCCCCGTGACCGTAACCATCCGTCTTAACCACGCCGATCATCTTCGTTTTTGCCGGAAGATTTTCGCGCATCGCCTCCATATTTTTCACAATCGCATCCAGGTCAATCCGCGCATAAATCCGGGTATATGGTTCTTCTGCCATTGTATATGCTTTTTCCATCTTTTTGTCTTCCTTTTTATTTTCAATCTATCTTTTCAAGCAGACAGTCCGCGATATCTCTTGCCAGCACGGAATGCTCTCCCTTTTTACAGGCAGCTGCCGCCCCGGCTCTTCCGTGCAGGAACACGCCGAGCGCCGCCGCTTCATCCTCTGAAAATCCCAGCGCCAGAAGCCCGGCAATCACACCGGTCAGCACATCGCCGGAACCGCCCTTTGCCATCGCGGCGCAGCCGCTGTCGCCGATATACACATTGCCATCGCGCCCCGCCGTCACCGTCACGGCATCCTTGAGCACGCAGGTCACGCCTTTTTCTTCGCCATACCGCACCGCTGACTCGACCAGATCCCGTTTCAGATCCTCAATCGAGCGTCCCGTCAGACGCGCCATCTCTCCCAGATGCGGAGTAACGATCACATTTTCCGTAAAATACCCGGACAAATGCGGATGCTGTGCGACAGCATTTAATCCATCCGCATCCACAATGATCGGCACATAGGCGGAAAGCAGCACGTTCTGCACCAGACTTGCGACATGGGCTTCCTTTCCCAGTCCCGGTCCCAGCACGATCGCGCTCGCCCAGCCGCACTCCTGTTCCACCAGACTCTTAAAACCTGCCGGATCCGTCTGTGCCTGTTCCGGATCATACGGCGTCAGGATCGCCTCTGGAAGGAGATTTTGCAGAATCGGCACATTTGCCCGGACGGTCAGGATCTTCACAAGTCCCGCGCCCATCCGGTACGCAGCCAGGGCGCTCAAATACGCTGCGCCGCACATCCCCTCCGAACCGGCTGCGATCAGGATTTTTCCATACGTTCCCTTGTTGGCGTCTGCCCGCCGTTTCGGGATCTGGTTCTGATCCTCCGGATCATAGGCAAAATAGGTATGCCCTTCATATTTTGTATACGCCGGAAACCCGATGTCGGCAATCACAATCTCGCCGCACAGCTTCCGTCCCGGATAGAACACCATTCCCAGCTTTTCATAGCCGAAAGTAACGGTCAGATCCGCCTCAGCTGCCTCGCCAAGCGCCGCCCCCGTCTCTGAGCTGACGCCGGACGGAATATCAACCGCAACTACCGCCTTTGGCTCCTGCTCCCGCATAAAACGGATCGCCTCGGCAAATTCACCGCCGACCTCTCTGGAAAGACCCACACCAAAGATCGCATCCACCATGATCTCCACATGCCCCGGCACATAATTTTCAAACGCCTCCACCGGGATCCCCAGATTCCGGTCAATCGCCACCTGGCAGGTCATCTCCCCCGTCCAGTGCGCCTTGTCACCGACCGTGAGAACCGTCGGAAGCGCGCCGCGCAGAAAGAGAATCCTAGCCAGCGCCGCGCCGTCCGCACCGTTATTGCCCGTTCCGCAAAATACCAGAAGCCTCTGCCCTGAAAGCTTCCCATACCGTTTTTCCATCTCGTCTGCAACCGCCAGCGCCGCTCGCTCCATCAGTACCAGAGAGGGTATCCCCACTTTCCGGATTGCATATCCATCTATCTCTTTCATCTGTTTTCCTGTCACCAGACGTCTCATTTCCATTCCCCCTCTCCGACTGCGTAAGCGGATGCAAGACTGCCTGTATTCGTGATCGACACGTGAATCCGGGTGATTTTCAGGCTGTCCGCAAGTTTCTTCGCTCCCCCGTGAAGCTGCACCCACGGTTTTCCAAACTCGTCCCGGAGCACTTCTATATCCAGCAGTCCAAAGCCCCGAAAGCCTGTTCCAAACACCTTCGAGACTGCCTCTTTTACCGCAAAATCGCCGGCGAGCCGGGACGCATTTCCCCCAGCCTGCCGACGCTCTTCTTCTGTATATACACGCACCAAAAAAGCCTCTTTTTCACAGGCTTTTTTGATTCGCTCTATCTCTACCAGATCCGTACCAATTCCGACGATCATTTTATTTCTCCGGCACCAGCTGCCTCTTCCTGCTTTCTCTGCGCTTCTTCTCTCGCTTTCTGATCCTGCATACTGCATACGCGGTAAGAAAGGCGCATCAGGCTCTCCGACAGATGGACATTTTCCACCACAACGTCATCTGGAACCTGTAAATCTGTATGGGCAAAATTCCAGATCGCCTTGATCCCGACGGAAACGAGACGCTCTGCGACTTCCTCCGCGCTGTTTTTGGGAATCGTCAAAACTGCGATATCTACATTGTTCTGTTCAACAAAATCCGCGACCTCTTCCATCGGACGTACCTCGATGCCTCGGATTTTACGCCCGTACAACGCCGGATTGTTATCAAAGACCCCGGTGAAAATAAAGCCGCGCCGTTCAAAATTCATATAATTGGCAAGCGCCTGTCCGAGGTTGCCTGCCCCTACAATAATCAGGTGGTGGGTTTTGTCCAACCCCAGAATCCTGCCGATTTCCTGATACAGATATTCGACGTTGTAGCCGTAGCCCTGCTGCCCGAACCCGCCAAAGTTGTTGAAATCCTGTCGGATCTGAGATGCCGTCACATTCATGATGCCGGACAGCTCCTGTGAGGAAATCCGTTCCACACCTTCGTCTTTTAATTCTCCCAGAAAGCGGAAATATCTGGGAAGCCTGCCGATTACAGCCTGTGAAATTTCCTTCTCTGCCACTTCGTATGCCTCCTTCGTCCGCTGTCAGATACTGTTTTCCATTCGTAAATGCTCAGACCTGCTGAACATTTACTTCCATTCTATTATACCCTGCGTTAAAAAAATGTCAATGCGTACTCCGACCGTCCGATTGGACTTGACACGTTATTTGCACACAGGTAAACTGTTACATAGTATAAAGAAGGAGAACCATCATGATACTTTCCTGTCAGAATATCGAAAAAGCATTTCTGGAAAAACAGGTTTTAAAAAACTGTTCTTTTCATATAGAAGATTATGAAAAAGCCGCAATCGTCGGCTTAAATGGTGCAGGCAAGACAACCCTGCTGCGCATCATCGTCGGGCAGCTCGAGCCCGACGGCGGCGTAGTCGCCTTTGCAAAGGACAAGACCTTTGGTTATCTGGCACAGGACAGCGCCGTCAACAGCGACAATACAATTTATGAGGAACTGCTCTCCGTCAAGCAGCATCTGCTCGATCTCGAAAATCAGATCCGCCAGGCGGAGCTTTCCATGAAGCAGCTTTCCGGCGACGCATTAGAGAACCTGATGCAGAAATATGCAGATCTGACACACCGTTTCGAAATGGAAAACGGCTACGCCTACAAAAGCGAACTAACCGGTGTTTTAAAGGGCCTTGGCTTTACCGAGGACGAGTTTCAGAAACCGGTTTCCACGCTCTCCGGTGGTCAGAAAACCCGCGTTGCACTCGGCAAACTTCTGTTGCAGAAGCCTGATCTTATCATCCTCGACGAGCCCACCAACCACCTGGACATGTCCTCGATTTCCTGGCTCGAAACCTATCTGCTCAACTATAAGGGAAGCGTTTTAATCGTCTCCCACGACCGGTATTTTCTCGACCGGATCGCTTCGAAGATCATCGAAATCGACAACACGAAGGTGACCGTTCTGGCAACTATTCCGATTACGCCGCCAAAAAAGAACAGCTGCGTCAGGCACAGCGAAACGCTTATTTAAACCAGCAGGCAGAAATCAAGCATCAGGAAGAGGTCATCACAAAGTTAAAATCCTTTAACCGGGAAAAGTCGATCAAGCGTGCCGAAAGCCGGGAAAAAATGCTTGCCAAAATCGAAGTGCTGGATAAGCCAACCGAGGTGCGTTCCGATATGCATTTACAGCTGACCCCCCGCATCGAAAGCGGAAACGATGTTTTAACCGTCGAGCATCTGGCAAAAACCTTTGACCGCAATACGCTGTTTTCCGATCTTTCCTTTGCGTTAAAGCGCGGCGAGCACGTCGCGATCATCGGCGACAACGGAACAGGAAAGACGACGATTTTAAAACTCATCAACGAGCTGGTGGAACCGGACGCCGGAACTATCCGACTCGGCAGCAAGGTGCAGATCGGCTACTACGATCAGGAGCATCACGTCCTGCATCCCGATAAAACGCTGTTTGAAGAAATTTCGGACGAATATCCATCCCTGAACAACACGGAAATCCGCAATACGCTGGCTGCGTTTTTGTTTACCGGAGACGATGTATTCAAACGGATCAAAGACCTTTCCGGCGGCGAGCGCGGACGTGTTTCTTTAGCGAAGCTGATGCTCTCCAATGCTAACTTCCTGATCTTAGATGAGCCGACTAACCACTTAGACATCACTTCCAAGGAGATTCTGGAAGAGGCATTAAAT
>ERZ837910.5586-NODE-5586-length-11121-cov-16.542744_pt1 | contig 11121 bp, 10 predicted proteins | sample MGYA00519940_ERZ837910 | MGnify/ENA primary metagenome ERZ837910 (study PRJEB31850, sample SAMEA3708825) | human gut metagenome | biome: human gut; feature: human-associated habitat; material: faeces | place: China | collected 2014 ... | reverse complement strand
CCGTGGCCGACGAAAAGCTGGCCCGCGAGCTGGTGGAGCAGCGCAAGGCCGAGGAGAAGGCCAAGGCCAACGCCCCTGTGACCAAGGTGTCGCTGGAGGATCTGTTCAGCCAGATCCAGGCCGGTGAGATGAAGAACCTGAACCTGATCGTCAAGGCGGACGTGCAGGGCAGCGTGGAGGCGGTGAAGTCCTCGCTGGAGAAGCTGAGCAACGAGGAGGTCCGCGTCCGCGTGATCCACGGCGGCGTGGGCGCCATCAACGAGAGCGACGTCATGCTGGCGTCCACCTCCCAGGCCATCATCGTGGGCTTTAACGTCCGGCCGGACGCCGCCGCCCGCGACAGTGCCGCCCGGGCCAACGTGGATATGCGGATGTACCGCGTGATCTACGATGCCATCAACGAGATCGAAGCCGCCATGAAGGGTATGCTGGCCCCCAAGTTCCGCGAGGTGCTGCTGGGCCACGCCGAGGTGCGCCAGACGTACAAGGTGTCCGGCGTGGGCACCGTTGCCGGCTGCTACGTGCAGGACGGCAAGCTGCAGCGCAAGGACTGCCAGGTACGGCTGGTCCGCGACGGCATCGTCATCCACGAGGGCGTGCTGGCCTCCCTGCAGCGGTTCAAGGACTCCGTGAAGGAGGTGCAGGCCGGCTACGAGTGCGGTCTGAGCATCGAGAAGTTCAACGACATCAAGGAAGGCGACATCGTGGAGGCCTTCACCATGGAGCAGATCGAGGTATAACAAACAGCCGATGGGTGGGCGAGCGCCCACCCATCTTTTTCTTGAAAGGAGGAGCGCCCTATGGCCGGAAACCGCATCGGACGCATCAATGAGGAGATACGCAAGGAGCTGAGCGCCCTGCTCCGCACCGTAAAGGACCCGCGGGTATCCGAGGGAATGCTGACCATCACGCGGGTGGACACCACCAGCGACCTGCGGTACGCGCGGGTGTATATCAGCGCGCTGAACTGCGCGGATGAAAAGGGCCTGATGAAGGGGCTGAAGTCTGCGGCCGGATATCTGCGGCACGAGCTGGGCCAGGCCATCGACCTGCGCTACACGCCGGAGCTGCAGTTCTTCATGGACGACTCCATCGCCCACGGCGCGCACATTCTGGACCTGCTGAACCACGTGAAACCCGCCAACCCCGCCAACGCGGACATCGTGCTGCCGGAGGACCGGGAATGAGCGCGCGGCTGACGGTGCAGGAGACGGCGGACTTTCTGCGGACGCTGGACGGCGTGCTGATCCTGACCCACGTGCGCCCGGACGGGGACACGGTGGGCTGCGCCGCCGCGCTGTGCCGCGCCCTGCGGGCGCTGGGCCGGACGGCGTATCTGCTGGAAAACCCGGAGATCACGGAGACGTACACGCCCTACGCCGAGGGGCTGTGGGCACCGAAGGGCTATGTGCCGCAGAGCGTGGTGTCGGTGGACATCGCGGCGCCCAATCTGCTGCCGGAGAACGCGGTGCCGTATAAAAACGACATCTGCCTGGCCATCGACCACCACGGATCCCAGGAGTTCTTCGCGGAACGGACGTGCCTGGACGCGGAGGCCGCCGCCTGCGGCGAGATCGTGTATGAGATCGTGGGCAGGCTGACGGACATCACGCCGGAGATAGCCATGGCGCTGTATGTGGCGGTCTCCACAGACTGCGGGTGCTTCGTCTATGCCAACACCACGGCGCGGACACACCGCATCGCCGCCGCGCTGATGGAGCGGGGCATCGACGTGGGGCCGGTGAACAAGGCACTGTTCCGCACGAAATCGCCGGTGCGGCTGGCCATGGAGGCCCGGATGGTGGCGGACATGGAGCTATACGACAACGGCCGGGTGGTGGTGATGTCCATCCCTCTGGCGCTGTGCCGGGAGCTGGGCGCTGCTGAGTCCGACGTGGAGGAGCTGAGCAGTCTGGCGGCGCTGGTGCAGGGCACCGACTGCGGCATCACGCTGCGGGAGCTGAAGCCGGGACGGGTGAAGCTGTCGCTGCGGACGGGACCGCGGGTGGACGCCAGCGCCGTGTGCCGCGTGCTGGGCGGCGGCGGCCACAAGGGCGCCGCCGGGGCCACGGTGGACGGCACCCTGGACGAGGCGAAGGCGGCCATTCTGGCGGCCTATACGGAGGTCATGGGATAACATGGCCGACGGGATCATCATTATCGACAAGCCCGCGGGATGGACCAGCATGGACGTGTGCGGCAAGCTGCGGGGCATACTGAAAACGAAAAAGGTGGGCCACGCCGGAACGCTGGACCCCATGGCCACCGGCGTGCTGCCGGTGTTCGTGGGAAACGCCACGCGGGCGGTGTCCTACGCCGAGGGCGGGGACAAGGAGTACGTCGCGGGGCTGCGGCTGGGGCTGACGACCAACACCCAGGATACCACCGGCGAGGTGGTGGCGGAGCGCCCTGTGTCCGTGACGCGGGCGCAGCTGGAGGACGTGCTGGCGCGGTTCACCGGGGAGATCGACCAGGTGCCGCCCATGTACTCGGCTATCAAGATCAACGGGCAGAAGCTGTATCAGCTGGCCCGGAAGGGGCAGGAGATCGAACGGCCCCCACGGCGGGTGACCATACACGAGCTGGCGCTGCTGGAGCCGGAGGACGGCGACTGGCGGCTGCGGATACGGTGCAGCAAGGGCACATATGTGCGGGCGCTGTGCCACGACATCGGGCAGGCGCTGGGCTGCGGCGGATGCATGAGCGCTCTGCGGCGGACCATGGCCGCCGGGTTTACACTGGCGGAGAGCCGCAGTATTGAGGACGTACAGGCGCAGGGCGAGGCCCTGCTCTCCCCTACCGACTCGCTGTTCCGGCAGTACCCGGCCTATCACATCGCCGGTGAACGGGACAACAGACGGTGCCTGTGCGGCAATCCGCTGGCGGCGGAGGGCCTGCAGCCGGGGCTGTACCGGGTGTACAGCCCGGACGGGGCGTTTCTGTGCCTGAGCCGCTGGGAAGCGGGTGTTCTGACATCAGAGAAAAACTTTTTCGGAGCGTGAACAACTTGGAAAAGACAGTTATCGCCCTGGGCTTCTTCGACGGCGTGCACCGGGGCCACGGCGCACTGCTGCGGAAGACGGCGGAGCGCGCCCGGGAGCTGGGAGCCGTCCCCGCGGCATTCACCTTTGACCGGCCGCCGAAGGAGGTGGTCACGGGGCAGCCCGTGTACCTGATCAACTCCAACCGGGACCGGCAGGGGCTGATGGAGCGTCTGTACGGCATCGAGCGGGTCATTTTCGCGCCCTTTGACCGGGAGATGATGACCATGCCGTGGGAGGCCTATCTGGAAATGCTGATCGGGACATACGGCGCGGTGCACTTCGTGGCCGGGCACGACCACCGGTTCGGCCATAAAAACGCCGGGAACGTGCAGCTTTTGCGGCAGAAGTGCGCGGAGATGGGCATCGGGTGCGACATCATCCCGCCGGTACAGCGGGAGGGCATCACGGTCAGCTCCACGTACATCCGGACGCTGGTGGAGGCGGGCGACATGGAGCGCGCGGCGGACTTTCTGGGCCACCGGCACTGCCTGAGCCAGACGGTGCAGCACGGACAGCGGATCGGGCGGACCATCGGCATCCCCACGGTGAACCTGGCGGTGCCGGAGCACGTGCTGGCCCCGGCGCACGGGGTGTACGTGACGGAGGTATTTCTGCCGGACGGACGGCGGTGCGCCGGCGTGACCAACGTGGGCACGCGGCCCACGGTGTCCGACAGCGATCGGGTGTCCGTGGAGACGTACCTGCTGGGCTTCGAGGGCGACCTGTACGGGCAGGAGCTCCGGGTGGAGTTCTGCCGCCGGCTGCGGGGCGAGCAGAGGTTCGACACGCTGGAGGCGCTGCGGCAGGAGATACAGCGGAATATTCAGCAGGCAGAAGCCTATTTTGAGGCATGAGAAAAGGCGCCCCTTTCGGGGCGCCTCTTCTGTTATTTCACACGGCGCCGGGGTAAGACACCGCGGAAAACGGTGTCAGTCCTCGCGCTTTTTGCCCACAAACGCCGCGCCGGCGGCGGAGGTCAGCGCCATGCCGACATACAGAGCAATGCCCGCGTCGAAGGTCTTGGGGCTGCCCTTGGTGTCGGTGGTCTTGGTGTCGGTGGTGGGCTGGTAGTAGTAATAGCCGCCGACCTTCTCGACGGTGAACGTACCGTCAGTGTTCTCAACCACCTTGTAACCATCGGGAACAGTGGGCTTCGCAGTATAGGTACCGCTGGTGATACCGCTATTAGTCACGGCGGTATAGGTGTCACCATTCTTCTGCAGGATCTTACCCTCGGCAAGATACTCCGTCACATCGGTAGAGAAAGTACCGCCGGTGACGGCAATGGTAATACCCGTCTTATAGCCATCAAGCGTGTCGATTCCTCCATTGAACGTACCGTTCTTGATCTGACTCTTGCCGGTTTCAAAATCACTACTTCCACTCTTCAAGGTGCGGACAGCAGATGCACCGGTAAAGGTCCCGCCATTGATGGTCAAATCGTTCCAGTTCAGCACAGCACCAGCACCAGCCACGCCATTCGTGAACACGCCGCCGTTGATGACCATCACACCGTAATCATCGTTCTTAACAGTATACAAACCGCCAGCGGCATTGACACTGACAACTTCCGCGTTCTGAATCGTCATCGTACAGGATGTGCCCGCAGTATTTGCGCTGGCCGTGTACCAACCGTTCTCAATAGCACTGCTCTTAACGCTGGTGCTGCTAATCTTGCAGCGGTCCAACGTCATTGTCCCGTGGTTCTCAATTACATAACCAAAGTTAGTTTCTGCACCTATCTTTGCGATTTCACCGGTCTTGTTCTCGCTACTGTCAGTAATCGTCAGGTTACCCGCATTACAGATCATGTGCGGGCCATTCATATCCGCGGTGATTTTGCAAGAGTTCAGATCCAGGGTCACAGTCTTACCAGCCGCAACATTCAAAGAAGCGGTCAGTACCACATTGCTCTGCAGCACGATAGTAGTCTGACCATTGGTCGCCGCGTCCACCGCTTCCTGCAGCGTAGCATACCCGGTGCCACCAATTTTGGCCACATCGTCAGCCCACGCCATCGTTGTGACGCTGAGCGCCATGACCAAGGCCAGAATGGTTGCTAATACTTTTTTCATTGTTCATTCCCCTTATGGTAGTAGATTTCCGCAGGTGCGCTCGTTTTAATGTGTATTAAAACGCAAATGCAGAGGTACCTCTGCGGATAGTCAGATTATAGCACATTTACACCGTTTGTCCAGCCTTTTTATGGAAATTTTACACATTTTTTCCGTTACCGGGAATAAAAACAGGAAAATTTGGCAGGAAATGGGAGTTGAGGGTGGAGAAAATGCCGCCTGCGGCGGGGCGAGGGCGTTTTTTTGACACTGCGGGGCGTCGGGGACGCCGCCCCTACAGGGAAAGGCTTTGGGGGTCAGACCTTCAGATCAGTGGCGGCGGCGCGGGTGTGCTCACGCATGGCCTGTTTGGCGGCCGCGTCATCCTGCCGGCGGATAGCGCTCAGTATCTCCCGGTGGCGCGCCAGAATACGGCGTTCCAGGGCCAGACACGCGCTGTCGTTCAGCGTCTCCATCTTTTTCAACAGGGTGTGCTGCTCCACCTGGCCCAGGACATCGGTGACGATCATGGCCACCTGGTTGCCGGTGGCGCGGGAGAGCAGACTGTGGAAACGGACGTCCAGCTCAGCGAAGCGGCGGTAGTCGCCCAGGGCCTGCTCCGCCGCCGTGAGACAGCTGTCCAGCGCCGCCAGATCCTCGTCGGTGCGGCGCCGGGCCGCCCAGCCGGCGATGGTGCCGTCGTTGACGGCGCGGTACTCGCCCAGCTCCTCCAGAGAGATCTGGTTCAGCTGGAGCATGGCCGACAGCGGCTGCTCCACGCCGTCGATGGTCAGCTCCTGCACCACGGCGCCGCTGGCGCCGTGGGTGGAGGCCACATAGCCGCCCTGCTCCAGCATACGCAGGGCCTCGCGGATGGTGGGACGGGAACGGTGGAGCTGCTCCATCATGGCACGCTCGGAGGGCAGGCGGTCGCCGGGCTTCAGCACCCCGGAGGTGATAAGCTCCCGCAGCTGGTCATAGATGGCCTCGCTGGCCCGCCCACCGCCGATGGGCTGCCAGGGGATATGTACGGCTTCCGGCATGGAAGGGCCTCCTTTCACAGAAAATACCCGGACAGTATAGCGCATCCCGGGAAAAATAGCAAGGGCAGGATGCAGGAAAGCCCGGAGGACGGCGCCTTCGGGCTTTCCCGCTGTGGGGAGGGGGATATTACTTCTTCAGGGCTTTCATTTCCTCGATCATCATGGGGACCACCTTGAACAGGTCGCCGCAGATGCCGTAATCCGCCACCTCGAAGATGGGGGCCACGTCGCTCTTGTTGACGGCGATGATGCACTCAGAGTCCTGCATACCGGCCTTGTGCTGGATGGCACCGGAGATGCCCAGGGCCACGTAGATGCGGGGATGGACGGTCTTGCCGGTCTGACCCACCTGATGGTCGGCGGTCATCCAGCCGGCGTCCACCACGGCGCGGGACGCGCCCACCACGCCGCCCATGAGGGCGGCCAGCTCCTCGGCCAGGGCGATGCCCTTCTCCACGTCCTTGGCGATGCCGCGGCCCACGGAGACCACCACCTCAGCGCCGGTGAGATCCACCATGGCGCGGGCGGCCTTGACGATCTCCAGCACCTTGGTGTGGATGTCGGCCTCGGTGAGGGTAAAGGCGGGATGGATGAGTTCCACCTTGCTCGCGCCGTTCTCGTCAAACTCGCGCTTCTTCATCACGCCGGGGCGCACGGTGGCCATGGCGGGGCGGAAGCGTGGGCAGACGATGGTGGCCATCAGGTGGCCGCCGAAGGCGGGACGGGTCATCTTCAGGTTGGTGTTGACGTCAAAGAGCTTCGTCTCGAAGTTCATGGCGTCCACGTCCAGGGAGGACCCGGTGCGGAGGAAGTTGATATAGCCGTTGAGATCCACGTCCAGGTGGGTGCAGTCGGCGCACAGGCCGGTGTGGAGACGGGCGGCGCAGCGGGGCGCCAGGTCGCGGCCGATATGGCTGGCGCCGAAGAGCATGATCTCGGGCTTGAACTCGTGCACCGCGTCGGTGATGATCTTGGTGTAGGCGTCGGTGGTGTAGTCCTTCAGCAGGGGGCTGTTGTAGACGTAGACCTTATCCGCGCCGTAGCCGCCCAGCTCCGCGGCGATGTTGTCCACGCTGTCGCCCAGCAGGATGCCGCTGAGCTGGACGCCCAGCTCGTCGGCCAGCTTGCGCCCCTCGGAGATCAGCTCGAAGGTGGTGGGCATCATCTTGCCCTGCCGCTGCTCGCAAAAGACCCACACGCCGGAGAAGGCCTTGGGATCGGTATTCATAAAAGTAGACATATCGTTTCTCCCTTCTCAGATGATGTGCTTGGCGGACAGGATGCCGAACAGCTGCTCCACGGTCTCCTTGCCGCTGCCCTCCAGCATCATACCGCTGCCCTTGCGGGGAGGCGTAAAGCTCTTGTAGATATTGGTGGGAGAACCCTTCAGGCCGATGGTGTCCACCTCGATGAGGGGATCGTCCTTCAGCGCGTTGTAGTCCAGCACGGTGACAGGCTCGGCGTCGCAGTCCAGGATGCCCCGGATGGTCATGTAGCGGGGGGTGTTCAGCTCCTTGATGCAGGTCAGCAGGCAGGGGGTCTGCACCTGCACGGTCATGTAGCCGTCCTCCAGCATACGGCGGACGGTGAGGGTGTCGCCGTCCTTCCTGATGTCGGCCACATAGGACACCTGGGGGATCTCCAGCTTTTCGGCGATCTGGGGGCCCACCTGGGCGGTGTCGCCGTCGATGGCCTGACGGCCGCAGAAGATGATGTCGTCCTTGTCCACGCCCAGGTTCTTGATGGCGGCGGCCAAAATCTGGGAGGTGGCGAAGGTATCGGAGCCGCCGAACTCACGGGCGGACACCAGCACGGCCTTGTCCACGCCCATGGCCTTCAGCTCCAGCAGCATACCGGCGGCGGGAGGAGGCCCCATGGACACGGCGATAACGGGGCAGCCCAGCTGATCCTTCAGGGCCAGGGCGGCTTCGATGGCGTTCATATCGTCGGGGTTGATGATGGTCTGCATGGAGGCGCGGTCCAGCGTGCCGTCGGCGTTGACGGCCACCTTGCCGGAGGTGTCGGGCACCTGCTTGACACAAACGATAAGCTTCATTCTATTCTTGCTCCTTTCCGCATTACTTCAGCAAATTGCCGGAGATGACCATCTGCTGGACCTGGGAGGTCCCCTCGTAGATGGTGAACACGCGGCAGTCGCGGTACTTACGCTCGACGGGGTACTCCTTGATGTACCCGTAGCCGCCGTGGATCTGCACGGCCTTGGCGGCGATCTCGTTGCACGTCTCGGAGGCGAAGTACTTGGCCATGGAGCAGTACATGGAGGCGTTGGGGTCGTTTCTGTCCTTCATCTGGGCGGCCATATAGACCAACTCCTTGGCGGCGGTCAGCTTGGTTGCCATATCCGCCAGCATGAAGGCGATGGCCTGGTTCTTGCAGATGGGCTTGCCGAACTGAACGCGCTCCTTGGAGTATTTGATGGCCTCGTCCAGGCAGCCCTGGGCCAGACCGATAGACTGGGCGGACACCCCCAGGCGGCCGCCGTCCAGCGTCTTCATGGCGTTGATAAAGCCCATGTTCTCCTTGCCCAGCATATCGCTCTTGTGGACGCGGACATCCTCCAGCACCACGTCGGAGGTGGCGTAGCCCACCAGGCCCATCTTGGCCTCGTGCTTGCCGCAGGAGACGCCGGGGGCCTTCATGTCCACGATAAAGGCGGAAATACCCTTATTGCCGCGGCTCATGTCGGTCTTGGCGTAGACGATGCAGTAGTCGGCCAGGGGTGCACCGGAGATAAAGCACTTACGGCCGTTGAGGATGTAGTCGTCGCCATCCTTCACGGCGGTGGTGACCATGCTGCTGGCGTCGGAGCCGGCGCCCGGCTCGGTGAGGCCGAAGACGATCTTCACCTTGTTCTCCACGGAGGGACGGAGATACTTCTCCAGCTGCTCGGGGGTGCCCGCCTGCATCAGGGGGCCGCCACCCAGAGAGTTGGGGGTATTGGCGTACAGGCTGGCCACAGCAGAGACACGGGCGATCTCCTCGATCATGATGACATAGGCCAGGGTATCGGCGCCGGCACCGCCGTACTCGCGGGGGATCTTCAGACCCAGAAAGCCGCACTTGGCCATCTTGTCCACGATCTCCTCGGGAAACTCGCCGGTCTCCTCCACCTTGTCAAGGACCTCGGTGGTGAGCTCGGTCTCGGCAAACTGGCGGACCAGCTTGCGGATCATTTCATGCTTTGCGTCGAAAATCATAGTTTTCCTCCTGTTAAAGTATGGGTCACTGCTCTGCTCAGCAGGGGATCTCGTGCTTGGACTTACCCTCTGTCAAAATCTCATAGATGCTGTTGACGCCGCACTCGGCCATCTGCTCCGCGGCCTCCTCGGTGAAGAAGGCCATGTGGGGCGTGTGGTAGACGTTGACGAAGGAACGCAGGTACTTCAGCTTGAAGTAGGGCATACCGGGGGTACGGATGATGTCCTCATCGTGGGGAACGTGGATGATGCCGGTCTCGCCGGGGAAGGCATCCATGAACAGCGCGCCGAACTTGCCGGACTCCACCGCCTCGGTGACGGCATCGATATCCATCAGCTCGCCCCGGGCGTTGTCGATGAACACCACGCCGTCCTTCATCTTGGCGATGGCCTCGCGGTCGATCATGCCGGTGGTCTCCGGCAGCAGCGGGGTGTGGATGGTGATGATGTCGGACTCACGGTACAGGGTGTCCAGGTCTACATACTCGGCGTACGCACGGACGGCGTCGTTCTCATAGACATCGTTGGCGATGATACGGCAGCCGAAGCCGCTGAGGCACTTGATGATGGTGAAGCCGATCTTGCCGGTGCCCATGACGCCCACGGTCATGGTACGCAGCTCGCGCCCCATCTTGCCCTTCAGGGTGAAGTCGTTGTCGTTGGTGTTGTAGAGCGCCTTCTTGAACTTGCGGATGCACATCAGGATGGCCATAACGGTGTATTCCGCCACGCCGTTGGGCGCGTAAGCGCCGTTGCACAGGCGGAAGCCCAGAGAGCGGGCGTAGTCGCAGTTCATGTGGTTATAGCCCACACAGCGGCTGGCCAGCACCTGCACGCCATAGCCCTTCAGCTCGTCCAGAACGGCGTTGGAATAGTCGCTCTGGCCCAGGGTGGTAACACCGTCGCAGCCGGCGGCCATATGGGCGGTGGTCTTATCCAGATTAGCGGGAGTGGAGATCAGGTCGATGCCATATTTTTTGCACAGGTTCTCGATAACGGGCTTTTCGTCGGGACGTACTTCATAAGCAGCGATTTTCATGATTCTTCTCCTTCATATTTTCGGGTGGCGGCGCGCTCCTCAACGCGCCGCGCCCTTATAGTTTGCTTTTCCTCAAGTCGCCGGGGTGTTCGTGTTCGTCGCGCTCCGCCTACGGCGGAGAGATTTTTCGTTCTGCCGATGGCAAACCGGCGATGGCGTACCGTGTGTACGTCGAGACGGTTTGACGATGGCAGGGCGGAAAAGATCCCGCCGTCAGTCTTTCAGGGAAGGATCCATGGGCACCGCCTCGCCGGCGGCTATCATGGCGGCCACCTGCTCGTCGGTGTAGCCCAGGTCCTTCAGCACCAGCTCGGTCTGCTCGCCCAGGTACGGACCACGGTTGTAGGGCGGCAGTTCCGTCTCCTCGAAGATAACGGGAGGCCGGACCATGGTGCGCTTATTGCCGTTGGAGTATTCCATCTCGTAGAAGCAGCCGGAGGCCCATGCCTGCTTATCCACCAGCAGCTGGTCCCAGGTCTGGGCCACGGCGTAGGGCAGATCGTTGGCGTCCATCAGCTTGCACCACTCGTCCAGAGTGCGGCTGGCCATCTCGGCCACCAGGAAGTCGTAGAACTCCTCGATGTTGGCCTGCAGGTTGGTCTGGGGATAGTAGCGTGGATCCTCGGCCAGCTCGGGGTGGCCGATGGCGTTCATAAAGATGGGATAGTGGCGGTTGTACTGGGGCATGGCGATCTGGAGCCACTTGTTGTCCTTGGTCTTGTG
>ERZ837910.5585-NODE-5585-length-11122-cov-2.580645_pt1 | contig 11122 bp, 7 predicted proteins | sample MGYA00519940_ERZ837910 | MGnify/ENA primary metagenome ERZ837910 (study PRJEB31850, sample SAMEA3708825) | human gut metagenome | biome: human gut; feature: human-associated habitat; material: faeces | place: China | collected 2014 ... | reverse complement strand
GCTTCCAGGTTGGCGGTCAGGGCGTCAATGGCCGTGGGCTGGTCGCCTGTGGGGGTATAGGCCGTTTCCAGGCTGAACGGCGGAGAGGAAAGTGTGTCCATGACGTGTATTCTGCCTGTTGCAGGCTTGTTTGACGGCGAAAACCGTGGGCTGCGCGCCACTGCGGCGACTGCGGACGCCTGTGGCCTGGGCGCGCATACGGGCTTGTCCGCGGCTGCGGCACGACGGCGTCCTGATTATCGCTGCGCAAGTGCATTGTACAAAGAGCAGCCGCTCCAAACCACCGGGCCGCGCGTCGGCGCGGACAATCAGCGCGACACGGGGCCGCCCTGTTCCGGCGATTCGGGCAGCCAGACGCCGGCTGCGGCGTCAAAGACATAGGACGTACGCCAGGGCGCCCAGGGCATTGCGGCGGTGTCGGGCGCTGCTGCGGACAGGGCCGAAAACGGAGGGGCCGCCTCTCGGCGCTCTCCCAGAGCTTCCCGCAGCCGGGCCACAAACCTGCGGCGCGGCAGCAGCACGCCGCCCATGCCCATAATATGGGGCGTTTCCTGCTGACAGTCCAGCAGTATGGCCCCGCGCTGCCGCAAAAGAGCCACCAGACCGGCCAGGGCTGCGCGCGAGGCTTCGGCTTCGGTGTGGAACATGGATTCGCCAAAAAAAGCCCGGCCCAGAGCCACGCCGTAAAGGCCGCCCGCCAGCGCGCCGTCCCGCCAGGCTTCAACGGAGTGGGCATAGCCCAGGGCGTGCAGGCGCTCATAGGCCGCAATCATCTCCGGGATGATCCAGGTTCCGGGCGCGGCGGCGCGCGGTGCGGCGCAGGATCGGATGACCCGTCCAAAAGCCCGGTCCAGGGTAAGGGCAAACGGCCTGCGGCGCAGGGTCCGGGCGCTGCGCCGGGGCAAATGAAAGGCCTCCAGCGGCAGCACGCAACGTGGATCTGGCGACCACCAGAGCACGGGCAGGCCCTCTTCATACCAGGGGAAGATGCCCCGGCTGTAGGCCGCCAGCAGGCGTTCGGGCCGCAGGTCACCCCCCAGGCACAGGAAACCGTCCGGATGGGCCGTCTCCAGGGGCGGGAACTGTGCGGCCAGCGCCGCCACCGCGCCGTAACGCATCAAAGGACCACCCCTGGGGCCGCCCAAAAACCGGCCGACGGTGGAACAGGCAACAGGACGCTCATGCCTTTGTGTACCCACTTCGGGAGGACACTTCAAGCACGCGCGCCCCTGGAACAGATTACCGTTGAGAATATGTATTCTCAACAGTGAAGACACGCTCGTTCTGGCGCTTAACCGCGCAAATAAATTGCGCTTGCGCCTACACGGCGGGCGGCTGCTTACGCAACCGCCAGGGCATTTCATCTTTGAAATGCCCTGGAACAGATTACCGTTGAGAATATGTATTCTCAACGGTGAAGACACGCTCGTTCTGGCGCTTAAACGCGCAAATAAATTGCGCTTGCGCAGTGCCGGAGTGGGCGTCTTACTTGCTCTGGGACGCGGACGGGGCACTTGGCGCGGGGGGCTGGGCCGGATTCTGCGCAGAGGTCTGGCCGGAAGCAGCGCCCGATGCCGCTCCGGAGTCGGCCGTGCCCGCAGCGGGACTTGTCGGCGCATTGCCGGGCATAAAGCTCTGCAGATCGCGCGAAACGGCAAAGGTGCGCAGCTCGGCCGCGGCGGCCTGGGCAAAGGGAGAATCCTTATAATCGCGCACAATGGCTTCTAGCAGCATCTGCGCCCTGGTGGCATCGCCCAGTTTACGGTACAGACGCGCCTCACGGAAGCGCAGGCCGGGGTATTCCGGCGAATTCTGCGGCACAAAAGCGTTATAGCGCGCCAGCCACTGCAGCGCCTCAGGCACGCGGTTGCCCACTTCGCAGATGTCCATGAGGGCCAGCATAGCGTCCTTAATGCGCTGGGGGTCGGCCTTGTCCGAACGTTCGTCGTGCAGCCGGGTGAACAGCTCCACCACCTTCCTGTTCAGCTGGTAGGCAGCGGCGATATCCTTGCGCTGTTCGGCGTCGCGCGCCAGAAAATAGGTGGCGTAGGCCCGCTGGTACAGGGGGATGTCGGGCTTGTCCGCCAGTTTGTGCCACATGGCCAGGGCCGGACCGTTGAGGTTGAGATTCTGGGCTGAAAGAGCCATGGCGTAGTCCAGCTGGTTGCGCAATTGGGGGCGCAACGGCCAGGTGGAAACCAGCCTGCCCAGATCCAGAATCTTGTCCCACGCGCCGGCCTGCAGATAGCGGTTAAAAAAGGTCACAAAAGCGCCTTCACCGTACTGCGGGTTCATGGGGGAGGCCAAGAAGGGGCTGAGCATCTCCAGAGCGCGTTTTTCCTCGCCCCGCTCCAGCAGGCCCTGGGCCAGGGCGTAGCGCAGGCGCGGATCCGGCTGGCCGTAGCGTTCGCGCACCAGCGGGAAGCCGTTCCAGAGGATCAGGATGCGGCCGTAGTTGCCTTCGGCCAGAGCATTGGCCAGTTCCTTCTGAAACGCCATCCAGATGAGGTCACGGGCCTGGGGCACGCAGGAGTTTTCCGGATAGGCGTCAATAAAGTCCGCAGCCTTGCCCATGGCTTCAGTATAGTGCCCATTCCAGTACTGCCACATGGCTTCTTTGAGCCGGGCCAGCACCGCCTGCGGAGCCTCGCCGCCCGCTGACGCCAATTCACTGTAGAACTTGGGCATATTTTTGTCAGCGGCACGCGCAAACACCTGGCTCATGGCCGCATAGCTGATGGGCGCATCGTAAATGCCGCCTTCCGCCAGACGCAGACGCGCCACCCAGGCGGCAAGCGTGCCGGGGAACAGATCCCGCGTGCGCGTATAAACAAAATCCGCAGCCTTGTCCGCGCCCAGACGGGAATACATGTCGCCCATTTTAAGCAGCAGGGCATCCGTCCCCTTAGCCTTGGGCACCAGGTTGTGGTACAGCCAATACATGGGCAAGGCCGCTTCGGGATGCCCCAGCGCCTCGTTGTTACGGGCCTGCAGCAGCAAAAAGTCGGGCTGGTCTATATAGTGACGGGGCCAGCGCTTGCTGATGAAGTCCAGAATAAGCTGTGCCTTGTCATATTTTTGTTGCTGATGCAGGGCTGTGGCCAACCCCACGGAGGCCTCCATGAGTGCGGAAGATTCCGGATACTTGTCCAATACCAGCGCAAAGGATTGCTCTGCCGCCGCATTGCGGCCCTTGGCCATCTGCGCCTGCCCCAGGGCCGTAAAACCCTGCGCCACGCCGGGATAATCGGGATACCGGCGATACAGAGCCGCCAGATAGCCACCGGCGTCCACCAGATTGCCTACATTGACGTTAGCCAGCCCCAGACGCAGCAGGGCGTCGGGCACGCGCGGCGAACGCAGGTTGGCGTGCATGGCCTCGCTGGTGGCGGACACAATGGGCTCAAAGCCCGCCAGGGGATCGTTGACGTAACGGGCCCAAAGGCAGTCACTGATGTGGTAGAGGGTCGCCTCCCGCTGCTCCGGCGTCAGGTTGGGCAGGTTGCGGATCTGCTCCAACTGGGGCAAGGCCTCATCATACTTGCGCTCCTGCAGCAGGCGCTCAGCTTCGGCCAGCATTTTGGCCGGATCTGCCGGTTTGGGCACGGGATTGCCCTGCTCGTCCACATAGACGACCGGACGCGGCGCTTCTGTAGTCGCCGCTTCCTCTTTTTCCGGTGTTTTTTCGGGTAGGCCAAGCACCTTACCGCTCACCTTGCCGGAAACTTCCGGGCTCCCGGCAGTGGCCGGCGGCGGGGCCGCAGCCTGTGAGGATGCCGAGGCCGACGGCGATGGCTGCACAGGCGCAACCGCGCCAGGGGCGGCCGGGGACGGCGCGCCGGGCGCCGCGGCTTTGGCCGACGGCCTTATTCCTGGGGCTGTCGGCTGCTCCGGACCCGATCTGGAAGCACGTTCAGGGGGCGTGCCCTGGGGAGCCGTTTGCGGGGAGGTCCCCTTGGGCGACGGCGCAGCTACGGCCGCAGGGGGTTGCGCCGCAGGATCTGGAGAAGGCCTGTCCCCCTCTGCCGGCGTGCCGGACGGAGGCGTTGCACTGGCGGGGCCGGGCCCAGCGCCCCTGGTGGTGGAGAGGAACTTCTCCGGAGGCCAGTTTTCCGGCCCGCCGGGATTGACGGGGCTGCGCAGGCTCTGGCGGCCTCCGGGCATTTCCGGCGCGGCCTGGGCTGCGGACACATCGCGCAGAAAGGCCGGCCCCACGCAACGGGAAGGCAGGCCAACGCCCGTTAAGGTCAGGGCCAGACCCACCGACAGCAGTCCACGCCGCAAGAGGCCCCGCCCGCGACGGCGCGGTCTGGCCGTGTCTTTTGCGATGCGTGTCTGTAGCCGGTCTGCGGCGGCTGCCGTATTCTGATTCACCTGTTCCCGCCGAACATAAAAATTTTGCCGCCCATGCGGGCGCGCTGCATTATGCAAAAAAAGTGCCTAGGCCTGCCGTTTTTTCAGCTTCTCAATAAGGGTAGTGCGTTTGATGCCCAAAAGCTCGGCGGCCTGATTTTTGACGCCCTGGGCCGAACCAAGAGCCTCATCAATAAGGCGACCTTCCACCGCGTCCAGAAAGTCTTTCAGATTCAGCCCCTGGTCGCTCAGCACGGCCAGGTCCGGCCAGACAAAGGCCCCTGTGCCCGCAGGTGTCGGCGCGCCCGTCCGCACGTCGCGGGAGACGGCCGGAACGGCGGGACTTGCGGACGGGGCCGCTTCCTCAACCGGTTCCGGCAGTGCGGCGATGTCGCCCACCTGGTCCAGAATTTTGCGCGGCAGATCGTCCGGAAAGACGGTATCCCCGTCCACCAGGATGCTCAACCGCTCCATGAAGTTTTCCAGTTCCCGCACATTGCCGGGCCAGGCGTAGGCCACCAGTACGCGCCGGGCGTCCGGGGACAGCCCCAGGGGCGGCCGTCCTTTTTTGGCGCAGAAATGGTTGAGAAAATGCCGGGCCAGCAAGAGCACATCGCCGCCGCGCTCCCGCAGCGGGGGCAGGTGCAGGGGGATGACGTTGAGACGGTAGTAGAGGTCTTCGCGAAAGCGCCCGGCCGCTACTTCGGCTTCCAGATCGCGGTTGGTGGCCGCCACAATGCGCACGTCCACTTTTTTGCTGCCCGTGCCGCCCACCCGCTCGATTTCCTTTTCCTGCAGCACCCGCAGAATCTTTACCTGCAGGCTCAGATCCATCTCGCCTATTTCGTCCAGAAAAACCGTGCCGCCGTCGCCCATTTCAAACCGGCCGGGCCGGGAACGAATGGCGTGGGTAAAGGCCCCCTTCTCATGGCCGAAAAGCTCGCTTTCCAGCAGATCCTTGGGAATGGCCCCGCAGTTGATGGGCACAAAGGGCTTTTCCGCCCTTTGGCTGTTGGCGTGCAGGGCGCGGACCAGCAACTCCTTGCCAGTTCCGGATTCTCCGGTTACAAGCACGGTGCTGTCCGTAGGGGCCACCTTGCCCAGCACTTTGAAGACCTCGGCCAAGGTGGTGCTTTGCCCGATAATGCCGCTGGTGTTCACATCCATGAATAACGTCTCCACCTGAAGGCTTTCTTTTGTGTCAATACACTGACACGGACCGGATTGCCAGTAAAAAAGCACCCGCACGAGCCCACGCCGCCATGACCTCTGCCGTCCCCACCCCCCAACCAGCGCTTTTACCGCCCTGCCCGCTGGACGCGGTACGCTCAAAGGTGGACAGCGCCTTGGCCCTGGGCCGCAGCCTGGTCCTGCAGGCCGAGCCCGGTGCGGGCAAAAGCACTCGCCTGCCCCTCTGGCTGCTGGCCGCCCCTTGGCTGCGGCAGCACGACAAGCAAGGCCGCATCCTGCTGCTGGAGCCCCGCCGTGTGGCCGCCCGTGCCCTGGCCCGCTACTTGGCCCGCGCCCTGGACGAAGACGTGGGCCGCACCGTGGGCCTGCGCATGCGGGACGAAACCCGCGTCAGCCACGCCACCAAGCTGGAGGAGCTCACCGAGGGGGTGCTTACCCGCCTGCTGCAGGCGGACCCGCAACTTACCGACACGGCCTGCGTGATTTTTGACGAATTTCATGAGCGTTCCCTCACCTCGGACACGGGCCTGGCCCTGTGCCTGGAAAGCCAAGCAGCCCTGCGCCCGGACCTGCGCCTGGTGGTCATGTCCGCCACGCTGGACGCCGCGCCCGTGGCCGCGTTGCTGGGCAACTGCCCGGTGGTGACCTGCCCCGGCCGCGCCTATCCTGTAGACATCCGCTATCTGCCCCCCAGGCCCGAAACCACAGGATCTCCCGGCGGAGCGCCCCTCTTGTGGCGGCACATGGCCGCAGTCATTGGCGAACTTTGCCGCACAGAGCCGGGCGGCCTGCTGGCCTTTCTGCCCGGCGCGGGCGAAATCCGACAAGTGGCGGCCCTGCTGGAAGGCCGCCTGCCGCCCCATACAGATCTCTACCCGCTCTACGGGAACCTCTCTCCCCAGGCGCAGGACGCGGCCCTGGCCCCGTCCCCGCCGGGACGCCGCAAGGTGGTGCTGGCCACGGCCATTGCTGAAACCTCGTTGACTATTGACGGCGTGCGCATGGTGGTGGACTGCGGCCTGGCCCGGCTGGCCCGGTTTGATCCGGCCAGCGGCCTGACCCGCCTGGTGACGGAGCGGGTCTCTCTGGCCGGAGCAGTGCAGCGCGCCGGACGCGCCGGACGTACGGAACCGGGCCTGTGCTGCCGCCTGTGGTGCCATGCCGAGGACCACGGCCTGCGCCCGACCGCCCGGCCGGAAATTCTGGAGGCAGACCTCTGCGGCCTGACCCTGCAACTGGCCGTCTGGGGAGCGGAGCCCACGGCCCTGCCCTGGCTTGACCCGCCTCCTGCCGCCGCTTTGACCGCGGCCCGCCAGACCCTGCAACGCCTGGGCGCGCTGGACCCCAGGGGCCGCGCCACGGCTCTGGGACGGCGCATGGCCGCCCTGCCGCTGGACCCGCGTCCGGCTCGGATGCTTCTGGGCGCACAGGACCAGGGGCACGGCCCCCTGGCTTGTTGTCTGGCTGCCCTGCTGGCGGAACGCGACCCTCTGGCCCGCGCAGAGGCCCCCCAGCGCGCCGCCGGCTCCATCATGCGAGAAAATAGCGCCGACCTGGGCAAACGCCTGGACTGGCTGTGCCGACCTGCCCGGGCAGGCCGGCAGGACCGGTCACCCCTTTCAGACGGTATGGGGCATGGGGGCGGCGCACAGGCCCGCCTGCGCCGTCAGGCCCTGCGCCTGGCGGGACTGCTGCGCCTGAAAGAAGATATCTTTGCCGTCGCTGCAGCGGACCACAAACACGCCGGCCCAGTGCTGGCCCAAGGCTGGCCAGAACTGACGGCCCAGCGGCAAACCAGGGACGGCGCGCCGGATGCGGTCGGCGGAGCCCGGCCCGGCGTCACCTATCTCATGCGCTGCGGCCGCGCAGCGCGTCTGCCCGCTGCGGACAGTCTGAGCCGCAGCCCTTTTCTGGCCATAGCCGTGGCGGACGGGGCCTCCCCGCACTGTCGCATCCGTCTGGCCGCGCCTCTGGAAGCCGGAGACCTGACCGCCCTGTTCAACGAGGAGATGGTGACGGAAGAGCACGTGGCCGTCAGCCCCAGCGGGCAGGTTACGGCCCGGCGGCAAACCCGGCTGGACGCCCTGCTGCTGGAGGACGTCCCCTTGCCGCGCCCTGCTTCGGAACTGTGCGCGGCCGCCCTCTGCGATTATGTGCGCCACCGTGGCCTCAATGCGCTGCCCTGGGGCGCTGCGGCCCGCCAATGGCGCGCGCGGGTGGCCCTGCTGCGCGACCTGGAAGGCGAGCCCTGGCCAGACCTGAGCGACGCCGCGCTGCTGACAGGCCTGGAAACCTGGCTGACCCCGGCGCTGGCCGGCTGTACCGCCCTGACGGACCTGAATGCCGAGGCCCTGAGCACGGCTCTGCACAGCCTTTTGCCCGGACAGCTTGGACGGCGTCTGGCACAGGCGGCCCCCACCCACTGGCAGGTGCCGTCAGGCGCGTTACGGCCCATTGTTTACGGCGATGACGGCGGCCCCTGGCTGGCCGCCAAACTGCAGGAATTTTTCGGCTGCGTCCAAACCCCAGCCATTGCCGATGGCCGCGTGCCCCTGACCCTGCACCTCAACTCGCCAGCGGGGCGACCCCTGCAGATAACCCGCGACCTGCCCCACTTCTGGCGGCACGGCTACCCTGCCGTGCGGGCCGAAATGCGTGGGCGCTACCCCCGCCACCCCTGGCCCGAAGACCCCACAACAGCCCCGGCCACCGCCCTCAGCGCCAAACGCATGGCCGCTCGCACGGCCAAAAAAGGCTGAAAAAGTCCCGCGCCTGCCCCGCCCCCACAGGCCGTCCGCCTTGACACGCGGCCCAAGACCCTCTACACAAATCCCGTCGCGCTCATAGCTCAGTTGGATAGAGCGACAGCCTCCTAAGCTGTAGGCCGCAAGTTCGATTCTTGCTGGGCGCACCAATATATTTCAAAGGGATACACGGTTTTTCCGTGCATCCCTTTTTTGATTTGGTGGCCGCCTGATGACCAATCTGCGCAAAAATTTTGGAGAAGCAAGCGGGCGCGCTGGTCGGCCTCATATGTGGCGTCACATAACATAAGAATGTACGTCATGCAAAAGCAGAACGTGCAAACCCACACGACGGAAGACCAGCACAGAAAGGCTTTGAGAAAAAGATTGCCAGTTTTGTATGCCTAGCATACAATTTTGATCATCACGGTATGGAGAGTGGTTGTGAACGCCGAGAACGAAAAAATAGCCCACCTATTTCTGGAACTGATCGAAACCGTAACCACGCTGGCCAGGCGGCCCGTGGTTTTTGGAAAAGACATTTTTTACCGGCGCGAGCTGCATAGCATCGCCCTTATCGGCCAATCGGAAGGGATTACCAGCGCAGAGCTGGCAAAATTTTTGGCATTACGCGAGGGGTAACCCACAAAATTTTAGTGCAGCTTGAAAAGAAAGGGTTTATCCGCAAGACAAAACAGCCGGATAACAACAGAGACATAGCGCTGTACCTGACCGAATCCGGCCAGAAGGTCTTTGCCTTGCATGAGCGCTACCATCAAGAACTCTCACGCGACTTCTACAGTTTTTTGGCAACCAAGAAGCCTTCTGTACGCCGCGAATACATAGATTTTTTGCAGCATGCCCTCAATATGGCCAAAGAACATCTGTAATCAGGAGCGCAAAATGATTATTAAAACTCTTGTGGAAAATACGGCCCTCAATGACACTTTCAGGGCCAATCACGGTCTTTCTTTTTATATAGAAACGCAACAGCACAAAATACTTTTTGATGTGGGTAAAAATGAAAATATAGTATATAATGCAAAGCAATTGGATGTCCACCTGGACCAGGTTGATACCGTTGTCATATCGCATGCGCATCTTGACCATGGCGGCGCTTTGGATATTTTTTTGGAAAATAATTCTACGGCCACAATTTACCTGCAAAAAAGTGCTTTTGAAAAATATTATGCTGTAACCGGCAATACAAAACAGGAAATAGGGCTGAATCGGGCATTAAAAACGCATCCACAGGTCAGACTTGTGGACGGATTTATACGCCTTGATGCAGAACTTTCCCTGTTCAGCAAAATCCTGGGGCGAAAGCTGACGTCACCGCTCAACGCCTGCCTCTGCAAACAAACGCGGCAAGAAATCGTCCCTGACGACTTTGAGCACGAACAGTGCCTTGTGGTGGAATCAGAAGGGAAAAAGCTCCTTTTTGGCGGTTGCGCCCACAACGGCATCGTCAATATTCTGGAACGGGGAGAAGACATCTGCAAGACGCAATTTGATTTTGTATTTTCGGGATTCCATTTGTTTGACCCCATTACAAAGACGCCGGAGAGCCCGGAACTGGTTGCCGCCATCGCCCAAGAACTGCTGCGCCGCAAAACGGTCTTTTATACCGGGCATTGCACAGGCCAGGAGGTTTTTGCCAGACTGAAAAAACTGATGGGTAAAAAAATTGAATACGCTTCCGCCGGTTCTCAGATATTCGTCTGAAGTCCGTCACGCAAACGGAGTGGCAGGCGTGCGCAAAGGCACGCCTGCCACCGCCAAGCGTTCGGCTGCGCGGCGCGCCGAGGAGTGTAGCATGACGGCGCAACCGGCCTCGCAGCGGCGGCTGCAATGGCGTCTTCAGGCCTTGCTGGTATGATTTTTGGCGTAGGATGCAGGAAAGAGCCGCGCGAGCGGCCAGATCTGAGGGGAAAAAATCTGCCTTACGCGGAGATTCGTTTAGCCTTTTCCGTAATAAGGTCGTCCAGGCATATTTTACATAGGGATTGCAGTGAAATTCCCTGACGCTGGGCCTCCTGGTTCAGTGCTTCCACCATCCAGATGGGAAGTTCAAGATCAATGCACATGGGGCTGTTGGGCTTGACGGCATGCGCCATATTGGCAAAAGGCATAACGCTTCCGCCATTATCAAAATATTCCTCAAAATTATTATTGGCAGCATTTTTCATATATCTGTACCTCGTCTTTTCTGGCCAAACGCACTGAAATCAGGTGGGTGCATCCACTGTGAAGCGAAATCAATGCGGTCCAATATCTCTCATTAAGCATTCTTATGCACGCATAAATATGTTTCTCACAATTGGTTAGCGGAAATACCAAAAGGTTTTTGTCCTGCCACCAATCTTTAGCCTCTTCAAAATTTACGCCCCGCAAATCCTTACTCAATTGTGATTCTTGTTCACATAATTCTTTTTTCATCTTCATTATCTACACACATTCTGCGGAACATGCAATAAAATTTTATTTTTTTACCTGCGTGGCAGGGTATCCCTCCACGCCGTTCCGGCGGCGGTTCGCCACAGCCCGACCGCGTCGCTCCGCTGGGCCGCTCTTTTGTGCAACCCCCTGCCCCGGCCTACTGCGGAAGCAGAGCGCCCATCGACCCCCGCAACGTGGAACAACAAAACGCCCATGGGAGCCATGGGCGTTTTGTTGTCAAAAGCCGGCACAGACGCCGTGTAAAAGCGCCGCGCCGCCAAAGGCGAATACGGCACAACGCGCTAGAACTGATAGACAAACGTCACGCTGGCGTTCCAGGCGTCGGCCGTGCGGTCGTTTTCACCATTCATACAGCTGTTTCCCCACACGGAATC
>ERZ837910.5583-NODE-5583-length-11125-cov-5.021500_pt1 | contig 11125 bp, 9 predicted proteins | sample MGYA00519940_ERZ837910 | MGnify/ENA primary metagenome ERZ837910 (study PRJEB31850, sample SAMEA3708825) | human gut metagenome | biome: human gut; feature: human-associated habitat; material: faeces | place: China | collected 2014 ... | reverse complement strand
GAAAAAGTATGCGGGAAGCACCGTCCCTTTCGGACGGTGCTTCCCGCATTTTTCCATTTTCCCCCTTGACAAATGAGACTATATGCTGTAGTCTATAGAAAAGACTACATAGTGTAGTCGGACAGGAGGGAGCTACCATGTCAGAATTGCAGATGGGGATCGTAGAGTCCAAATTTGCGGATATCATTTGGCGCACCGCGCCGGTCACGTCCTCCCAGCTGGTGAAGCTGGGGGAGGCGGAGATGGGCTGGAAGCGCACCACCGTTCACACGGTGCTGCGGCGGCTGTGCGATAAGGGGCTGTTCCAGAACGACGGCGGCCTTGTCACCGTGCGAATGAGCCGTGAGGAGTTCTACGCCCGCCAGAGCCAACAGTACGTGGCCGACAGCTTCCACGGCTCGCTGCCCGCCTTTATCGCGGCCTTTACCCAGGGGCGGAAGCTGACGGAGGAGGAACGGGCGGAGATCCGCCGCATGATCGACGAAAGGAAGGGATGAGCATGAATGCGGTCTTTGTAAAGCTGGTCAACATGAGCGTCGCCGCCGGATGGCTGATTCTGGCGGTGCTGGTGCTGCGGCTGCTGCTGAAAAAAGCGCCCCGTTGGATCACCTGCCTGCTGTGGGCCATGGTGGCGGTGCGGCTGGTGTGCCCCATCAGCCTCCAGTCCCCGGTGTCGGCCTATCAGGTGGCCGCACCCACCGCCGTGCAGAAGTCGGGACAGGTGGAGTATTTCCACTACGTCTATGAAAGCGGCGACAAGCCCTCCATTCAGCTGGACGTGGACGCCATCCGTCCGGCGGAAGCCATTCCGGCCCAGCCGCAGACCACTCCGGAGCAGTCCGCCGCCGCGGAGCCGGTGCAGGAGACGGCGGGCCGCGGTGATCCCACCCGCTATCTGCCGCCGCTGGTGACGGTGTGGCTGGCGGTGGGCGGCGCGCTGCTGCTGTACGGTCTGGGCAGTACGCTGCGGCTGCGCCTTCGTGTGCGGGAGGCCATGCGCCTGCGGGATAATATCTGGGTGTGCGACGCGGTAACGTCGCCGTTCCTGCTGGGCCTGTTCCGCCCCCGGGTCTATCTGCCCAGCGGCATGGACGGGGCGCAGCTGGATTACGTGCTGGCCCACGAGCAGGCCCATCTGCGGCGGGGCGACCACGTCTGGAAGCCGCTGGGCTACGTGCTGCTGGCGGCGCACTGGTTCAATCCGCTGGTGTGGCTGGCCTACTGGCTGTTCTGCCGGGATATTGAAACGGCCTGCGACCAGTGCGTGGTACGCCGTCTGGATAGGAACGAAAAGAAAGCCTACTCTGACGCTCTGCTCCAGTGCAGTCAGGGGCGGCGGATGGTGCTGGCCTGCCCCGTAGCCTTTGGCGAGGAGGGGGTCAAGAGCCGCATCAAGGCGGTTTTGCAGTACAAAAAGCCCGCCTTTTGGGTGATTTTAGCGGCCATTATCGCCTGCATTGTGGTGGCCGTCTGCTTCCTGACCGATCCCGTGTCCGGCGGCAGCAAAGGCACGCTGACCTTCGTGGAGAAGGAGAACATCATCTCCACATGGCGCGCCGACTTCACCGTAGACACACAGGAAGCGGCGCTGGACGCCAACATTTACGCCGAGATCTGGCAGAACGGCCAGTGCCGCACCACCCAACTGCTGACCATGAGCCGCTATGTCAACGAGCTGAGCGTCCAGCTGACGCAGCCGGAGCGTAATGAGCAAATGCGGCTTACGTTCTCCCTCTGGGCCGCCACGGACGCCTACGGCGGCTACGGGGATCTCTCGGACGATTTGAAGCAGATGCCCAAGGATACCGCCTTTGCCGCCTATACTGACGGCGAAAAACGGCAGGCTGCGGCGGGCGACGACATTGTGCTGCTGGCGGTGGCGGCGGACTTGGGCGGCGGCCTGCCGGAGTTTGATTGCCGAAAGCTGGAAAAGCAGCCCGATATCGCCCAAAACGCCGACTATATGATCGTGGTGCACGCCGCCTTCACCCCCGGTGACACCGCGCCGCCCGAAAACATTCTGGGCTATGATACCGAGAGCGCCCACGCGCTGCTGGCCTCGGAGTTCCGTCTGCCCACAGAGGTGGATATCGTGGACGTGCCGGAGCCTGACACGGTGGGGCAGGGCTTTTTCCAGCTGGCCAGCGACAACCGCTGGGTCGCCCGCTACGGAAAGGCGGAGCTGACCGGCAGTACGCCCTCCATCACCCTCCACAGCTGGAGCAGCGGCACGCTGACCGTCGAAAGCGGCACCGACGCCCTGCTGTGGATCAACAGGGAGGCAAACGCCGCCTACACCGGAGACATGACCGGCGACGAGATCATCAGCGCTCTCTCCGGCTGGGCGTGGCAGATGAAGAAGAACATCGCCCGCTCCAAGGAGGCCGTTCCCGATGCCGCGACCTTCTTTACCCGTTTCCCTGACGGCGGCTTCCGCTGGGATATCTACGGTCAGAATGGCAACGACAGCGGGGCGCTGATATCCCAGCTGACAGACTATGTAAAGAAAAATAACCTGACAGTTGAACAGTGCCGTGCGCTGCTGCTGAATATCGACGGACTGGACGGCGCATATGCCGAGGGCTACACTGATACGCTGCTGGCGGTCTACCAGAAGGAGGAAGCTGTCTACACACAGGCGTGGCAGAGTCTCACCACCGACCAGCAGCGGGCCATTCCGCGGGACGCCGAGGGGCTGCTGCCCCGCCCGCCCATCACCGTGTCGGTGGCGCCCAACGGCTATCCCCTGATGGCGGAAAAGGTGGAGCAGGCAGTGCGGCAGCTGGATATGCCCCTGACCATCTCATCGGAGGAGACCAAGTCCTTTACCGAGGGGCAGATCGCCTATACCCTCCGCAGCGGTGGAGAAGACCTCTTTCCCTGGGGTGCTGTCAGCAGTGCCGTTTATGGCGGTGGCAAGCGCTTCTGTCAGGTGACGCATCTGGAAGCGGCGGGAGAAGATATCACCTTCCATTGGGAGGACTGGCAGAAGACCATTACCTTAGCGGGTAAGCTCTGGGGCGGCTTTGACGATGACGACCAGCTGTACCGTCAGCTCTCTGACCTGAATATTCCCGACGATACCGTCACCGGCGCCAGCTGGGAGACGGAAACCGACGGCGGCTTCTGCCGCGTATCGTATTCCGTCACCATGATCCAAAGCAAGCCCAGCCATGTGAATTTTACCATCACGTTCTACGAATCCCGGCAGGAGTACTGCCAGATGATGAAGAAGGCCATGCAGAACCGGGAAGCGAACCGCATCGACCAGCTGGTGCTGATGGGCCAAGCGAAACAGGGCAACTGAAAAGGAAGAGCGGGGTTTTGCCCCGCTCCTCTTTTTGAAAATTTTGCCGAAAAGGGTCTTGACAATAAGTGAATAAACGTTTATTATCATAACCATGAGAACGATTGATACAGCAAAACGGGATAAAGTCATCCAAACCGTCCTCCAGATCACCATGGAGGAGGGTCTTGCCGCCCTGTCCTTTGACAAGCTGGCCAAGCGGGCGGGCATCAGCTCCGGCACTCCCTACGTGTACTACAAGGACAAGACCGACATGCTCTCGTGCATCTATGCACAGGTGTGGCAGGGCTTGCAGGAGGGCTTGCAGCAGGCCATCGACATGGGCCGCACCCCCGGCGAAATGCTGTTTTTCGGCCTGCGCCAGCTGGCCCAGACATTGCTGGCCCACCCGCAGGAGGCCCATTTCTTCCTGTCGGTGGTCAATGCGCCGGAGTTCGTCACGGCTGAAGCACTGCAGGAGAACAGCCTGCCCTCCCCGCCGCTGATGGCGGTGTATCAGGAGGCCATCGCCCGCCGCCTGATGAAAACCGACAACGTGGCCTACATCAACGCCGTGCTGTTTGGCCCGCTGTTCCTGATTTTGCAGCAGCACCGGCAGAGCGGCACCCCCGCCGTCATGAGCGAGGTGGAAAAGGTGCTGGATCTCTCCGTTTCCGCCGTGCTGAAGATCCGATAAAAGGCGATTTCTGGAAACAAAACAATTATTTTGTAAAACGAAAAGGGCTGGACGGCGTGCCGTTTGGCCCTGTTTTTATACTGGAAGCAAAAAATTTGCCGCCAAGCTGCAACCGCCGGGCATTTTTCCGGAGTAGAAGGATAAGAGGGGAGGGAAGCCCATGGAGGATAAGCAGATCGTGTCCCTGTACTGGGCGCGTGACCCGCAGGCCATTGACCGGAGTCAGGAAAAATACGGCCCCTACTGCCTGTCTATCGCCCGGAACATCCTGCGTCAGGAGCAGGACGCGGAGGAATCCGTCAACGACACGTGGCTGGGCGCGTGGAACGCCATGCCGCCCCACCGGCCCGAACGGCTGTCGGGCTTTTTGGGCAAGCTGACCCGCCGCATCTCCCTGAAGCGGTGGGAGGCCGCCCGTGCCCAAAAGCGCTTCGGCGACGAGACGGCGCTGGCGCTGGAGGAGCTGAGCCAGTGCGTAGACGGCAGCGGCGACGTGCAGCGGGAGCTGGAGGCCACCGAGCTGGCGGCACGGATCAACGATTTCGTGTTGGCTCTGCCCCAGGCGGAGCGCCGGGTGTTCCTCTGCCGCTACTGGTATCTGGACAGCGTGGCGGAGATCGCCATCCGCTTCGGTTTTTCCACCAGCAAGGTGAAGTCCATGCTGTACCGCATCCGCCAGCAGCTGCGCCAAACGTTGGAACAGGAGGGCCTGCTATGAGACCGGAAACATTGCTCTACGCCATCGGCGAAGTGGACGACGCCGCCGTGCAGGACGCCCGCGACCCCAAGCTGAAGCGGCCTCACCGCTGGCGGCGCTGGCTGGTGACAGCCGCCTGTCTGTGCCTTGTAGTGCTAGGTATCTGGACGGCCCAGCGGTTTGACTATCTCGATTTTCTTCGCACCGGCTGCGTCGCCTCCATCGGCACGGTGGTGGACGGCGATTACTACTACCACGTCCGCCACCGTGGCCTGTACCGCTACGACCCGGAAACAGGGGAGCGCCAGCAGATACTCAGCACCTTCTGGTACAACAGCTATCAGGTAAATGAATACGGTGTGTATTATATTGGTGGAAAATCACTGCGTGTATTGGATCATGCCGCAAAAAAGCGAACGCTGCTGTATCGCGGCGGCGGGGATTGCACCAACCTCCACCTGTCGCTGTACGGCGATGACGTGGTGGTGACGGTGTATAACCGGAAAACGGACAGGAGCTATCAGCTGCTGCTGGACGGCAAAACCGGCGGAGATCGACAGGAGGTCACGCCGCCCACCGATTATGGCTACTACGACACGCACATGTTCTCCCAACGGCACTTCCGGGTGGGCGAGCGGGAGCTGGAGCTGGCGCCGCTGGATGGCGAAAGCGAGCGCTATGACCTACGGGAAAACGGCGTGTCCCTGCTGCCGGATGGCGTCGCGGTGGATCCCTATCCCGACAGGGTGGGGGACGCTCTGTGGTTCCTGTGCAGTCACCAGACTGCCACTGACACCTATTATATCGCCGCACCCGCCGGTGACCGGACGGTGACGCTGCCCGTCGCCAATTATTATGCCTGCGGCGAAGATTTTGCCCTGTATCACAATGATACCACCGTATACGCCGCTGACCTGCGCACCGGCGAAACGTGGGAACTGACAGCGGACACGGACGCGGAGTGGTACAGCCTGACCGGCGACGGACAGTACGTCTACTCCTGCGTCCCCTGGGACGAGTATCAGGCCTGCTGGCGGCTGGTGTATGAGGATGGCCGTCCCGTGGCCCTGACGCTGCTAGACGAGGATATCACGAAATGAACAATAACGGAGCGGGGCACCCCGCTCCTTTATCGCAGCCATAAGCACCACTGATGGATTTGTGCAATGTCAACAAAGATGATGGATAAAATCTGTCAGATGTTTGGAAAAGAAAAAGCTTGCATTTTGCGGAAAGTGCCGATATAATAAGCAAGAAAATTTTGAGCGGGGGAACGCGCCATGACCATCATCCGTAAGACCAAGTGCAAAGCCGCTCCCACTGTTTTTGTTTCTATTGTTGATATCGTTTTTTGACCGATGTTTTTCATCGGTCTTTTTTTTCGGCCTGCGGCCGGGAAAAGCCCACACAGTTTGGTAAGTAAATTCACATACAAGACAAATGAAAGAGAGGAATCACGTCATGAAGAAAGAACTGGGCCACGTGGCCATCTACGACGCCAGAGAGCTGGGCGTCCCCCGTATGTTGCTGCTGGGCTTGCAGCACCTGTTCGCCATGTTTGGCGCCACCGTTCTGGTGCCCATTCTGGTCAGCTCCTACGGCCTGCCCCTGTCCATCCAGACCACGCTGCTGTTCGCAGGTCTCGGCACGCTGCTGTTCCACCTGTGCACCAAGTTTAAGGTGCCCGCCTTCCTGGGTTCCTCCTTCGCCTTCCTGGGCGGCTTCCAGGCAGTCGCCGCGCTGGACGCCGGCAAGTTCGCCGGCATGACCGGTGAGGAAAAGCTGCCCTACGCGCTGGGCGGCGTGGTGATCGCGGGCCTGCTGTATCTGGTGCTGGCCCTGCTGTTCAAGCTGGTGGGCGCCAAGAAGGTCATGCGCTTCTTCCCGCCCATCGTCACCGGCCCTATCATCATCCTGATCGGCCTGAACCTGTCCGGCACCGCCATCGGCAACGCCTCCACCAACTGGTGGCTGGCACTGGTGGCCATCGCGGTCATCATCGTGGCCAACATCTGGGGCAAGGGCATGATCAAGATCATCCCCATCCTGCTGGGTGTGGTGGTCAGCTATGTGGTGGCTCTGATCACCGGTCAGGTGGACTTCACCGCCATGCGCGAGGCCGACATTGTGGGTCTCCAGCAGTTCGTCATCGCCAAGTTTGATATTACCTCCATCCTCGTCATGGCTCCCATCGCTATCGCCGCCATGATGGAGCACATCGGCGATATCTCCGCCATCTCCTCCACCACCGGCAAGAACTTCATCGAGGATCCCGGCCTGCACCGCACGCTGCTGGGCGACGGTCTGGCTACCGCCTTCGCCGGCATGTTCGGCGGCCCCGCCAACACCACCTACGGCGAGAACACCGGCGTTCTGGCTCTCAGCAAGGTCTACGACCCCCGCGTCATCCGGCTGGCCGCCCTGTACGCCATCATCCTCAGCTTCTCCCCCAAGTTTGACGCGCTGGTCAACTCCATCCCCACCGCCATCGTGGGCGGCGTCAGCTTCGTCCTCTACGGTATGATCTCCGCCGTCGGCGTCCGCAACGTGGTAGAGAACAAGGTCGACCTCACCAAGTCCCGCAACCTGATCATCGCCGCGGTGATCTTCGTCAGCGGTCTGGGCTTCAGCTCCACCGGCGGCATTACCTTCACCGTGGGCAGCGCCGATATCACCCTGACCGGTCTGGCCATCGCCGCTCTGGCAGGCGTGCTCCTGAACGCCATCCTCCCCGGCAACGACTACGAGTTCGGCACCAGCGTCGAGGGCGACAAGTCCGCCGACCTGGGCAGCTATTAAGAGACAACAAAAAAACCTCAGGCCAACCGGCCTGAGGTTTTTTTGTTGTCAGAGAAGAAATAAAAGTGAAGAACGAAGAACTTTGGTATGCCGCAGCAGGCGGCATGATTCAAAATGATTTCACTTCCGCTGCGGTTTCTTCCTCAGCTGTTTCTTCCGCGCGGCGCTCCGTGCGGCTGTACATGACGGTCATGTCATAGATCTTTTTCACCAGTTCGGCGCTGGCCTCACCGGGCAGCATGCGCCACTGCCAGTTTCCACCCAGAATGCCGGGGGTGTTCATCCGGTGATACTGTCCCAGCCCCAGATAATCCTGCATCTGGGCCACAAACAGGTCGGCCACGCTGCTCTGTCCGCCCCGGAGGATGCCCCAGTGGAAGCCCTCCTCGTCGTTCAGCCCCAGATACCGCTTGGCGTAGGCGATATCCTCCGGCGCGGCCTCATGCCGCCACAGCTCCACAGGGCTGTTGTCATGGGTGCCGGTGTAGCACACGCAGTGCCGGGGATAGGTGTGGGGCAGATAGTTGCTGGTGTCGCGGGAGTCGAAGGCGAATTCCAGCACCTTCATGCCGGGCCAGCCGGAATCCAGCAATAGCTGCTGCACAGAGGGCGTGGGATAGCCCAGATCCTCGGCGATAAACTGCAGGCCGGGGAACCAGCCGGTCAGCGCACTGACCAGCGCCATGCCGGGACCCTTGCACCACTGTCCCTTGCGGGCGGTGGTCTCGCCGTAGGGCACGGCCCAATAGGTGTCCAGTCCCCGGAAGTGGTCGATGCGGATCACGTCGTACAGCTTGCCTGCGCCGTCAATGCGGCGGATCCACCAGCCGAAGCCGTCCTCCTGCATCACGTCCCAGCGGTACAGGGGCGTGCCCCACAGCTGGCCGTCCTCGCTGAAATAGTCGGGCGGCACGCCGCTGACGGCGGTGGGGATGCACTGGTCGTCCAGCTGGAAGAACTCCGGCTCGGCCCACACGTCGGCGCTGTCCATGGGTACATAGATGGGCAGATCACCGATCACTTGAATGTCCTGCTGGTGGAGATACTCCCGCAGTGCCGTCCACTGCCGGAAGAACAGGAACTGGATGTAGATGAACAGCTCCACATCTTCCTGCAGCTTGGTGCGGTACTGCTCCAATACCTCGGGGGATTTCCGCAGCCGCAGCGCCGTGTCGGGCCACTCTGTCCAGGACTTCATGCCGAAATGCCGCTTGCAGGCCATGTACAGAGCGTAATCCTCCAGCCAGCGGCCGTTTTCCTCCCGGAAAGCGGCCACCTGCTCCGCGTCACGCCGCCAGCCCCGCTGCTTCGCCAGCGCCAGCACCTTGAAGCGGCTCTCGTAGATCTTGCCGTAGTCCACGTATCGCGGCTCGGTGCCCCACTGGCACTTGGCCACCTCGCTCTTTTTCAGCAGCCCGTCGTCGATCAGCATGTCCAGATCGATGAAGTAGGGGTTTCCGGCAAAGGTGGAAAAGCTCTGATAGGGAGAATCCCCGTAGCTGGTGGGGCCAAGGGGCAGCATCTGCCAATAGTGCTGCCCGGCGTCATGGAGAAAATCTGCAAATTCATAGGCGGCCTTGCCCAGCGTGCCGATCCCGTAGGGGGACGGCAGGGAGGAGACAGCAAGTAAAATACCACTGGAACGTTTCATAATTGTGATCTTTCCCTCATTTTTAATGATAGTGTGTCACAGGGCGGGACAGGAACTGTCCCGCCCTGCGGATCGATGAATTTTTTTGGTAATGAAATCGTCAGATTTCATGCCAGCTATTTTTATCCCTTCACGGCGCCGGCGGCCACACCCTTGATGATGTGCTTCTGGCCCAGCACGTAAATGATGATGATGGGCAGAACGGTCAGCACGATGCAGGCCATCATGGGGCCCATTTCCACCTTGCCGTAGCCGCCGCGGAAGTACTGTACCAGAATGGGGATGGTCATATACTTGGTCTTATCCAGCACCAGATAGGGCAGCAGATAGTCGTTCCACACCCACATGGTCTCCAGAATGCCAACGCTGACCAGCGTAGGCTTCAGCATGGGCAGCACCACCAGGAAGAAGGTGCGGATGGGGCCGCAGCCATCGATCATGGCGGCCTCCTCGATCTCCAGCGGAATGGACTTCATAAAGCCGCAGAACATGAACACGGCCAGTCCCGCGCCGAAGCCCAGATAGACGATGCAGATGTTGAAGGGAGTGTTCAGCTTGGTCTTGTCGGCCAGATTCGCCAGCGTAAACATCAGCATCTGGAACGGCACCACCATGGAGAACACGAACAGAAAGTAGCACAGCTTCGTGACCTTGCTGTTGACGCGGGTGATGAACCACGCGCACATGGAGCAGCAGATCAGAATCAGCACCACCGACGTAACGGAGATGACCAGACTGTTGAAGAATGCCGCCAGAAAGCCCTGAGAGCCGATGGCGCTGGCAAAGTTGTCCAGCCCGGCGAATTGCTCGGCGGTAGGCAGCTGGAAGGCGGTGCTGGTGCTGATGGCGGACTCCACCTTAAAGGAGTTGATGACCACCATCACGATAGGATAGATCCACGCAAGGCTCAGAACAGTCAGCACAGCTGTCCAGATGCCGTTAATGGTACGACTGCGTTTTTGCATTACTGCTGCACCTCCTTAGACTTGGTGAGCTTCAGCTGCAGGCTGGAGATGGCGATCACCAGAATGCAGAACAGCACGGCCTTGGCCTGACCGATGCCCTTCCACTGAGGGCCGGAGCGGACGTAGAAGGTCTGATAGATGTTCAGCGCCAGCATTTCCGAAGCGTGAGCAGGCTCGCCGCCGGTCAGCGCCAGGTTCTGGTCGAACAGCTTGAAGGAGTTGGTCAGCGTCAGGAACAGGCAGATGGTGATGGAGGGCATCAGATTGGGCAGCTTCACCTTCCAGAAGGTCTGCCACGGGGTAGCGCCATCGATGTACGCCGCCTCGATATAGTCGTTGGGGATGGATTGCAGGCCCGCGATATAAATGATCATCATATAGCCGATCTGCTGCCAGCACATCAGAATGATCAATCCCCAGTAGCCGTAGGCGGCGTTCAGCGCCAGCAGCGGCTTACCCAGCAGGGACAGCACGCAGTTCAGCAGAATCTGCCAGATATAGCCCAGCACGATGCCGCCGATCAGGTTGGGCAGGAAAAACACGCCGCGAAACAGGTTGGAGCCGCGGATGCCGCGCGTGAGGGCATAGGCCACGGCAAAGGCCAGAATGTTGATGATGATCAGCGACGTGACCGCCACCAGCGCCGTATAGCCGAAGGCATGCATGAAGCTGGCGTCCTTCAAGGCGCGCGCATAGTTGTCCAGGCCCACCCACTTGGCGTTGCTGGTGGTGGTGAACTTGCAGAAAGACAGATAGATTCCGTGAATGAATGGATACAGAAAGCCGATGCAGAATGCCACGAACGTGGGCAGAAGGAAGATGGCGAAGCACCGCTGAATCGGACGGCGGATGAGCCGCGAGTTCACCGCCGCGTTGCTTCGTTGCTTTTTTTGTTTCATAGCCGCCCCTCCGCTGGTGAAATGAAACCGGGGAAGCGGGGCTCATCCCGCTCCCCCGGAGCTGGCAGCGGCGCTGCCGGAGATCAGGTTGGGATTACTGGGTGGCGGACTGGGTAGCCCAGCCCTGCACG
>ERZ837910.5580-NODE-5580-length-11136-cov-2.669254_pt1 | contig 11136 bp, 8 predicted proteins | sample MGYA00519940_ERZ837910 | MGnify/ENA primary metagenome ERZ837910 (study PRJEB31850, sample SAMEA3708825) | human gut metagenome | biome: human gut; feature: human-associated habitat; material: faeces | place: China | collected 2014 ... | reverse complement strand
CTGGATATCCTGGGCTGCGGGGCAGCCCGGGGCCATGCGCATAAGGGGCTGTTGGCGGCAGACGGCCTCTGGCACGTTTTTGTCCGCACGTACATGGCCAAGGAGCACGGGCTCCAGGTGCAGAAAGTGGCGGCAGGCGCCGTGCAGCTTGGAAAAGGCGTTTTTGGCTTCAGTGGCGGAAGTTGCCTGATTGACGATGACGAGAAAGTCGCGCACGCCGTAGTGGAGGTTGAGCACCTTGATCAGGGCGTAGCTGTCGGTGAGAGAGGTTGGTTCCGGCGTGATGACGACCAGACATACGGCGGCCAGGGCCGCAAAGGTCTGCACGGTCTGGGAGATGCCCGCGCCTTGGTCCATGAGCACATAGTCGTAGTTGTGCAGCACGGGTTCCAGGCGGGAAAAGAGCAGGTCGCGGGCGTCGGGCTGCAGGTCGGTGAGTTCCGGCACGCCTGAGGCGGCGGGCAGCACGTCGAAACCCTGGGGCGCGACGGGGCAGAGCACATCGGCGATTTTGCTTTCGCCCAGCAGCGCGGTCTGCAGGTTGCCTTCAGGGGTAATGCCCAGCAGCACATCCAGGTTGGCCAGGCCCAGATCGCAATCCATAAGCAGAATTTTGAAGCCCTGCTCATGCAGGGCGCAGGCCAGATTGAGCGCCACGTTGGTTTTGCCCACGCCGCCTTTGCCGCTGAGAAGGGACACGCTCAGTGTTGTTGTTGCCATATCAGCTCCCAAAAAAGAGAAAGCGTTTTTCATGGGCCTGCACCAGCGAGTCCCGTTCGAGCGGGTCATCCGCCAAGGTGATGCCCTCCGGGGAGGTTTGGGCCGCGTGCAGCGCGGCATCGGCCTGCTGGATCAGGGTTCGGGCGCTCAGTCGGCGACCCTGGGCCGCGTAGGTGACGCCCACGGCGCAGTGGCGCGGGGGGCCGTCTTCGGCGCGGCGCAGTAATGTTGCGGCCCGCCGGGCAAAGTGCTGACGCACTTGTTCCGCCAGCAGGCGGGCGCGCAGACGCCCCACGCCGGGCAAAAGCAGGGCAAAACGCCCCGGCCCGGTGCAGCCCAGGCTGTCGCAGCTTTCCTGGCAGGCGCGCAGGCTTTCGGCCAGGGCCTCGGCCAGAGTTGCGCCTATAAGGCTGCCGTCGCTTGCGGCGTCGGAGCCGCAAACGGCGGCGCAGAGCAGGGAGAGTTCCCCGCCCGTGCGGGCCAGGAGCAGGATTTCGCGGCTGATCTGATGCGCAAAATGTTCTGCAGTGAGCATGAGGGCCAGGGGGCCTTCCGGCTGCTCCGTTATGGGCGGCAGGGCCGCAGCCGTTTCGGCAAGAGGCGCGGATAAAAGCGGGCGGATGCTTTCCGGGTGACGGCGGCAGAATTCTTGCCACAGGTCCGGGTCCACCTCCCGCAGCAGGGCGGCTGTCAATGCGGCCCGCTGGTCGGTGTTGGCCATGTGCGGGGCACTGGGGTCGGCCGAGGGCAGAAGGGGGGGGTCAGCGTTCTTGCTCATGTCGGTACAACAGGTAGTCGTGCTGAAAACGGTCGATCTGGCCGTCAAGAACAGCCTCCACATCGCCCATTTCCGTGCCGGTGCGGTGGTCCTTGACCAGACGGTAGGGCTGAAGTGTGTACGTGCGGATCTGGCTGCCGAAGGCGATGGCGTCCTTGCCGGCGTACTGGGCCTGGCGCTGGGCCTCGCGTTTTTGCAGCTCAAGGTTGTAGAGACGGGCGCGCAGCACGCGCATGGCCGTTTCGCGGTTATGGTGCTGGGATTTTTCGTTCTGGCACTGGGCCGAGATGCCCGTGGGCAGGTGGGTGACCCGCACGGCAGAGCTGGTGGTGTTGACGCTCTGGCCGCCGGGGCCGCTGGAGCGAAAAATGTCCACGCGGATGTCCGCTTCTTTGATATCCAGCTGGATGTCGTCGCCCGCGTCGGGGATTACGTCCACCGAAGCAAAGGATGTATGCCGTCGGCCCGAGGAATCAAAGGGCGAAATGCGGATCAGGCGGTGGATGCCCCGTTCGCTTTTGAGAAAGCCGAAAGCGTGCGGCCCGGCGACGCGCAGAGTAACGCTTTTGATGCCCGCCTCGTCGCCGGGCAAAAAGTCCAGCTCCTCCACCGTATAGTGGCGGCGTGCAGCCCAGCGGGTGTACATGCGCAGGAGCATTTCGGCCCAGTCCTGCGATTCCGTACCGCCCGCTCCGGGATGTATTTCCAGAATGGCGTCCTGGCTGTCTTCCTCGCCGGAAAGCAGCATGACCAGTTCGGTTTCGTCCAGCAGGCGGGCCAGCTCGGCGCGTTGCTGGTCCAAGGATTCCAGGGCTTCCGGGTCTTCGCCTTCCGCTGCCAGGGCCAGCCATTCAATCATGTCGTCGTGGCAGGTTTTGAGCTTGCCAAGGCGTTCCACCTCATCCTCCAGGCGGCGTTTTTCCTGCAGCAGGGGCGTCAGGGCTTCGGGTTTGTCCCACGCGCCGGGCCTGGAAAGGCTTTGTTCGATTTCCTGCAGGCGTTGTTCACTGCCGGCCAGGTCAAAGACGCCCCCAGAGGGCGGTAAAGCGTTGGCTGAGGGGCTGACAGGCGGCGCGAAGATCACTGAGTTGGAGCATGGCGGTGTGGGGGTTGAGGGTGGGGCGCAGAAACGCGCCTGAAAAACGTCCGTGCCCTGTGGCCTGGCAAGGCCTGATCGGGTCAGCGCACGGGGCTGAATATATTGCTATAAAGAAATATTATCAATAATTTTTAGCGTAATTTCATTTTGAAATTGTTCTGGCGACGGCACGAGCAGGCGTATGCCGCGCAGGTGTGGGCGCAACGCATTTGGCTGTCAGGCGCCGGCGTGAGCGTAGCAAAATTTTTGAGAATATTTATTCTCAAAAATGCTATGCTGCAGCGCCGGGCGTACGCCGCCTCGCTGTCCGGGCGTCCCTGCCGGGCCCCCAGAGCCACAGACCCGCCAGCAGCAGCAGACCGCCTGGCAAAAGCCAGGGGGCCAGGCGATGGTAGGGGCTGGGCGCGGTTTGCAGCCCGGCGCGGGCCCAGAGGGCCTGGGCGCGGAACTGCCCGCCGCGCAGGGTCAGGCGGCCGCGCGGATCCACCACGGCGGAAATGCCCGTGTTGGTGCCGCGCAACAGCCAGCGGTTCTGCTCCAGGGCGCGCAGCGCCGTAAGGTAGAGGTGCTGCCGTGCGGCCGGAGTAGCGCCGAACCAGCCGTCATTGCTGATGTCCACCAGAATGTTGGCGCCTTGTGCCGCGCGGTCTTGCGCCAGCCAGGGGAATATGCCTTCATAACAGATGAGCATGCCTAGGGCAAGGTTGCGGTAGTGCAGGGGCGCGGTGGTCGTGCCTTCGGTGTAAACGCCCACGCCCTGCAGCAGGGCTTCCAGAAACTTCCAGTTGAGCCAGGAAGGCAGGTATTCGCCGAAGGGGACCAGGTGTTCCTTGTCGTAGTGGGCGAGGGTTCTGCCGTCGGGCCCCAGGAGAAAGGCGCGGTTGTAAATATCCGGTTCTCTGACGCCGGGTCGGCGTTCCATGCCCGGCGCGCCCAGCAGCAGGGGAGTTTGGCTGCGCGCGGCCAGCTCTCGCACCTTGGGGGCCAGGAGGGGATTGTTCTCAAAAAAGAAGGGCAGGGCCGTTTCTGGCCAGACCACCAGGGGCCGGGCCTCTGGCCGGAGGGCCAGGGCCCCGTAAGTGAGGCCCAGGTAGAGTTCTACAGTCTGGCGCTGCATGGCCGGCAGCCATTTTTGGTTTTGATCTACATTGCCTTCCACAAAGAGCACGTCCAGGCTGTCCGGCCCGCTGGGATCGGCGGTCAGGGGCGTGGCCGTCAGGCGCAGGGCTCCGTAGCTCAGGAGCAGGGCCGTCAAGGCAAAGCCTGCCAAAACGGCATGGCGGCCGCCGCGCGGGGGGGCGGCTTGTGCCGGGGGGCGGCAGGCGGTTGCGGCGCAGAGCAGGGCCGCGCCGACCCAGACCCCGGCCAGTCCGTACGCGCCCAGTACGTCCGCTCCCTGCACCAGCAGGGGCCAGGGGGCCAGAGCGCCAGAAAGGCTCAGCCAGGGGAAGCCCAGCACGCGGGCAAAGACGTCTTCCAGCACAAACCAGCACAGGCCCAGAACCACGGCCCAAAGCCAGGGAGGACGGCGGCGCAGCTCGTGGGCCGCCAGGGCAAAAAGGCTGCCGGCCAGAGCCAGGCAGGCGGCAATGAACAGGGCGCAGGGCACTGCCAGGGCCCAGGGCAGGCCGCCCACGTTGTGGACGGGCAGGGTCAGCCAATAGAGGGCCGCCGTGCCGCCGGCCAGGTGACAGAGCCAGCCCCGGCGCAGGGCTGCGCCCCGGTCGGGGGCGTTGACGCCCAACCAGGCCAGGGCCACGGGCCAGAGCAGAACCAGGGGCGGCAGGGATGCCAGGTCGTTGGGAAAACCCAGCCAAAGGGCGCAGGCCCCCGCCAGGGCCACGGCCCCGGCGGAGAGGGAGAGCGGAGCGCGGGTCATGCGGGCAGGGCCGGGGGCGGGGCAGCTTCGTCTTTGCTTGCGGGTTCCATGCGCAGGCGGAGGATGAGCTTTTTGTCCGCCTCCAGCACGGTGAAGGTCCAGCCGTCCAGGGTAAAACTTTCGCCCGGGGCGGGCACATGCCCGGCTTCCATGCTCAGGGAGCCGCCGACGGGGTCCACCTCGTCCGAGTCCAGGTTTATGCCCATGTCCTCCAGATCTTCAAGCAGGGCGCGGCCCGTAAGCTCATAAGCCCCGTCGCCCAGGGGCCGGATGTCCTCCTGGCGGGGGGCGTCGTGTTCGTCTTCAATGTCGCCCACGATTTCTTCCAGCACGTCTTCGATGGTGATCAGGCCGGAGGTGCCGCCGTACTCGTCCAGTGCGATGGCAATGTGCTGCTTGCGGGCGCGGAATTCCTGCAGCAGGGTACGGATGGATTTGGTTTCCGGTACAAAGAAGGGTTCGCGCATGACTGCGGCCGCGGGCGGGTCTGCCGCCTGCGCGTTTTGGTTGTGCGCGTCCAGCAGGCTGTGGAGCACGTCCTTGGCGTGGACGATACCCACGATGTTGTCGCGGGTTTCATGGTATACGGGTATGCGGGAATGCCCGGAGCGGACGATGATGCGCGCCACATCGGGCAAAGGCATATCGTCCGGCACGCAGTCGATGTCGGTGCGGGGGGTCATGGTGTCCTGCACCTGCAGATCGTTGAAGCGCAGGATGCCGAGGAGCATGGATTCCTCGTCCGGTTCCACCTCGCCTTCGGCTCTGGCTTCGAGAATGGCTTTTTCCAGGGATTCTTCATCATCGTGCCCGAACAGTTTGCTCAGGCGCGACCAGATGGTACTGTGACCTTCCGTGCCGCCGTCCAAAATATGCCTCCTTGTCAGGGGTCAGCGGGAGCGCCCCCATGCTCTCAGAGCAGTTTGCGCTGTACCATATCCAGATACATGACCCACTGGGTGATAGGCAAGACCCCGTGGGTGGGCGAACAGTGGAACCAGCTGATCTCCGTGCCGCCCGGCTCCAGGATGGCCCAATTGGTAAACCGCACGCCCAAAATGAGGGCGGGCTTGTCCATTTTGATCTCGCGGGTGTGGACCACTTCGCAGGCGCACCAGAAGGTGATGACGCGTTCCTCCCGACCGGCCTCGAAAATGACAAGACAGAGTATCCGGGAACCTTTGTCCAGGTCAACCGGTCTGTTCTCCGGATCCGGCATGGGAAAGCGCAGGGCCAGGCCCGTGCCCGAAATGTCTTCAATGCACAGGGGAGCGTCTTTCATGCCGCGCTTGGCGTAGGTGAAGGGTTTGCCGATTTCAGAAGTCTGGGCGGGCAGCGGCTGCGCAAGCCCCAGCTTCCAGAAGGCCAGCACCCGGATGGATCGGCTGGGCGGCTGCACGCGGATGAAGGTGCGCTTCTGCCCCACGTCCAGATCCAGCGGGGCGGTCACCGTCAGCAGAGAACGCGACCGGCCGGGATCCACATTCAGAATAGTGGTGTGAAATTTGTAAAATGTGGAGCCTTCGGGCAGGGTGGCGCGAAAGTATATTTCTGCGGAAAGGCCTGTGAGCCCGTGCGGGGCGTAAGAAAAAACGTCCAGGACGAGCTGCCCGTCGCTGATGCGCTGCAGCAGGCCGGCCAGGCCTTTGTGGGCCTGACCGTCCAGCACGTTGATTTCAAAAATTTCGTTCTGCGTCTGGGCCAGATCCAGCATGCGGCCCACCACGGCCCTGCGTTTGGCCTCCTGTCGCTGGCGGCTGACGTTGCCGCGCAGGCGCAGCAGCAGCAGTATCAAGGCCAGCATAAGCGCCGCAAAAACGAAAATCAGTTCTTTGCCAGTCATAGCAACCACCAGGAGCACGCCGGCGTACCGGCCTCAAAAAGTGCGCGCAAGGGGTCTTGCAAGGACGCGCTGGTTTCGCTTTCCCGTGCACGGCAACCTGGCGGGCACGGGCCTGCGGGCGGGTCAGAGGCCGGGCGTGCCCACGCGGCAGGGGCGTTTTTCCTGGCGCAGCAGGCCCAGCTTGTGCAGGTGCACTTCCAGACAGGCCACCGCGGCCGGGGTTACGCCGGAAATGCGGCCGGCCTGCCCCAGGTTGCGCGGACGCACCCGGCTGAGCTTCTCTACGACTTCATGGGATAGCCCGGCGATTTTGGCATAATCCAGTTCAGACGGCAAGGCCGTCGCCTCCAGTCGGGCCGTGCGCGCCACCAGTTCGCGCTGGCGCGTGAGGTACCCCGCATATTTGATCTCGGTCTGCACGCCGCGGCGGACGTCTTCTCCTGCCTGGCCCAGCGCCGTGGCCAGGGCCACGCCAAGTTCAGGCGCGGCGTGCTGCAAAAGCTCCGCCAGGGCCGCCAGGTCCAGGTCCGGCCGACGCAGGGCCTCCGCCAGGCTGCGTCCGGCGGGCAGCGCGGCCGTCTTATACTGCATATCGGCAGGCAGGCGCGTTTCCTCAAGGTGTCCGCGCAGCCGGGCGGCGGCGTCCTGTTTGCGGCAAAACAGCTCCCAGTGGGCGTCGTCCACCAGGCCCAGTTCGCGGCCCAGGGGCGTGAGGCGGGCGTCGGCGTTGTCTTCGCGCAGGAGCAGGCGGTGCTCCGCGCGGGAGGTAAACATGCGGTAGGGTTCGCGAGTGCCCAGGGTAACCAGGTCGTCCACCAGCACGGCCATATAGGCTGTGTCCCGCCCCGGCGTGAAGGGCGGCAGGCCGCGCAGGCGGCAGGACATGTTCAGTGCTGCCCAGAGGCCCTGGGCTGCCGCTTCTTCATAACCTGAGGTGCCGTTGATCTGCCCCGCCAGCCAGAGGCCGGGCACGGCCTTGGTTTCCAGGGTGGATTGCAGCTGCACGGGGTCGGCGTAGTCGTATTCGATGGCGTAGCCGGGACGCAGCATGACGGCCTTTTCCAGGCCGGGGATGGCGTGGAGCATGGCGATCTGCACGTCCAGGGGCAGGCTGGTGGGGATGCCGTTGGCGTAGACCTCGGCGCTTTCCAGGCCTTCGGGCTCCAGAAAGATCTGGTGCCGTTCGCGCTGGGGAAAGCGGGCCACCTTATCCTCAATGGACGGGCAGTAGCGCGCCCCCGTGCCCTTGATGACGCCCGTGAACATGGGTGAACGGTCAAAACCGCTGCGGATGATCTCGTGCGCGCGGGCGTTGGTCCAGGTGATGTGGCAGGAAACCTGCGGCAACCGGGGGCCGGGGCCGCGGAAGCTGAAGCCGCGGGGCGGATCGTCGCCCTTTTGCTCCTCCAGGCGGGAAAAATCAATGGAGGTGCCCAGCAGGCGCGGCGTGGTGCCTGTTTTAAGGCGCCCCAGGGCAAGCCCCAGGCTGCGCAGGCTTTCTGAAAGGCCCAGGGCAGGCGCGTCGCCCAGGCGGCCGCCCGGCAGATGGGTGAGCCCCATGTGCAGGCGTCCGTCCAGGAAGGTGCCTGTGGTCAGAAGCACCTGGCGGGCGGTAAAGCAAAGCCCCTGGGCCGTGCTCACGCCCGTAACCCCGGCGTCGTCCGTAGTCACGGCCGTGACCTGGTCCTGCCAGAGGCGCAGGCCCGGCGTGTGGTAGAGCGTCTTCTTGAGGACGCGCTGGTAAGCCTCGCGGTCTATTTGAGCGCGGGTGGCGCGCACGGCCGGGCCCTTGCTCATGTTCAGCACGCGGAACTGGATGCCCGCGGCATCGGCCCAGAGGCCCATCATGCCCCCCAGGGCGTCGATTTCGCGCACCATGTGGCCCTTGGCCAGGCCGCCGATGGCCGGGTTGCAGGAAAGATAACCCAGGCGGTCCAGATTGCCGGTGATGAGCAGCACGTTGTGCCCCAGACGGGCCAGGGCCACAGCGGCCTCGCAGCCGGCATGGCCGCCGCCCGTCACAATGCAGTCAAAAAAAGAATCAGACATGGGCGGCGTTCATAAGGATGTGGGCAAACACCTGGGCGTCCTTGAGAGTTGCGGTGATGGAGGAGCGTTCGTTGGGCTGGTGGCAGGTGTTGGCAATGCAGCTCCAGACCACGGCGGGCAGGCCGCGTTCGCGCAGCAGGGCGGCCACGGTGCCGCCGCCGATGCCCACGGGGCGGGCTTCCACTCCATAGATGCGGGCCACGGCCGCGCGCAGGGCCGTGACCACCGGGATGACCACCGGGGCGGCCGTGGCCGGCTGCCACTGCACCGTCTCCACTTCAATCCGCACCCGGTGGCGCGCGCCTACCTCCGCAGCCGTGGCCTGCAGCCTGGCCAGCACGGCCTCGGGGTCTACCTGGGGCAGCAGGCGGCAGTCCAGATAAAAGACGTCGCTGCCCGGCACAGTATTGATATTGGGCACATTGGGCTCGTGCTTGCTGGGCACGAAGGTGGAAAAAGGCGGTATAAACAACGGGTTGGCGTCGGCAAAGGCCGCACGCAGGCCGTTGTGGGCGGCCAGAACCATATCCGCCCCGGCCAGAAAGGCGTTGCGGCCCTGCTGCGGGGCTGAGGCGTGGCACTGCGCGCCCGTGGTGCGTACCCGCAGCCACAACTGGCCCTTCTCGGCCACTTCTATGGCGTCGCCGACCGGGGAACCGGCATCGGGCACGATATAGAGGTCGTCCGGGCTGAACAGCTCCGGCGCGGCCGTGAGAATGCGGCGCAGGCCGTAAGTGTTGCCTGTTTCTTCATCGGCCATGAAGACCATGCCCAGGTTCAGTTCCGGCGTGAGCCCGTGGGCCGCCAGTTCTTCAGCGAGCAGCAGCATGCTCACAATGGCCTGCTGGTTGTCCTCCACGCCGCGTCCGTAGAGCCAGTCGCCTTCACGGCGTACCTGCCAGGGGTCGCCGCTCCAGGCGGTCAGATCTCCGGGGGGCACTACATCCGTATGGCCGAACAGCCAGAGGGTGCGGCGGCCTTTGCCCGGCATGCGCGCCACCAGGTTGGGGCGCAGCCCCTCAGGCACGCGAGGGTCCGGGGCGTCCAGACGGGTGAGGTCTGTGACGCTGCAGGCCTTGAGCCAATCAGTAATGCAGCGGATTTTTTCCAGCTCGCCAGGACCGCCGTTGTCCGGTCCCAGAGCCTGGCAGGCGGTAAGCACGGACTGCAGCTCCGCCACCCGATTTTCACGGCCGGCCAGGCCGCGCAGCAGCATATCCAGGTTTTTAAGCATGGCGTGCCCCTGTCAACAGACAAAAACATAAAGGGCCGCAGGGCGGCCCAAGCTGCAACCGTGTCGTCCCGAAACAGTATCGGGGACCGGTTTGTGCCCGGAAGCCGCCGCAACGGCCCGCAAAAATCTGGCGGCTGCATAAGCGGATGCCCCTCCTTCCTCACCGCAAACGCAGGGCGCCTGGGCGGCAAAGCATCGGAAAGGGGCGTCTTGCCTGCCTTTGAGAAAGGCATTCCCAAAGGCAAGCTGCTCTAGCGGCCTTTGGCGGCGCGCTTGGAGGCCTTGAGCGGGTTCACTTTGGCGGCGGCGTTAGCCTGCGCCTTGGCGTGCGTGGCAAAGTTGCAACGGCCTACAGCCCATTTGCGGGCAGGCGCGGGATAACTGGAGCAGAACTGCTCACCGTCAAACTCGCGCATCCGCTCACAGCCGTTGCACTGCTCCACCACAGGGGAAAGAACAAAGCCGTTGACCACCACACCCTCGGCGGTCTTGGTGGCGTTTTCCAGAGGGGTCATGACAAAACCTCCATGCGCCGCAGCGCTCTATGGTATCTGATCTGTCGGCGGCGGACCGCCAAAAATTGTCGGCATGCGCCCGTTTCGGACCAGGACCGGTCCGGCAAAAAGGACCGCCGCCCGCCGCCGTCACACCGGCGGATTCGGGAATGGAGAAATATAGCCGAATGCGCACTGCTGTCAAGGGCCGCTTTCCTTCCCTGGCGGGTCGGCGTTGCCGCCGATCCGCGGGCCCGCAGGCTGTTGCGGCGGCCGCTGCCGGGCGGCCAGGTTGCGGCGGAACGCAAGGAACTTTCAGCCGTCATGTGCGTCAGGGCTTGACCGCGAGCCCAACGCGGACTACGCTGCCTTAAGATTAGAGTTAATCTACTATTGAGGCACTGTCATGGAAGAACTGGATTTTGCGGGATGCGCCTGTGCGGGCGGTACGCTGCAACGTTTTGTGCAGCCCGTGATTATGGGCCTGCTGGCCCATGGCGCACAGCACGGCTACGCGCTGCTGCAGGGGTTGCGGGCATTGCCCTTGTGGGAGGGCGCGGTTCCGGACCAGACCGGCGTATACCGTCTGCTCAAAAGCATGGAGGCCAGAGGGCTGCTGACTGCGGCGGAAGAAGCGGGACTTACTACGGGCCGTCGCCGTTACGCCCTGACGGAACGCGGAAGGGCGTGCCTGGCGCAGTGGGAGACGACCTTGGAAGACTATCGCCGTACCCTGGACGCAACGCTTATGCTGGTCCGCGAGGCCAACCATATGGATCGGGCCTTTACCCAGTTGGTGGAGCGCGTGGCGCGGGAGGCGCTGGCAGGCCGCATCCCCGTTGCGGCGGATCTGGAGGCTTTGCTGGAAGTTCCCGCCGATTCGGCCGAAGCCGCCTTTCTGGGACGCCGGGCACGGGATATGGCCCGCCAGACGGCGAAAAACCATGGTCGCGTCTGGAGCGCCATCGGCGTGGATTGCCGCCCTTGTCCCATGAACTGCGGTTTTTGTTCTTTCGGCGAAAAGTGGGGACTGGTGCGGG
>ERZ837910.5564-NODE-5564-length-11167-cov-5.457613_pt1 | contig 11167 bp, 11 predicted proteins | sample MGYA00519940_ERZ837910 | MGnify/ENA primary metagenome ERZ837910 (study PRJEB31850, sample SAMEA3708825) | human gut metagenome | biome: human gut; feature: human-associated habitat; material: faeces | place: China | collected 2014 ... | reverse complement strand
GCTTTTCTTTTCTCTCAAGGTCACATCGGCGTACATGATTTTCGGCAAGAACTCAGGTATGCCAGCCGGTCTGCCTTGTGTCCGGCAGAGTCAGGATATTGTCCATTACATTTGCCGAAGTGATTTTGGATTTGTAATCCAAGTGGCTGTAAATATTCGCCGTCGTGCCGATGTCGCTGTGTCCGAGCCACTCCTGAATATGCTTAAGAGGCACATCGTTTGCCAAAAGCAGTGAGGCGCAGCTGTATCTGAGGTCGTGGAAACGAATGTGACGCAAATTGTTCTTTTCAAGCAGCTTCGGAAATGATGATGTGAGATAGTGCGGAGAAATCAATGTCCCCATCTCATCTACGCAGATATACTCCAAATACTTTTTGTTGTAGCATCGTCCGCATACTCGCCTGTATTCTTCCTGCTGTTCCTTGAGCTTTAGCAGCTTCTCTTTGAACGCAGGAACAAGGGGCAGCGTTCTCATACTCGATTTGGTTTTGGTCGTATCCTGTGCTATCTTGATATGCTTGCCGTCAAGGTTGCAGGAAGTAACGGTGTGTCTAATGGTAATCGTGTTGTTTTGAAAATCAATAGCGTCCCATTTTAAGCCCAGAGCTTCACTTCGCCTCAGTCCATAGAACGCACCAAGAAAAATCGGTATTTCAATCAGCGTTCCTTTGGCGGCTTCAAATAATGCCTGTACCTCGTTGCCTTATTGGTTACGCTCGCATCAAGACGGCGCAATTGTTCCATTTTATTAGCTTCGTCAGTAGGGGTATCCGCTACATATTTTTTCCTAATCGCTTCAACTTCTTCTTGCTGTGCCGCCCGTTTGCCGGAATGAAAGTCCGTTTTTGTTTGTGTTTGATATATCAAAGCTCAAGCTGCACCATACCCCGTTCAAGCTCATCCTTTCTTATGATGAGCATATTTTCAGCTATCGCGTCAGGACTCCGAACGCCATTCTCATCCGAAACGACAAGCAACGACCGCTCCACCGAAGAAAAGCGCACTGTCGGCATTGCGTGCGCCTGTCAGAACGGCTACGTGCGCAAATCCGAGCCGAAGCTGATCGGGACTTAGACACTCGCACACGGACGCCACACCGTATTCCGCACATGAGGACATTATTTCCGACAGCGCAGCGCCAAGCTTGTGCACATCTGCTATATCGCACAACTCAACGCTGTCGATCCCGTGCCGCTTCCAGCCGAGCGTGAACGGCAGCGCTGCACCCAAGAGAAAATACAGGAAATGGAGGAGAAAAATGATAGACAAAAACGAAGTAATTGAATTCTTCGACCGTTGTGCGCCTTGTTGGAATGCGGACATGGTGCGAAGCGATGAGATAATAGATAAGATCCTTGATAACGCCGGAGTAAAAGCCGGCAGCCGGGTGCTGGATGTCGCCTGCGGCACGGGAGTGCTTATACCGGACTATCTTAAGCGCGAAGTCGCATCCGTAACGGGAGTAGATATCTCGCCGGAAATGATTAAAATCGCTGTCGAAACCCATAAGGCAGAGAATATTCATTTCATTTGCGGGGATGTTGAAGAGCTCAACTTCGGTGAAGCCTTTGACGCCATTGTGATATATAATGCGTTTCCGCATTTCCCGGATGCCGAGCGGCTTATAGCCCGGCTTTCTAATGCCCTTGCCCCCGGCGGGATACTTACAGTGGCGCACGGAATGAGCCGTGAGCGGATAAATATGCACCACAGCGGTGCGGCGAAGCACGTGTCGGCAGACCTTATGCCGGCTGAGGAACTTGCGGAGATATTCAAAAAGCATCTCACGATTACCAATATAATTTCCAACGACACCATGTATCAGGTCGCCGGTAAGGAAAGCACTACCTCGGCCGGCGAACATACATTCGGTTGGTGCAGCCCGTCACTTTTCGCCTGATTTCCACGACCGAATTTTAAAGCCGGTACATAATTCCATCAAAGTTATGGCGAGAGATTTTCTCACGCTGATTTGATGAAATTATGTACCGGCTCTATTTGCCGTTCGTTGAAGAATGAAAAAAGCGCCTCTGAAAAGCACCGGGTCATCCGCTGCGCGGCTGCCCCGCCTCTCCCTGACAGGGGAGGCAAAGAGCTGCAAATAAAATTTGAACTGATATAGCACAAACTCCCGGGATGCGAAACGTGATGGTTTCCATCGTTGTTCCGAACCGGGATACCGCAAAAAACGTATCCGTAGGTGCGTCAAAGCGCCTCTAAAAAAACGTGTATTGACAAATTGGGGGTTGTGTAATAGAGTGAGACTATACAATGTGTTAATTATTAATCATTACAGCGCGCCAAACAGACGCGCTGAATTTTCGACAGATGAGCTTTTGTCATCACATCCCCCCGAGTTCAGATCCCCATCATGTAATATTTGCGCCCGGCACGGCCGGTGAGCGCATTTAATAATTAAGGAAGAGGAGAATTTGATTATGGCACAACTCAGACCCAAGATCGTCAAGCTTGCAAAGGTGATCGGCGGCGTTTCCGGCATGGTCGTCAAGATCGACGAGAACGCACCCGAGTACTACTGCATGGCGAACATCGTTTCCGATGACGAGGCCGACATTGCCATCGCCGCCGGTCTGCGCAAGGAGCGCACGGCCGAGTACCTTGCAAAGAAGGTCGGCAAAACCGTCGAGGAGATCAAGCCCCTGCTCGACAACCTCGTCTACTACGGCATTTTCCGCCGCACGCTTGACGAAAAGCTCGGCGAGGACGTCTACTTTATGCAGATCTTCGCGCCCGGCATACTCGAGATGATGGTAAACAACAAGGAGCTTATGGCCGCCCACCCCGAGGTCGGCAGAGCCTTTGAGGAGTACACGCGCGTGCGCATGCAGCTGCTCGGCCCCGTGCTTCCCAACGGCTACGGCCTGATGCGCGTTATTCCCGTCGAGAGCGCGATCAAGGACATCCCCGGCGTCAGCGACTACGAAAAGCTTTCGTACTACCTGAATAAGTACGACACCTTCTCCGTCTCGCCCTGCTCCTGCCGCGCATCGCGCACCAGCATCGGCGACGGCTGCGGACATCTTGACGAGGACATGTGCGTCCAGATGGGCAAGGGTGCCGAGCACTACATCCGCTCGGGCCGCGCGCGCCGCATAACGCGCGAGGAGGCGATGGAGATCATCCTGCGCGCCGAGGAAAACGGCCTGATGCACGATATCCCCAACATCGAGGAGGCAGGCGACAGCGCCGCTATCTGCAACTGCTGCTCGTGCGCATGCTTCGGCCTGCGCGCAGGACTCATGTTCGGTGCGCGCGACGCCATCCGCTCGAACTTCGTCGCCGAGATCGACGAGGCAAAGTGTGTCGCCTGTGCCCAGTGCGTCGAGACCTGCCCCGGCAATGCGCTCAAGCTCGGCCAGAAGCTGTGCTCGAGCGAGGACCTCACTCCTCCGGGCTACGCAAAGCTGACAAACACTGTTTTTGTAAAGAAAACCTTCAATCCCGATTACCGCGAGAATTTCAAGGACACCCTTGACACCGGCACCGCTCCCTGCAAGGCAGCCTGCCCCGCGCACGTTCCCGTTCAGGGCTATCTGAAGCTCGCCGCTCAGGGCAGATATACCGACGCCCTTGAGCTTATAAAAAAGGAGAACCCCTTCCCGGCGGTCTGCGGCCGCATATGCAACAAGCGCTGCGAGGACGAGTGTACTCGCGCAAGCGTTGACGAGGCCGTTGCGATCGACGAGGTCAAGCGCTTTATCGCCGACCACGACCTGCACGAGGACACGCGCTTCGTGCCCAAGATGGTCAACCAGATCGGCCGCCCGTACACCGAGAAGATCGCCGTCATCGGCGCAGGCCCTGCCGGCATGAGCTGCGCATACTACCTCGCGAACAAGGGCTACCCCGTCACCGTTTTCGACCGCAACCCCGTGCCCGGCGGCATGCTGACCCTCGGCATCCCCAACTTCCGCCTTGAAAAGGACGTTCTCAACGCCGAGATCGATATTCTCAAGGATATGGGCGTCACCTTCAAGTGCGGCGTCGAGGTCGGCAAGGATATCACCATCGAGCAGCTGCGCGGCGAGGGCTACAAGGGCTTTTACCTTGCCATCGGCGCACAGAAGTCGCAGTCGCTGCGCATCGACGGCGAGGAGCTTGGCGGCGTGTTCGGCGGCGTTGACTTCCTGCGCGAGGTAAACCTCGGCAACAAGCCCGAGATCGGCGAAAGCTGCGCAGTCGTCGGCGGCGGCAACGTCGCAATGGACGTGTGCCGCGCGGCGGTGCGTCTGGGCGCAAAGAACACCTACATAATCTATCGCCGCTCGGCCGACGAGCTGCCTGCCGACCCCGAGGAGGTCAAGGAGGCCATGGAAGAGGGCGTGCAGTTCCGCTTCCTCAACGCGCCCGTCGCCATCGAGGGCAAGGACGGCAAGGTCACGGCGCTCAAGGTCGAGATCATGGAGCTTGGCGAGCCTGACGAAAAGGGCCGCCGCAAGCCCGTCGGAACCGGTAAGTTCGAGACCATCGCGGTCAGCTCCGTCATCGCGGCCATCGGCCAGGTCGTTGACTGGGGCACGCTCGACGTCGGCGCACTGGAGACCACGAAGAAGGGCACTGCCATAGCCGACGGCCTGACCTATCAGACCGCTCAGCCCGATATTTTCGTCGGCGGCGACTGCTACACGGGACCTAAGTTTGCCATCGACGCGATAGCGGCCGGCAAGGAAGCGGCCATATCGCTGCACCGCTATGTGCATCCCGGCCAGACCCTCACCATGGGCCGCGACAGACGCGTTTACAAGGCGCTGGACAAGGAGCACGCGCTGCTGGATATATCGCACTTTGACCACGGCAAGCGCCAGATGCCCGACTACAACGAGGCAAAGGCCAAGACCTTCGCCGACGCGCGCGTGACCTTCACCGAGGAGCAGGTGCGCAAGGAGACCGCGCGCTGCCTCGGCTGCGGTGCAACGAAGGTCGATGAGTATCTGTGCATCGGCTGTGGCCTGTGCACCACCAAGTGCAAGTTTGACGCGATCCACCTCAAAAAGGTGCGCGACTGGCACGCCGGCACGTTCGAGACCATGCCCATCAAGGTCGCCGAGGGACTTGTCAAGCGCGCAGGCGGCTTGGTCAAAAACGCGGTGAAAAAATAATGCACGAGCTTGGAATTTGCGATGCGCTGCTGAAAATGCTGCGCAATGTCGCCGAGGAGGAACAGCTTCAAAACGTGCAAAGCATCACCGTCGAGGTGGGGACGCTCTCCGGAGTCGTCCCCCGCTTCCTGAGCGACTGCTGGCAGGCCGTCATCGACGGCACGGAGTTTGACGCTGTCGATATGATCGTCGAGACCGTCGAGGGCGAGGCTCAGTGCATCGAGTGCGGCGAACGCTTCGTCGCCGACCTCGAGCGTCTGCGCTGTCCAAACTGCGGCGGCAATAAGCTGACCCCCGTCTCCGGCACCGACCTCACCCTCAAAGAGATTTTAGAGGCGAATTGACACAGCTACGGATACGGTTATCTCTGGTGGCCCGGTATCGAAGCTACCGACGAAACCGTGCGTGCATCGCAACCCGGTAGTGCGGAGTTGTGTTCGCGGTAGCCCGGTATCGAGACTGCCGACAAAACCGTGTTTGCCTCGCACTTTTTCAGAGGCGCTTTGGCGCAGCTACGGATACATTTATCTCCGGTTGCCCGGTTCGAGGCAATGGAATAAACCGTGATTGCCTCGCGTAACGTTAGTGCGCTGCTTTGTTTTGCGCCGCACTCCATTGGCTCACCTGTCAAGGGGAGCAGGCAGCTTTGCTGCCGTGGGGTTGAAAAAAACTATTCGCTATCAGCTATCAGCTCTCTGCTGCGGCCAACGGTCGCTTGTAGGGAACGGATTTATCCGTTCCGCGTGCTACGGTTTTGTCGGCACCCTCGACACCGGGCTACCAGAGATATATGTATTGGTAGGTGCCCCAATTCGCCACTAAAAAACCCTCGTCCGGGAGGACGAGGGTTTTTTATATGGTATTGAGATCAATCCATCTTGTTGAGTGCGACGGTCATAGCGCTCTTCTTGTGAGCTGCGTTGTTCTTGTGGATAAGACCCTTGCAGGCTGCCTTGTCCACGGCCTTGACTGCGACCTTGTAGCTCTCTGCTGCGACGGTCTTGTCGCCGCCTGCGACGGCTGCGTCGAACTTCTTCATAACGGTTTTAAGAGCGGTCTTGTCGGCGCGGTTCTTTGCGCGCAGCTCCTTGCTCTTTGCGTCTCTCTTCATTGCGGACTTAATGTTGGGCATCGTTGTTGCACCTCCTTGTAACTTAGTAACAAAAGTCTACGGACTTTTCCGGCGAAAACCGCCGGTTTACGCCGGCTGCCAGACTGATTTTCCGTTCTGGCGGTTACTGCCGTTGGGACTGAATAACGTAACGAAACGCGAGTAGACGCTCGCGGATAATTAGTTTATCATCAAAGCACTGAAATTGCAAGCTTTTTCTTCACTTTTTCCGCTTTTTTATAAATAAATGTATCGCTTGTGCCGTCAAGGGTAAAACTACCACTATATCTTGTTATGTTGAGGTGGAGCATGCAGAATAAATTCGCGCGCACGGACCTGGCCGCCGAGGCGGTCGGCAGGCTGGACAGAGCACCCGAGGGAGTTTGCGCCGACACGCTTTCGCTGCACGGCTGCGAGGTCAGCCGCGTTGTGATATCCTCCGAGGCAGGAGCCGAGGCGCTGGGCAAGCCTATGGGCAAATACCTCACGCTCGAAATGGCAGATTATGTTACGCGGCGCGGACAGAGCTTCCCGGACTGCGCGGCGGCGCTGCGCGATCTGCTGAAAAGCTTCGAGGCGGTCGAGCGCGCGCAGAGCTATCTAATCGCCTGTCTGGGCAACCGCGCCGTGACTCCCGACGCGGTCGGGCCGCTTACAGCCGACGGAATTATCGTCACGCGGCACCTGAAATCCTCGCTTCCGCAGGATTTTGCGGCGTTTTCGTCCGTATCCGTTGTGCGCCCCGGCGTTTTGGGCACGACCGGCATTGAAAGCGCGCAGACCATCCGCAGCATGTGCGAGCTTGTGCGCCCCGACTGCGTTATTGCCGTCGATGCGCTCGCAAGCGGCGAGATGCGCAGGCTTTGCCGCAACATTCAGCTTTGCGACACGGGAATTTCCCCCGGCAGCGGCGTCGGCAACGACCGCGCCGAGTTAAGCGAGGCTTACCTCGGCTGCCCGGTGATCGCCGTCGGCGTTCCGACGGTCGCCGATGCCGCGGCGCTCAGCGACAGCGCTGACGCGCAGAGCCTTTTCGTCACGCCGCGAAATATCGACGAGCTTGTGCGCTCGACCTCCAAGCTCATAGCCTACGGCATCGACCTTGCGCTGCACCGGGGTCTCGGTATCGAGGATATCGACGCGCTCATCGAGTGATGTTTCACGTGAAACGCCGCCCTGCCTGTTTCACGTGAAACACAGGCAAAAAATTTTCAAATGTTTCATGTGAAACATTGAAATACAGGCGCAGACTTGATATAATAGCCGCAAGAGGTGAGACTATGTCAAGAATCATTGCGATAGCCAACCAAAAGGGCGGCGTCGGCAAGACAACGACCTGCGTTAACCTTGCCTGCGCGCTGAAAATGAAAGGCAAGCGCGTTCTGCTCGTCGATTGCGACCCACAGGGCAACTCAACGTCGGGCATGGGCGTGGACAAGAACTCGACGCCCGGCGCGTATGAGCTGCTGATCAAAAAAGCCGATACTCTCGACTGCATCCGTCATACGCCGTATGGCGACGTGATCCCGTCAAATAAGGAGCTGTCCGGCGCGTCGGTCGAGCTTGTGCGGCAGGAAAAGCGCGAATTTATTCTGAAAAACGCGCTTCAAATGGTCTACAACGACTACGACTACATATTTATCGACTGTCCGCCGTCGCTGGAGCTGCTGACGCTCAACGCTCTCGTCGCGGCCGACAACGTGATAATCCCCATGCAGTGCGAATACTACGCGCTCGAGGGTATTGCGGACCTGATGACGACGATACGCATGTGCAACAAGCGCCTGAACCCCTCACTGCGCATACAGGGCATCGTCATGACCATGTACGATGCGCGAACCAATCTGACGCAGCAGGTGGCGTTTGAGCTGAAGGAATACTTCGGTGCAAAGGTCTACGAAACGGTCATACCGCGCAGCGTGCGTCTGTCCGAGGCGCCAAGCCACGGAAAGCCGGGCGTAGCGTACGACCGTATCGGCAAGGGCAGCCGCGCATACATGAAGCTCGCCGACGAGTTTCTGCTGCGCGAAAAGTACAGGAAAAGGAGCTAAATATGGCCAAGGATACGAAAAAAGGTCTCGGACGCGGCCTCAGCGAGCTTTTCGGCGATGATATTCTCGATAACGAGAACGAGGGCGAGCTGATCTACGCTCCGATAGCGAAGGTCGAGCCGCGCGCAGAACAGCCGCGAAATCGCTTCGACGACGATGCTTTGCAGGAGCTTGCCGACTCCATCGCGCAGTACGGCCTGATCCAGCCGATCACGGTGCGCCGACGCGAGGGCGGATTTTATCAGATAATCGCAGGCGAGCGACGCTGGCGCGCCTGCCGCATGGCCGGACTTGTCGAGGTGCCGGTGCGCGTCATCGAAGCCGACGACCGCCGCGTCGCCGAGCTTGCACTGGTCGAAAATCTCCAGCGCGAGGACTTAAACCCCATCGAGGAAGCTCTCGGCTACAAAAGCCTCATCGAGGAATACGGCCTGACGCAGGAGGAAGCGTCCAAAAGCGTGGGTCGATCGCGTCCTGCGATCGCAAACGCAATGCGTCTTTTGAGCCTGAGCAAGGATGTCCTGCCTCTGGTCGAGGACGGAACGCTGTCGGCAGGGCATGCGCGCGCACTGCTCCCGATAAGCGACCCGGCCGAGCAGCTAAAAGCCGCTCGGGCAGTCATCGACGGCGGCCTTTCAGTGCGAAAGACCGAGCAGCTTGCGGCGAAAACGCTCAAAAAGCTCGCCGAAGAGCCGGAAACCGAATCCAAAACCGACGCGCTTATGGTCGATTACATAGCCGAGACCGAGGATTACCTCAGCCGATCGCTTGCGCGCAAGGTCGCGCTCGAGCAAAAGCGCAAGGGCGGCAGGATAATATTGGAATTTTATGACAGCGACGACCGCGAGGCGCTGATATCAAATCTGGCGCGCATGGGCCGCAGCTGGGAAGAAATAATTAAGTAAAAGGAGAAATAACAATGCTCGATATAAAATTTGTCCGCGAGAACCCGGATACAGTAAAGGAAAACATCAAAAAGAAGTTTCAGGACGAGAAGCTGCCGCTGGTTGACGAGGTCGTTGACCTTGACGTGAAGTACCGCGCGGCGATGACCGAGGCAAACGAGCTGCGCGCAAGCCGCAACGCGCTGTCGAAAAAGGTCGGACAGCTCATGGGTCAGGCGAAGAAGGACCCCTCGAAGCTTGCCGAGGCCGAGGAGGCAAAGGCGCAGGTCAAGGCAAACGCCGACCGCCTTGCCGAGCTTGAGACGCTGCACGACGAGCTTGCCGTGCGCATCCGCAAGATCATGCTGACCATCCCGAACATCATCGATCCCTCCGTTCCCATCGGCCCGGACGACTCGGCAAACGTCGAGGTCGAGCGCTTCGGCGAGCCTGTCGTTCCCGATTTCGACATTCCCTATCACACCGAGATCATGGAGAGCTTCAACGGCGTTGACATGGACTCGGCCGGCCGCGTTTCCGGCAGCGGATTTTACTATCTCATGGGCGATATCGCGCGCCTGCACTCGGCAGTGACGGCCTACGGCCGCGACTTCATGATCGACAAGGGCTTTACCTACTGCATACCGCCGTTTATGATCCACGGCAACGTCGTCGAGGGCGTCATGAGCCAGACGGATATGGACGCGATGATGTACAAGATCGAGGGCGAGGATCTCTACCTCATCGGCACCAGCGAGCACTCGATGATCGGCAAGTTCATCGACCAGATCCTGCCCGAGGAGAGCCTGCCGCAGACCCTGACGAGCTACAGCCCCTGCTTCCGCAAGGAAAAGGGCGCGCACGGCATCGAGGAGCGCGGCGTTTACCGCATCCACCAGTTTGAAAAGCAGGAGATGATCGTCGTCTGCAAGCCCGAGGACAGCCGCGACTGGTACGAAAAGATGTGGCGCTACAGCGTCGAGCTGTTCCGCAATCTTGAGATACCCGTGCGCCAGCTCGAGTGCTGCTCGGGCGATCTGGCCGACCTCAAGGTCAAGTCCTGCGATATCGAGGCGTGGTCGCCGCGTCAGAAGAAGTATTTCGAGGTCTGCTCCTGCTCGAACCTCGGCGACGCTCAGGCACGCAGACTCAAGATCCGCGTCAAGGGCGAGGACGGCAAGATGTATCTGCCGCACACCCTCAACAACACCGTCGTTGCGCCGCCGCGCATGCTCATCGCCTTCCTCGAAAACCATCTCCGGGCCGACGGCAGCGTCACCATACCCGAGGTGCTGCGCCCCTACATGGGCGGCAAGGAAGTCCTCATTCCGTGCAAAAAGTGATCTGAAATTACATACATAGGGAGTTAAGATATGAAAAAGTTTCTGTCTGAGTTCAAGGAATTTATCATGCGCGGCAACGTGCTTGATATGGCCGTCGGCGTCATCGTCGCAACGGCCTTCGGCAAGATAACGACTTCTCTCGTAAACGACCTGTTCATGCCGTTCATAAGCTGGCTGTTCGGCACGCGCGATATGAGCGCGCTCAACCTCATCGTGCGCCCCGAGATCGTAGAAAACGGCGCCGTCGTGCAGGAGGCGATAACCATCGGCTTCGGCAGCTTCGTCGCCGTCGTCATTGATTTCCTGCTCATGTCGCTGGTGGTGTTTATCATCCTCAAGCTGTTTAACAAAGCCCGCGCCATGACCGAGAAAAAGGTCGAGGAGCCGGAGCCGGAGGAAGAGCCTGCTCCCACCACCGAGCAGCTCCTCGCCGAGATCCTCGAAGAGCTCAAAAAATCTTCAGAGGCTTTTTAGAGGCGCTTTGACGCAGCTACGGATACGTATATTGCGGTGTCCCGGTGTCGAAGTTACCGACAAAACCGTGAAACTCTCGCGCTTTTTTAGAGGCGCATTAAAATTTTACGAATACGTCTATTGTAGTGTCCCGGTTCGGAACATTGGAATAAACCGTGACTGCTACGCAACCCGGCAGTGCGCT
>ERZ837910.5560-NODE-5560-length-11175-cov-5.220953_pt1 | contig 11175 bp, 7 predicted proteins | sample MGYA00519940_ERZ837910 | MGnify/ENA primary metagenome ERZ837910 (study PRJEB31850, sample SAMEA3708825) | human gut metagenome | biome: human gut; feature: human-associated habitat; material: faeces | place: China | collected 2014 ... | reverse complement strand
CCTTGTAGCGGATCTTCTTATACTTGCCGCAGTGGCACTCCCAGTCCTTCGTGGGTCCGAAAATGCGCTCGCAGAACAGGCCGTCACGCTCGGGCTTGAGCGTGCGGTAGTTGATGGTCTCGGGCTTTTTCACTTCGCCGGAGGACCAGGAAAGGATCATTTCAGGGGAGGCAATGCCGATCTGAATTGCATCAAACGGGGTGTAGCTCATGTTTTATTCCTCCTCCTTATCAGAATCGTCCGTGTAGTCATCGTCGCCGGCATCGCCGAACGCGCCGAGACTGTCATCTTCCTCCACCGGTACGTCCTCGATCGTGAAGCCGCTGCCGGTGATCTCATCATCGTCGGACTTGTAGGACATCTCATCGCGCATACCCGGGATGTAATCGTCCTCGTCGTCCTTGAGCTCGATCTCGTCGCCGTTCTCGTCGAGGATGCGCACATCCAGGCACAGGGACTGCAGCTCCTTGATGAGCACCTTGAACGACTCCGGCACGCCCGGCTGCGGGATGTTCTCGCCCTTGACGATGGCTTCGTACGTGCGCACGCGGCCGGTCACGTCGTCGGACTTCACCGTCAGGATCTCCTGCAGGGTGTAAGCCGCGCCGTAGGCCTCGAGCGCCCAGACTTCCATTTCGCCGAAGCGCTGGCCGCCGAACTGCGCCTTGCCGCCGAGCGGCTGCTGCGTGACGAGGCTGTAGGGGCCGGTGCTGCGGGCGTGGATCTTATCATCGACGAGGTGGTGGAGCTTGAGGAAGTAGACCCAGCCGACCGTGACGTCGTTATCAAACTTCTGGCCGGTGCGGCCGTCGTACAACACGCTCTTGCCGTCCTCACGCAGGCCGGCCTTGTTGAGCGTCTCGCGGATGGTGACCTCGTTTGCGCCGTTGAAGACCGGCGTTGCGACCTTCCAGCCGAGCGCCTGCGCGGCGTAGCCCAGATGCACCTCGAGCATCTGACCGATGTTCATACGGGAAGGCACGCCCAGCGGGTTGAGGACGATATCGAGCGGCGTACCGTCCGGCAGGTACGGCATATCCTCGCGCGGGAGGATGCGGGACACGACGCCCTTGTTGCCGTGGCGGCCGGCCATCTTGTCGCCGACGGAGATCTTACGCTTCTGCGCGATGTAGACGCGCACGACCTCGTTGACGCCGGGAGACATCTCGTCGCCGTTCTCGCGGGTGAAGCGCTTGACATCGACCACGATGCCGGCCTCGCCGTGCGGGACTTTGAGGGAAGTGTCGCGGACCTCTCTCGCCTTTTCGCCGAAGATGGCGCGCAGCAGGCGCTCCTCGGCGGTCAGATCGGTCTCGCCCTTCGGCGTGACCTTGCCGACCAGAATATCACCGCTGCGCACCTCTGCGCCGACGCAGATGATGCCGCGGTCGTCGAGATACTTGAGCGCATCGTCGCCGACGCCGGGGATATCGCGGGTGATCTCCTCGGGGCCGAGCTTCGTGTCGCGCGCGTCGCACTCGAACTCTTCAATATGAATGGAGGTGTAAACGTCCTCCATGACCAGACGCTCGTTGATGAGAACGGCATCCTCGTAGTTGTAGCCTTCCCAGGTCATGAAGCCGACCAGCAGGTTCTTGCCGAGCGCGATCTCGCCCTGCGAGGTGGCCGGGCCGTCGGCGATGACGTCGCCCTTGTTCAGGCGGTCGCCGACCGCAACAATCGGGCGCTGGTTGATGCACGTGCCCTGGTTGGAGCGGGCAAACTTGATGAGCTTGTAGTCCTTGATCTCGCCGCTGTCGTAGCGCACCTTGACGCTGTCGGCCGAGACGGCCAGCACCACGCCGTCGTCCTCGGCGAGGATGACCACGCCGGAGTCCACGCACAGCTTGTGCTCGATGCCGGTGGCGACGATCGGTGCCTCCGTGACCATCAGCGGCACGGCCTGACGCTGCATGTTCGCGCCCATGAGCGCGCGGTTCGCGTCGTCGTTTTCAAGGAACGGGATGAACGCGGTCGCGATGGAGGTCATCATACGCGGCGAGACGTCGACATAGTCGATCATTTCGCGCTCGACGGAGATGATCTCGTCGCGATGACGGCAGGTCACGCGCTGGTTGACGAAATGGCCGTCCTCGTCGACCGGCTCCTTCGCCTGCGCGACATAGTAATCGTCCTCGACGTCGGCGGTCATATATTCGACCTCGTCGGTCAGGGTGTGCGTCGCTTTGTCGACCTTGCGGAACGGCGCTTCCACGAAGCCATACTCGTTGATCTTCGCGTAGGACGCCAGATAGTTGATCAGGCCGATGTTGGGGCCTTCAGGGGTCTCGATGGGGCACATACGGCCATAGTGGGTGTAGTGAATGTCTCGCACATCGAAGGAAGCGCGGTCACGGCTCAGACCACCGGGGCCAAGAGCGGACAGACGGCGCTTGTGGGTCAGCTCAGCCAAGGGGTTGTTCTGATCCATGAACTGAGACAGGGGGGAGGAGCCGAAGAACTCCTTAATTACGGCGGTCACAGGCCGGATGTTAATCAGGCTCTGAGGGGTGACGGAGTCCAGATCCTGCACGGTCATCCGCTCCCGGATGACACGATCCAGGCGGCTGAAGCCGATGCGGAACTGGTTTTGCAGCAGCTCACCCACGCAGCGCAGGCGGCGGTTGCCCAGGTGGTCGATGTCGTCGGGTGTGCCGATGCCCATGGCCACGCAGTTGAGGTAGTTGATGGAGGCCATGATGTCATCCACAATGATGTGGTTGGGAATCAGGTCATTCATCCGTTCCTCGATGGCTTCCTTCCAGCCGTCGGCGGGGACAGTGTCCAGCATTTCCCGCAGGACGGAGAAACGCACCTTCTCTTTGATGCCGTACTGCTTGGGGTCGAAGTCCACGAAGCCCGCCATGTCCACCATGTTGTTGGAGAACACCTTCACCTTGCTGTCACCGATGCGGACAACAGCCTCGTTCACGCCCTTGGCGCTGAGCTCATGGGCCTGGGTGCGGGAGATGAAGTCGCCGGGCATCACCAGGATTTCGCCGGTGATGGGGTCAACAATGGGCTCCGCCGCTTCCTGACCGGACAGGCGGCTCCAGATATCCATCTTCTTGTTGAACTTGTAGCGGCCAACCTTGGAAACATCGTAGCGGTGGGCATCAAACAGCAGCCCTTCCAGGTGAGCAGTAGCAGTCTCCACCGTGGGAGGCTCACCGGGACGCAGACGGCGGTAGATTTCCAAGAGGGAATCTTCCTTGGTCTTGCAGGGGTCTTTTTCCAGGGTCGCAATAATACGCTCGTCCTCACCGAACATTTCCTTGATCTGCTCGTCGGTGGTCACGCCCAAAGCCCGAATCAGGCTGGTAATGGGCAGCTTGCGGTTCTTATCGATACGCACCCAGAAGACGTTAGCGTTATCGGTCTCGTATTCCAGCCAAGCGCCGCGATAAGGGATGACGGTGGCGGTGTAGGTATGCTGGTCGGCCTTGTCAACCTCATGACCGTAATACATACCGGGGCTGCGGACAATCTGAGAAATGATGACGCGCTCTGCACCGTTAATCACGAAGGTGCCGCCATTGGTCATCACAGGGAAATCGCCCATGAAGATTTCCTGCTCTTTGATTTCGCCGGTTTCGGTATTGCGCAGACGAATGCGCACCTTGATGGGCTTTGCGTAGGTGGTATCCCGCTCCTTGCACTCCTCGATGGTGTACTTGGGCTTGTCCTCCATGGTGTAATCCAGGAAGCTCAGCTCCAGCTTGCCGGAGAAGTCGGTGATGGTGCCCACATCCTTGAACACCTCGCGCAGACCTTCGTCCAGGAACCACTGGTAGGAGTCCTTCTGGATTTTCAGCATATTGGGGATTTCCAGAATTTCATCGTACTTTGCGTAGGACTTACGCATGGTCTTACCGAACATTACGTCCTTGACCATTGCCATATGGATCATCACAGCCTTTCTTAACGAAATGTGTTGCTTACTTGATACGCCGGGAGCCGTTGTCGTTTGTTGTGAACTTCCCACTTGACAGCTGACCCGCCCTGTGATAGAATGCTCTTGCTAGGATAGCCACAGAAGGGCATGGTATCACACTATGGATTACCATTTTATCCTATTTCCATTGATTTGTCAATTAGTTTTTCTGCTGTTTCGAGGACGGTTTCGCCCTCGGTTTTTTGTTTTTATGACGAACTTTTCAGTACAGCCATCCCCGCTCGGGATAACTGCCATACAACTGCGACCCAGGAAGAAATGCTGCCGTTACAGCACATTCTTTCCTGGGTCGTTTTTGTTTTCCCTGGTATTATGCTTTTTGCACCTGCGAAGAACAGTTTTGAGGTTCGGATACGTCCAAATCGTCACTCAAACATTGTTCAAATCATAAAAAGGCGCATACACCTACACTATTGAATCTGAAATTCCACATAATAGGTTTGCTGGTCGTGGAAATTCCTTGAAAGCGGCGGAATATTCTCGGGAGTAAATCGGTCAGTAACAAGAAGGCTGAGGCAATACTCTCCCTTTTCTAATTGACCGCAAATTTCATCCCAGCGAAGTTGCACCTCATTGGTTCCGCCCATGCACAATTCAAATTGCGGATTGAGAGACACATTCCCAATGACTTTCCAATCCCCAGCGGAATAAATATGATAGTTCGTGATGACAAGCTGACCAAACTGCTGCCCACCGGATTGTTCGATTTCCACAGTCAACCCTGCATTATCTGTGGACAGCACCCGAAAATCCAGCCCCCAATCTTCCCTGTCAAGGAAGTAGTGATACGGCGTGGTCATATCAAAGATTGCCGTGCTCATTTGTACAGGTTCTCCGGGCGCAGTAACCTGAAAAAAACGAATTAGGTGTTCCGTGCCATTCGGAGCCTCCAAGACATCATTACAAAAGACCAGATTCATCTCAGGGTAGCAATATGTAAATTGCGTCAGTCCGTTTTTCGTCTGAGTGGTCTCCTGGCAGATTCCATCGCAGACATCCCGGCGTACATCAGCCAGAATTTCCTCCACCGTGAGCATTCCTTGGGAAATCGCTTCCTCCAGCTTCATTCGCTTTCCCCGCACCTCCACAGTCACGTTTTCAACGAAATGATATGAAATCTCATATTCCATTTCCTGGAAATTCCGAAAAAAACGCTCATTCAACTCTGGATAGTTATCCCCCAGCTGACCGGAAAGAGCCAGGGAATTGTACAGTTCATCCGTTCGGTCGGCTTGAATCGTGCAGTGCCATGCTGCTTCTGCATAGGAAATGGAGCAAAAACACAGCAAAATCGCAAGAAATAGATTCAATAATAAGGTTGAAAATTTCATATCGAAATGCTCCTCAATGGAATTTATTTATCAAAAGAGAATGTGTATGTTGTGTAGTCACCTTGTCCAACATTCAAATCCTCTATTGGTACAACCTGGTTCTGATTTTTGTTCTGAATCGATGCTACAGTCAAAATCGATGCAATCACAGCCGCCACAATTGCATCAACCACAAATAACAATAACATCATCGATTTTCGTGTTTTCGGCGTATGATTCTTACTCACTGAAATCGGTGCCCGTTCTTCATGGATTTGAACCGTACCATCATTCAGCTCATTCAGCAAGTAATCAACGGTAACGCCGTACAGTTCGCTCAAAACCTTCAGGTTATCCGTGCTTGGTACAGCCGTGCCAACCTCCCACCTGGATATTGCCTGGCGGGACACATTCAGCTTTTCTGCCAAATCCATTTGTGTGAGTCCCTTTTGCTTTCTCAGGGATGTCAGCTTTGCCGATAAATTCATTTGGATGTCAGTGCCCATTTTAATTTATCCCTCCCAAATGTAAACCACTTTCTCTTTACATTCTGGCAATCTACAGTTGCATGAATGTTTTTTCTTGCAAAAAGGATTATATCACATCTCCGAATTTCGTACAATCAGTTTTATATTTTATTTGATTGCTTATAGAAAACACACCCTAAAGTTTCTTTTGGAGTGTAATTTTAATTGATACACGCTTCAAAACAGCACGCCCCCATCATACGACAGTCAAGGGCAGTAGTCACGACACCGCTTGGACGGTGCGCAACCGTTCGGCGGCACTACCACAAAAAACGCGACCCGGGCGATGAGCGCTTATTTTCAGCACCGCCTGGGTCGTGTTATTTTTTATTTTCTCTCGCTTTCGCTGACAATGCGATAGTAAGCATGGGCAGTGAACCGATAAATCACCACATAGAACACGCAGAATATCAGAAATGCGCCGATGTTGGTGCATATCGCCAGCCGCTTATTGGTCAGGCTGAACATGGTCAGCAGCTGCCATACCAGGGGGAACGCAAAGGCCAGATGCACCCCCGCCAGCAGTAGCGGAATGAAGAACACGGTGAGAATCTGGGAATTGACGCTCTTTTTGATGTCCTGCCGGGTCATGCCCACCTTGCGCATGATAGCAAAGCGGGACTGATCCTCGTACCCCTCGCTGACCTGCTTATAATAGATAATCAGCGCCGCAGCAGCAATGAACATTGCGCTGAGTATCATGCCGATGAAGAACAGGCCACCGAAGGTAATGTAGAAATCCTGCCGCTCCACAATGGGGCACTCCACACGGCAGTGAATCTTCTGTTCCGAAGCCAGCGCCTTCACGGCTGCCTCCAGCGCCCGATGGGCTTCCAGCGTTTCCTCCTCCGGCAGCCCGAAATCGTAGCCGCAGAAGAATATCATATTGCACTCCTCCGGCACAGAAGCCTGCTGCAAGTCGGAAACCACCAGCACCAGGCTGGGTACTAAGGTCATATCCTCCATTTCCAGCCCGCAGGGCAGCTGCCCCACTACATCCAGTTCCAGCGCTCCCACCTGAATGTGGCTGCCATTCCAGCTGCCGTTATATACCCGCACCATGGCCTGCCCCGGCTGCAACGCAATGTCCGTGCCATACATCTGGTTATAATCCGCCTGGGACAGCAGATACAGGCTGTACACCTGATTGTAATTCATCACCGCATTGACTTCCGTGAAGTCTGTCACCAGCCGGTCTTCCAGGAGCGCACCGGAAACAGACACATAACGGAAAATTTTTTCTGCGGTGGGCGTTACCTTCTGCGCTTCCAGCGTCCGCTCCATGGTGCGCTGTATTTTCTCCACATTCCGGTCATCCAGTTCGTCCAGCCGACCAAAATACAGCTTCACGGTACTGTCATAGGGATAGCGGACAGCAATGGCATCCTCCGCGCCAATATACAGGCTCCCGGTGGAAGAAATCATCACCAGCACCATGGTGGCAAGAATGCAGATGGAGGCAAGCCCGGCACCGTTGCGCTTCATCCGGTAGGCCATGGAGGAAACCGAGACGAAATGCTGCTTTTTATAATAATAGCCCTTCCATTTTTGCAGCAGACGGCACAGCACCACGCTGCCGGAAATCATCACAAGATAGGTTCCGGCAATGACCATCAGCACCGCCACAAAAAAACAAGTGAAGGCGCTCAGCGCATTGGAAATGGTTACCGCCATATAGTACGCACCGCCCAGCAGTGCCAGCCCCAGGAAGCCCAGCAGATAGTTTGCCCGGGGCGGCTTCTCCCCTGCCGCCTCGCTGTGCAGCAGCTCCAAGGGATTGGAACGCCGCACCTGCACCAGGGAGCGAGCCATAATGAGGGCGAAGATAACCGCAAAGAGAACCAGCGTGAATTTCAGTGCTTCCGGCTCCACCACGAAGGAATCGTCCACCTGGCCGCGAATCATGTTCACCAGCCCCAGCTCCGCCAGTTTATACAGCAGCGTGCCCAGCGCCAGCCCCACTGCCAGGCCAATGACCGCCACAATCAGATTTTCCCAGAAAACCACCCAACTCAGGGCGTTTTTGTCCATGCCCAGCACATTATACAGGCCGAACTCCCGATAACGGCGGCGAATGAGGAAGGAATTGGTATACAGCAGGAAGATGGCGGCGAACACCGCAATCACTATTTTTCCCAGCGATAGAATTGTTTCCAGCTGGCTGCCGCCCTTCATGGCGTGCAGCGCCGGTGCATAGCTGAGAGCCTGCATGATGTAGCTCATCATCACCATGCCAATGATGGTCAGACAATAGGGCAGGTACAGCTTCCGGTTCTTTTGGATGCCGGACCAGGCCAAACGGATGGAAAGCAGACCTTTCATGCTTCCTCCCCTCCTGTCTGGAGCATGGTCAGGGTATCGGCAATCTTCTGGTACATCTGCTCGTTGGAGCATTCACCCCGGTAGAGCTGGTGGAAGACCTGTCCGTCCTTGATGAATAGCACCCGGTCGGCACAGCTGGCAGCCTTGACCGAATGGGTAACCATGAGGATGGTCTGCCCTCCCTTGTGAATCTGACTGAACAGCCGCAGCAGCTCATCCGTGGCCTTGGAGTCCAGTGCACCGGTCGGCTCATCCGCCAGAATGATTTTGGGCTTCATCATCAGCGCCCGTGCCACGGCGGCACGCTGCTTCTGACCGCCGGACACCTCATAGGGGTATTTCTTGAGCAGATGCGCAATGCCCAGCTGCCGGGCAATGGGGATAAGTACCTCCTTCATCTGGGGATAGGGCACTCCCGCCAGCACCATGGGCAAATAGATATTGTCCTCCAAATTGAAGGTGTCCAGCAGGTTAAACTCCTGGAACACAAAGCCCAGATTGTCCCGCCGGAAGGCAGCCACGTCCTTTTCCTTGATGGTGCTCAGGTTCTTCCCTTCCAGCAGCACCGTGCCGGAGGTGGGCTTATCCAGGGCTGCCAGGATATTCAGCAGCGTGGTCTTGCCGGAGCCGGACTCGCCCATGATGGCGGTATATTCTCCCTGCTCCACGGAAAAATTCACATCCCGCAGCGCCTCCACCCGGTTGCCGCCGAAGCGGGTGGTGTAGACTTTCTTCAGGTGTTCCACTGTCAGCAGGCTCATTACTGCTCCTCCCCTTCCTCTGCACCGAAAACGGCGGTCACCGCCAAATAGGCAATCAGGCATATGGTTCGATTCATTGTTTTCATTGTTGCTCGCTTCCTTTCGTTTGTGGCAACATGATACCATAAGCTGCCCGGTTGCCGCCCTCGATTTTTCTTACATCCCCGGCTTCAAAACGAACAGTTCTGTCACATTTGGGCGGCAGTGCCGCCTTTCCAGTGACGCTACCAACCCTGTACGAATACGGTACTTCCCTAACCCGCCCGGTAACGAGGCTGCACGCCAAACCGGGGGATTTTATGGGGTGGTTGGTCGAATGACACACGTCCCGGTGCCCCACAACTACAACTGTTTTCTTTTGGGTTTGTGATTGGGTATGGGTTTGTGATTGGGTATGGGTTTGTGTTTGTTGTTGGGTTTGGGTATGAGTATGGATACGGGCCGTAACGGCTCGTTGCCGTCCGTTGTCCCCCGCTATGGAAAGCGCCGGGGAAAATCTCCCCGGCAGCCCTTATTCATACACCCTGTCCTGATTCTGAAAGCCCAGCCGGACGGTGGTTCCCTTCCCCGGCACAGAGGTAACGCAAATCTCATGCCCCAGATTTTTACAAATCCGCTTGCACAGAAATAGCCCCACGCCGGAAGATCGCCGGTCGCTGCGCCCGGTGCTGCCGGTATATCCCCGGTCGAAAATCCGGGGCAAATCCTCCGGCGCAATGCCGATGCCGGTATCCCGGATGCACAGCTGCCCCTGCTCCCAGTCAACTGCCACTGTGCCGCTGGGGGTATATTTCAGGGCATTGGACAGCAGCTGCTCTATCACAAAGGACAGCCATTTTTCGTCCGTGACCACCTGCACCTCCATGGGGGTGTATTCCAGCTTGATGCCCTTGCGGATGAACTGGGCGGCAAAGCGGCGAATGGCACCCCGCACCAGCCTGTCCAGGTCGCAGCTGCGGAACACATAGTCCGTATCCACACTGTCCATCCGCTGGTAGGTCAGCGCCATTTCGGCGTACTGCTCAATGCGTTGCAGCTCCTCGCCCACGCTGCGTCCGAAGGAGGAATCCTCATTTTCCAGCAGCAGGTGCATGGAGGCAATGGGGGTTTTAATCTGATGCACCCAGGTGGTATAGTAGTCTTTCTGCTCCTGCTCCCGCTGCCGGGTCTGGCTGCGAAACTCCACAGACTCCTGCACCAGATTGTGAATTATTTTCCGATAAGCTTCATCCGGCTGACCTTCAAAAGCCTCCAGCCGTTCCGTCAAATCATCGGGCAGACCCGCAAGTGCCGCCAGCTTTTTCAGCTTCTGCCGCTGGGCGCAGAATTCCCCAATCCCCGCCCCCAGCAGCACCAGAGCGCACAGGGCGCAAGGGTACGCCACCGCCCGCAGCGGGAGATGGTACAGCGCAAAGCAGCATCCAAAAATACCGCCGCACACTGCCAGCAGCACCAGTGCCCTTCCTTGCCGCAGCCACAGTTTTTTCATGGCTCCCCCCGTCCAATCAGATAGCCCACACCGAATTTCGTCTCCACAAAGTCATGCAGCCCCGCCGCTTCCAACTTTTTCCGCAGCCGTCCCACATTCACCGTCAAGGCGTTTTCATCCACGAAGCAGTCCGTCTGCCACAGCGCTTCCATCAGCTTTTCCCGGCTGACCACCTTGCCCTTGTTTTTCATCAGCTCCAGGAGAATCCGATACTCGTTTTTGCTCAGGCTGATGTTCTGCCCCCGGTAGCACAGGGAATTGTCCCCGGTGTTCAGCATGGCTCCCCGATGCTCCAGCACCGGACTGCCCTCCCCGAAGGAGTAGGTACGCCGCAGCAGCGCCTGGATTTTTGCAATCAGCACATTGCCGTCAAAAGGCTTGGGGATAAAGTCATCCGCCCCCATGTTCATTGCCATAATGATGTTCATATTGTCCGAGGCAGAGGACAGGAAGATGATGGGCACCTGGGACACCCGGCGGATTTCACTGCACCAGTGATAGCCGTTCATAAAGGGCAGGCCAATGTCCATCAGTACCAGTTGGGGATTGGTTTGGGCAAATTCCCCCGCCACATTCCGGAAGTTCTGAACAACCACCGCTTCCATCCCCCAGGCGGTAATCAGCTGACTGACCCCCCGGGCAATGCCCTCGTCATCTTCCACAATCATAATGCGGTACATATCGGTTCATCTCTTTTCGTTTGAGTATGTTCTGTAGAGGTCGCCTAGCAGGCGACCCGTGCAGCGAAGCCGCCTCGGCTCCACCTCTGGGGTGTTGCAGAGCGCAGCGAATCTTTCAAAATTATGATTGC
>ERZ837910.5552-NODE-5552-length-11204-cov-3.818190_pt1 | contig 11204 bp, 7 predicted proteins | sample MGYA00519940_ERZ837910 | MGnify/ENA primary metagenome ERZ837910 (study PRJEB31850, sample SAMEA3708825) | human gut metagenome | biome: human gut; feature: human-associated habitat; material: faeces | place: China | collected 2014 ... | reverse complement strand
GGCCGGGGCGAACGCTTCTGGCCCAAGAGCCGTGTCAATTATCCGAAGCAGTTTCTCTCCCTCACCAAGGACGGAGAAACCATGATTCAAAAGACCGTAAAGCGTCTGCTGCCGCTGGTGGATATGGAAGATATCTACGTGGTTACCAATGTCAGCTATGCCGGCCTGGTGCAGGAACAGCTGCCCGCGCTCCCGGCGGAAAATGTTCTGCTGGAACCGTGCGGCCGGAATACTGCGCCCTGTATCGGTCTGGCTGCCGCCGTTATCCGGAAAAAGTACGGTGAGGCCATGATGCTGGTGCTGCCTTCTGACCACCTGATCCGCTATGAGGAAATGTATGTGGACACCCTGCGTCAGGCTGTAGCTGTGGCAGAAAAGGATGAAAATCTGGTGACCATCGGCATTACACCCACGTATCCGGAGACCGGATACGGGTATATTAAGTTTGAACGGGACACCGACCTGGATATGACCGGGGTTTATCGGGTGGAGCGCTTTGTGGAAAAGCCGGATCTGGAAACGGCAAAGGAATATCTGGCTTCTCACCGCTATCTCTGGAACAGCGGCATGTTCGTCTGGAAGACTTCTTCCATCCTGCACAATATCCAGACACTGATGCCGGATATTTACGAGGGTCTGGAACGGATTGAAGCAGCTGTAGGCACAGAGCAGTATGACACCGTGCTGGAAACAGAGTACCACGCATTCCGCAGCGAATCCATCGACTTTGGTGTAATGGAAAAGGCAGAGAACATCTACACTCTGCCCGGCAGCTTCGGCTGGGATGATGTGGGAAACTGGCTGGCAGTAGAGCGAATCAATCCCACTAACGAATACGGCAATTACATCGAAGGCGATGTAGTTACCATCGGTACCCAGCGCAGCACAATCTGCGGCGGAAAGCGCCTGATTGCAGCAGTGGGTGTGGAAGATCTGATTGTGGTCGATACCGATGACGCAGTACTGATCTGTGCCAAGGACAGCACACAGGATGTAAAAAAGGTAATTGAGAACCTGAAGATCTGCAACCGGAATCAGCTGGTATAAGCACGCGCATTCCGGGAGAAACGGTTCCGGCCGGAGCAGCGTAGGAACGCTGGGGCAAAAAATCCGGCACAAACAGGCTATTGAGGCGGCGATGCATTCCGCGCAGCTGCCATAAGTATAGAAAGGAAAAAATACTATGAGTAAACATGCATTGATTACAGGTATCACAGGACAGGACGGTTCTTATCTGGCAGAGCTGCTGCTGGAAAAGGGCTATGAAGTATACGGCATCATGCGCCGGAAGAGCGTTGTGGACTACGGCAATGTCGAGCACATCAAGGACAAAATCCACTTTATCTATGCCGATATGACGGATGTCATCTCCCTGATCTCTGCAATGCGCATTTCTCAGGCAGACGAAGTATACAACCTGGCAGCACAGTCTTTCGTTGCAACCAGCTGGGAGCAGCCGCTGGCAACCGCAGAGATCGACGCTCTGGGTGTTACCAATATGCTGGAGGCAATCCGTGCCGTAAAGCCGGAGTGCCGTTTCTATCAGGCTTCTACTTCTGAAATGTTCGGCCTGGTACAGGAAATGCCCCAGAAGGAAACCACACCGTTCTATCCCAGAAGCCCGTACGGCGTTGCAAAGCTGTATGGCCACTGGATCACCAAGAACTATCGGGAAAGCTACGGTCTGTTCGCTTGCTCCGGCATCTTGTTCAACCATGAGTCTGAGCGCCGTGGCCTGGAATTCGTAACCCGTAAGATCACAAACGCAGTTGCAAGAATTAAACTGGGCGTACAGGATCACGTAGAGCTGGGCAACATGGATTCCAAGCGTGACTGGGGTCACTCCAAGGACTATGTCCGCGCAATGTGGCTGATGCTCCAGCAGGATAAGCCGGATGATTATGTCATTGCAACCAACGAAACCCGGACTGTACGGGAATTCGTAGAAACTGCATTTGCACACGCTGGAATTACAGTAGAGTGGCAGGGCAGCGGCGTCGATGAAATCGGCATCGACAAGGCAACCGGCAAGACCATTGTTTCTGTGAACAAGAAGTTCTTCCGTCCGGCAGAAGTTGACGTGCTGCTGGGCAATCCGGAAAAGGCAGAAACAGTACTGGGCTGGAAGCGTGAAATCTCCTTCTCTGACCTGGTAGAGCGTATGGTGAAGAACGACCTGGCTCTGGTAGAGCATGAACTGAAGTGCCAGAACGTATAAGAGCACTTTTTGAAAAAGAATGATGTGACGCTGTTTCAATTTGATTGGAGCAGGCGCTCAAACAAGGGCAGAGTTTCTTCTGCCCTTGTTTGCCATATTGTGAACCGAAGGAGGAATTCCCTTTGCGCATTGCGTTTGATGTACTGCCGCTGATCGGCTGCCGTATGACAGGAATCGGCTATTGTGAGGCCGGACAGATCAAGGCACTCTCCCGGCTGCACCCGGAGGATGCATTTTTGCTGCAATTCTTTTCCCGGAAAAACGAGGAGATCAAAATTGAACGGCTAAAGCCCTATCTGCGGGAGAATGTCACGCCCCATTGGGCAAAGGCCTCCGGCTATGTCTACCGTTTGGTATCCAACTTTTTGCCGATATCGTACCAGCATTATTTTGGAGATCAGGCGCAGGTGACACATTTCTTCAACTATATTGTGCCGCCCCATGTGGCCGGAAAGAAAATCGTCACAGTGCACGATATGGTGTATAAAACATTTCCGGAGACAGTACGGGGACGTACCCGCTATATGCTGGATACAGGGCTTAAAAAATCCATGAAGCGCGCCGACCGGATTGTGACGGACTCGGAATTCTCCAGGCAGGAGATCATCCGCTATTTCCCGCAGTTTGCGGATAAAATCCGCGTGGTATACTGCGGCGTAGACCAGAACCGGTTCCATCCGGTGGAAAATGCGGCGCAGATTGCGGCTGTCCGGGAGAAATTCTCCCTGGATCGGGAATATTTCCTGTACCTGGGAACGGTGGAACCGCGGAAGAATCTGGAACGTCTCATTGATGCCTATGATCGCTTTGCCAAGGGAAAATCCCAGGCACCGTATCTGGTGCTGGCCGGCGGAAAGGGCTGGCTGGATGACGGCATCTACCGGAAGGTGCAGGAGCTGCATCTGGAAAAAACGGTGCTGTTTACGGAATATGTGCCGGATGAGGACATCTGTCCCCTGATGTGTGGTGCGCTGGCCTTTGTCTTTCCCTCGATTTATGAGGGATTCGGCATGCCGCCGCTGGAAGCGATGGCGTGCGGTGTGCCGGTGCTGACTACCCATGCGGCATCTCTGCCGGAAGTGGTGGGAGAAGATGCCGTGGTTGTAGATCCGTATGATCCGGGAGCAATTGCAGACGGCCTGGAACAGCTGTACACAGATGCAGATCTGCGAAAGCGCCTGGCCGAAGCCGGGCCGAAGCGCGCCGCACAGTTCTCCTGGGAGGCCTCGGCAAAGCAGCTGTACGCCGTGTATGAGGAGGTTTGCCATGACTGAGCAGAAGGCAGGGCGAAAGCTCCGGATTTTGCAGGTGAATAAAGCATATTATCCCCATATCGGCGGAATTGAAAGCCTGGTGCGTACCTTTTCCAGAGCATTTTCCCGGCGGCCGGATGCAGAGGTGCAGGTTCTGGTTTGCCAGGAAAAGGGCAAGGGAGAAGACCGCGTAGTAGAAGGAGTTTCTGTGCATTACGCTTCCAGTCTGGGCACTTATTTTTCCTGTCCCCTGTCCTTTTCCTTTGTGCGACAGTTCCGGAAGCTGTCGAAATGGGCAGATGTGGTGGAAATTCATATGCCGTTTCCCCTGGCAGATCTGGCGTGTCTGCTTTCCGGGTATAAGGGGCCGGTGGTGCTGGCATGGCACAGCGATGTGGTACGGCAAAAGCTGCTGCTGCGGTTTTACAAGCCGCTTTTGATGTGGCTTCTGCGCCGGGCGGACTGCATCATTGCAGCAACACCCGGTCATATTTCCAGCTCTCCTTTTCTGACTCAGTTTTCGGAAAAGTGCAGGGTGATTCCCTATGGACTTGACACAAAGGCATACCTCAGCGTACCGCGAAAGCCGATTTTGCAGCAGATGCAGAAAAATCCCAAGGCAGTGCGCGCACTGTTTGTCGGGCGGTTTGTATATTACAAGGGCATTGAAGTGCTCCTGGAAGCCTTTGGAAAGGTAGAGGGCTGTGAACTGTTTCTGGTGGGACACGGTACACCGGAAATGGAAGAGAAGCTGCACCACATGCTCCAGGACAATGGCAAGGCAGAGCAGGTACATTTCCTGGAACCGCTGCCGGAAGCAGACTTACGTGCGGCATTTGCAGACTGTGACTTTCTGGTGCTGCCCTCTGTGGCAAACAGTGAGGCCTTTGGAATTGTCCAGCTGGAAGCCATGGTCTATGGAAAACCGGTGATCAATACAGCACTCCCCACAGGTGTGCCCCATGTAAGCCTGGACGGAATCACAGGACTGACCGTGGCACCGGGGGATGCGGATGCGCTGGCGAAGGCAATGCAGACACTGGTGGATGTACCGGAACTGCGGCAAAGCTTTGGCGCAGCGGCGGCAGAACGCGTGAAACAGGAATTTGAAGAATCCGGTGTGCTGGACGCAGTTTTCCGCACATTGGAACAGCTTACAGAAAGGCGGCATGAACAATGAAAGCACTCATTATCGGCGGCGGCGGATTTGTGGGAAAATATCTGGCCGAACATCTGATGCAGGATCGCGGCTGGGAAACAGTTGTCACCAAGCTTCCGAAAGAAACAGTTTCTGTGGACGGCTGTGAGATCTATAACCTGGATATCCTGGATCAGGATGCAGTAGAAGCACTGCTGATCCGGCTGCGCCCGGATGTGATTTTTCACCTGGCGGCGCAAAGCTCTGTGGCATATTCCTGGAAAAATCCGCAGCTTACTGTGGATATCAATATTCATGGCAGCCTGAATGTTCTGGAAGCCATCCGGGCAATCGAGGACTATCAGCCGAAAGTGCTGCTCATTGGTTCCGGAGAGGAATACGGCGTACTGCCCAAGGGGCTGAGTCTGGTATCGGAAACAACACCGGTGCAGCCGGGAAATCCGTATGCCATTACCAAAGCGGCACAGAACCTGTTCGGTACGCTGTATGCCAAGTCCTATGATATGGACATTACCATGGTTCGTGCCTTTAATCACATCGGGCCGGGACAGGCACCGCAGTTTGTGGTTTCGGATTTCTGTAAGCAGGCGGCAGAGATTGCAGCCGGAATGCGGGAACCGGTGATGCGCGTGGGAAATTTGTCTGCTGTCCGGGATTTCACAGATGTACGGGACGTAATGAGAGCCTACAGCCTGCTGGCGCTTCACGGCAAGGCCGGGGAAACCTATAATGTGGGCAGCGGCAGAGCCATCTCCATCCAGGAGATTCTGGAACGGATTATTCGTCTCAGCGGTGCCGCAATTACAGTCGAAGTGGATCCGGCAAAGCTACGGCCGGTAGAAGTGCCGGTGATTCAGGCAGATATCGCAAAGCTTCAGGCAGACACTGGCTGGATGCCGGAAATCCCCCTGGAACAGACCATTCGGGAAACACTGGACTATTGGCGCAGCACCGCTGAAAACTGAGGGAGAAGGAGGACGCACCCATGGATAAAATAGAGGAAATGCTCGAACGGGAGCAGGCAGAGGGAACAGGGTACGGCATCCCGTCAGAGGCCTATGCGGAAGAGGAATGGGAACAGCAGAAGGTAAAGGGCTGGCCCAGACAGATTCATGTGTTTGGTTTGCGTCAGAATCAGATCAATCTGGGGACGGCGGCGCGGCTTCGGGCACTGGAAATTCAGAACCGGACGCTGGAAATTAAAATTCAGCGCCTGGAAGAGGAATTGGAAACCCTCTCGGTAAAGGAAAAAAAGATTCTGGGTCGCGTGGCAGCAGAAATGGATGCCATGCAGGCAGAAATCAACCGTCTGATGGATGAGAAGATCGATATAGCTTTTGTCCCGGTAGACCCAAGACTGGGAGAACAGTATTGCTGGGGACTTGACTGTTTTATGAAGAGGACAGAAACAAAAGTAGTATTCCCAATGCATTTTTGGGGAAACTACAGTATTTTTAACCGGCTGGCACTGGAAAAATGTGCGAAAGATTATGAAGACCGTATTGTCAGGATTGAAAAGCCAGGGCAGGTATTTCTGTTGGATGAGATGGATGAAAATGACAGGATCCGAGTGAGGTACAGCAGCATTTTACAGCAATAGATAAAAGAAGGAGGAGCGGATAAATGCTTGTAAAAGTTTATACAGATGGTGCAGCAAGGGGAAATCCGGACGGACCGGGAGGTTATGGAGCTGTACTGGAGTATGTGGACGGAAAAGGACAGTTGCATACAAAAGAACTGTCGCAGGGCTATACGAAGACAACGAATAACCGGATGGAACTGATGGCTGTAATCGCAGGACTGGAAGCATTGAACCTGCCATGTACGGTTGAGGTTTATTCAGATTCACAATATGTGGTGAATGCATTTAACCAGCACTGGGTTGACGGATGGATCAAAAAAAGCTGGAAACGTGGAAAGAATGAACCGGTGAAAAATGTGGATCTCTGGAAAAGGCTTCTGGAAGTGAAAAGCCGACATCAGGTTACTTTCCATTGGGTAAAAGGACATGACGGACATCCTCAGAATGAAAGGTGTGACCAGCTTGCAACAACTGCGGCAGACGGGAATGAACTGATCGTGGATGAAGGATTGGAATAAAAAGATAGAAAAAGGGCGTGTGAAAAACTTTCGTTTGTTTCACACGCTCTTTCTGACGGGATCTAAAAGATCTTACTGTTCTTTTTTCTTTTTCAGAATCACGACAGCACTTCCAGATGCAAGCATCAGGAGCATATAAGGAAGAGCAGTGGATGCATCTCCGGTCTTTGCAGCTTTTGATGCAGTATCTTTCTTATCAGCTTTTCCATTTGTGGATGAAGAATTATCGTTCGTTCCATCCTCTTTTTTGCTGTCATCTTTTTTATTGTCGTCTTTCTTATCATCGTTTTTCTTATCGTCGTCTTTCTTGTCATCATCTTTCTTGCCATCATCCGATGTGTCTTTTACGAGTCTGGCAAGATCAAAAGCGGCGATTGCTTCGCTTACCTGTGCCGGAGTAGCATCTGTGTCGGCAAGTACTTCGTTGAGTCTTGCAAGGGCAGCTTTGTAAGCGGCTACAGAATCAGCAGTGTATCCGTCAAAATCAGTTACAGCCTGATCAATCTTCTCCTGAAGCTTAGATTTGTCAGTTACAAGAACTGCATTTGTAAGGGCGGCAATAGCTTCATCAACTTCTGCCTGGGTTGCATCTTCATTTGTAAGAACTTCTTTTGCATTGTCGAGAGCGACTTTGTAAGCAGTTACGGATTCTGATGTATAACCGGTGAAATCAGTTACAGCCTGATTCACGAGTTCCTGAAGAGCCGTCTTATCAGCTTCCGGCTGATCCGGATCCTGAGCAGTATTGGCAATGTCAAATTCAGAAACGGCTACCCATCCGTCACTGGAAGCTTTAGCAACGAATTTTACATACTGAACTTCCTGTGCATCAAAAGTGAATGTCTTCTGAGCTGCATCTGCTGCAAAGGTCTGATCCTGTGCGACAAGTGTCCATTCATCAGAATCGTTTGCTTTAATGTAAAGGTCTGCTTTTGTGACATATCCACTGGCTGTATCTGTTCTAGGAGTAAATGAAAACTGGTTGATCGTGTATTTCTGACCAAAGTTGATCTCTGCATAGAACGAATTGCTGCCTGTCAGTTTATCGGTAGCACCTTTCCAGTTAGAATGCCATCTGGAGGTGTAATCGTTGTCGAACGCATAGCGAAGAAGTCCCTCTACATTGTTATAGGTTGTCTCGGAGTTTGTTGTTCCGGTCCACTTGGACTTATTATACATATCTGCTGCGGTTACATTTACATTATCAATGGTTGCCTGAACCGCATTGGTTTCAGAACCGATACGCTGAAGCGGCAGAGCAAATGTGGCATTTGTAATACCGGATTTCTTGGTTGTACCATTATGGTTAAATTCTCCGGTCGCGTTAGATACGAACTGGCCATTGACATACAGCTTTGTTACCTGCTGCTGGGTCACAATCTTGATATTTACTTTTTCTCCGACCGGTAATGTATAATCGAAGTAATAATCATACAATTCGCGTGTAAATCCGAGTTTTCCGTTGCTCATGATACGGATATCATGAGTTCCGTATGCTGCGTCAGATTCAAACAGAATGTCACCGGATTCTGGTTCAGAAGAAAGTGTGATATCAAAGGAAAGTGCATTTCCATTACCAAGCTGTTCGATCGGTGTTTCTACATAACTCTTATCTCCGGAGAGAACCAGAGCTTTATTCTGTACTTTTGCAGTACTGTCAGAGGCAAGTGTGAGATCTCTGTCATTTTCAGATGTATCATCCAGTCCTTTACCACTGTTGAAATCATAAGATTCATAAATATTATCTACAGAAGACTCCTGATAATATGGGTTGGTGTTCGGACCTGTCCCCATAGATGTGGCAAGGGTATTGAGAGCATCTGCAGAGCCTTTTTCCTGTCCGGTAGCAGCCCATGTCTTTTCCGCGTAAAATGGAAGTGCATCGAAAAATCTCCAGTACAGATCAGATTCAGAAAGTCCGGAAGCACGTTTATCGATATTATCATTCCACAATGCAAAAGCAGCACCAAGCATCTGATCATCACCGGAAGGTACAGCAACGTAACCGCTGGAGGATCTCAGTTTATTTGGTTCAAAAGAACTGAAAATACGGCTTGTATTTAACAGATCTCCATAAGAATTTGCACGGGTTTTACTTCCATCAGGAACCATATAACCATAATCATCAATGGTATTGATCAGATCATATCCCATATTATACATTTCGATTCCATCAGCCCAGTCTTTCGACCAGAGATTCATTTCCACACCGTCGATGGCATCAGCATTGATCTGAGTAATCGGATTGTCTTTGATCCAGGTAAGACCACCCCACATACGGACTGTATTGGTCTGCTTTACATACGGGATGATCGTATTGATAAAGTTACGGTAAGCAGAATAATTGTCAAGAAATTCATCTGCACCGATATGAACGGTTGTCTCACTGTCAAAAGTAGCATCACTTCCGTGAGTATAGTCATCGAAAATCTCCTCGATCTTCTGAACGGTTTCCGTTTTGGAAATATCCAGATGGTCGATGAGAGGCCGGTTGGCACTGGTGGAAGAAGTCTTATTGGTTACTTTCAGTTCCGGCCATACCTTCGTAAAGGAATTTGCATGGGCAGGGACATCAATTTCAGGAACGATATTTACACCAACAGCACGTTCAGTCTGAATAAATTCTTTAAACTCCTTTTTAGAGAAAGAATAATCTTCCGCTGTCGGAGATTCACCGGCATCATTTGTGAGACTGGATTCCAGACGGAATGCATCATATGCATCGAATGCCTGATTTTCCTGATCCAGTTTGCCATAATCTTCCAGCCAGATGTAGTTGTCAGATAAATGCACCTGGAAGTCATTCATTTTATAGTAACGCATGGTTCTTGAGATTTCTTTGAGCATGTCCATGGAGACTGGTTTACGTGCAGCGTCCAGAACAAATCCTCTTGTTGAAAATCTTGGATAGTCCCGCATTGTTCCAATCGAAAATGCATCTGGATTGGATTTGTACATTTGCAGGATTGACTGCATACCATACATATTTCCGACTGTGCTTTCAGAAGCTACATTGATACGGTCAGAAAGAATATTCATAGTATATCCCTCATCACCGAGCAGTTCGTCAGGAGCGGAAAGAGAAAAGTTGAATGCATTTGCTTTTGCATTTCCTTTTACTTTCTGTAATTCAATGCCACTGAAATCTTTGTAATCAGCAATAAATTCATTAACAACATCTTCCAGTGCATTATTATCATAAGTAACAGCAGTGATACTGTCTGTTGCAACGGAATCAGTGCTGTCAGAATACCATTCTGCGATTTCAGGAATAATGGATGGCTTTGTATTTTTTGCAGCATTTGTGGTATGCTGTCCGGCAATCGTGTAGGTGAAATCATCTGTCACCAGTTCTTCACCGGTTTCCTCTTTGGTAATCACGTAGGATACCTTTACGGTCTTATCTGTCAGTGGGTGAACAATCTTTCCATCCCTGGAAATAATCTGCTCAAAATCTGCTCCGTTGATTCTGATGTTAAATCCTTCAGGTACTGTCGGCATTGGAAAATCTGCCACATCGGCAGCAATGGTTGTACCACCGGTGATCATACCGGCTACATCACTGAGAGAATAATCGTTGTTAATAGAACCGTAGATTTCGATTTCATTGATTCCGACATTGACCCAGTTGATCGTTCCTGCATCGGCAGAAAGAATGGTAACTTTCACGTCCGTAGCACTGACCGGAGATGTCAGTTTGATGACTTCTTTTTGCTTTGCTTTTTCCTCTTTCCTGTAAATTTCGGTATAAGTATCGTTGCCGTTGGCAATTTCAACTTTATAACCTAAAATGTTCTGAGCGTCATCGGTTCGCTCAAAGTTAATGTTGATCTGCTGGATCTGTTTGGAAGAACCAAGATTTACATTGATCCATTCATTCGCAGCCAGATTCTGAGCTGTTCCCCAGCGTGTGGTGAGGTCACCATCTACCGCTTTTGAAGGAGAAGTCTTTTCAGGATTATTCGTTGGCTGTTCATAAGAACTTGCAGTAACAGTCTGATTCAATGCAAGGTTTTCCGGTGCTGCAGCAGCAACGGGAATGGCAGGAATCTGAACCATACTGCAGGCAAGAACTGCTGCGAGCAGAGGCTTTTTCATGTCCTTCTTCTTTTTCATAAAACCCTTCCTTCCTTTCTTTTGAATGTACGATATGAAATGAGCAAAATGAGAGAGTTATATATTTACTCATAACAACACATACTTAATTTTATTATATAGGAAATTGGGAGAATGGTCTTGTTGATTTGTCTGTATCAGGCAGGAAAAATTGTATAATTCGGAACAAAATTGCAAGTGGTGAAAAAGTTATAGACTTTTTAATGCTTTCTTAGTATAATTATTTGATGTGCTGAGTAAGACAGACAATCGCGGAGGCAAATGCCGAAAGGCTGCAGACGAGGAAAGTCCGGGCTTCAAAGGGCAGGATGCCGGATAACGTCCGGTGGAGGGGACTCCAAGGCCAGTGCAACAGAAA
>ERZ837910.5547-NODE-5547-length-11220-cov-10.117241_pt1 | contig 11220 bp, 9 predicted proteins | sample MGYA00519940_ERZ837910 | MGnify/ENA primary metagenome ERZ837910 (study PRJEB31850, sample SAMEA3708825) | human gut metagenome | biome: human gut; feature: human-associated habitat; material: faeces | place: China | collected 2014 ... | reverse complement strand
TGACCAGCCGCACCATGATCGAGCGCTTCCGTCAGGAAAGCGGGGCGCATCTGACAATCATGGAGGGCGGGGAACACTGGTTCCACACCCCAGTGCAGATGGCTGCTGTGCAAATGTGGGAAAAAGCAAACCTCTGATTTTTAAAACGATCGCAAACAAAAATGCCGCCGACGGCTTTTCTTCCGTCAGCGGCATTTTGCCTATTCTGTTAAGGGATGCTCCGATTTGAGAGATCAGACCTTTGCTTCGCTGTTCTTCTCCGCTTTCTTGTAAGCGTTCAGGGAGTGGAACACGATGTTCAGGCCCAGAACGATCAGCAGGATGGCCAGGATCAGCTGCAGGCCGTTTGCGATAAACACAGCACCCCAAGTGGTCTCACCAGCGGGGATGGAGACAGAAGCGGCTGCGCTGATGGCCTTGACCATTGCAATCAGGCGCTGCACCAGAGCGGTAAAGGTGACGCAGAGCATGATGATCAGCGGCGGGAACAGCATCTTGTTGTTGCGGCCGGTGACCTTCAGGAACACGCACAGGGTGGCCAGAACCAGAGCGCTCAGCAGCTGGTTTGCAGAACCGAACAGGGGCCAGATGTTGGCGTAGCCGATCTTGGTCAGCAGGAAGCCGAAAGCCAGAGTCAGGAAGGTGGAGAAGTACACGTTGCACAGCAGCTTGCGCCAGCCCTCAGCATGCTCCATGTCGTCCACGCTGAACAGCTCCTGGAAGCTCATGCGGCCGATACGGGCCACGGCATCCAGACTGGTCAGAGCCAGTGCGGAAACGCACATGGTCATAAAGACGGTAGCGGCATAAGCGGGGACACCGAACATCTCAAAGAAACCGGCGACGCCGCGGCTGAAGATCTGGAAGGGAGTACCGGCGGCGGGGGTGCCGTCAGCAGCGGCAGCAGCACCGGCGACGCACAGAGCCAGAACAGCCAGCAGGCTCTCGAGGATCATGGCGCCATAGCCGACCTTCAGCATATCCTTCTCGTTCTCGACGGTCTTGGAGGAAGTGCCGGAAGAGACGAGGCTGTGGAAGCCGGAGACAGCACCGCAGGCCACGGTGACGAACAGGATGGGGAACATGGTACCCAGCTTCTCGTTGGTGAAACCGGTGAAGACGGGCAGGTTCATGGTGGGATGAGCGACCAGCAGGCCCACAACGGCACCGGCGATCATGGCCACGAACATGAAGGTGGTCATGTGGTCACGGGGCTGCTTCAGCAGCCACATGGGCAGAACTGCAGCAAAGAAGATGTAGACGAAGGTGATGTAGCTCCATGCAGCCTTGCCCAGAATGATGGGCAGGTTCGCACCGATGACGAAGGACAGCACGATGAAAACGATGCTGATGACGCTCTCTTTCCAGCCGGAGAAGTTGAACTTCTTCTGGATGAGGCCGAAGACGACAGCGAAGACCATGAACATGATGGAGACCATACCGGCAGCGCCGTTGGTCTGCGCAGCCTCCACCAGAGCACCGTCGGCGCCGAAGGCATTGAAGGTTCCGGCCACCATGTCAGCAAACGCTGCAATGACGATGCCGCAGAACAGCCAGCAGAACAGCAGGAACAGCTTGCGGCCGGTCTTGCCGATGTACTTTTCGATCAGCATGCCCATGCTCTTGCCGTCGTTCTTAACGGAAGCATACAGAGCGCCGAAGTCGGTGACAGCACCGAAGAAGATGCCGCCCAGCAGCACCCACAGCAGGACAGGCAGCCAGCCGAAAGCAGCAGCCTGGATGGCACCGGTGACAGGGCCTGCACCGGCGATGGAGCTGAACTGGTGTGCAAACACGGTCCAGCCGTTGGTGGGGACATAGTCACGGCCATCCTCGTGGACGACTGCGGGGGTCTTGGCGGTGGGGTCGATGCCCCACTTGTTGGCCAGCCAGCGGCCATACAGCGTATAAGCGCCGAACAGACACACGGCTGCGATCAAAACGATGACCAGCGTATTCATTTCTTTATACCTCTTTCCTTTCTTTCACACCGGCAATGGCCGAAGCAGGACGGCTGTACCCAAAAGCAGAGCAGGCGAAACGGCCCGGAGGGTGAAAAAAGCCTCCGTCCTCACGAAAGATAGAGACACAAAAATGTATCCCATCTTCCTCGAAGACGAAGGCCAAACGGTGCATCTGCACCGGTCGTTCTCCGCGGTACCACTTCGTTTGCTGCTTTCGGGAGCAGCCGCTTGCGCGTACAGGCGTTCCTGCCGCCGATACGCCGCCCTGTAACGTGGGCTGAACGGCCATGCACTACTGCCGCAAGCGGGTTCGCACAGGCTGCTCGCAGGTGAGGGCTGATCGCACTGTGCTGCCGTCTTGCACCGGAATGGCGGCTCTCTGAGCGCAGGGAATGCGAAAAGTCATGTCCTGTTCATTGCATTTGCCGAATGATTGTGTATACTTTAGTCCTGATTTCATAACTTGTCAATATATTTTGGGCAAGTTAGGAGACTGTGCCATTTTTGCGGGGGAGAAACTAAGAAAATTTAGGCGATTTTTGTTCAGATGTGAGATGAATAAAACTGAACACCTCCACAGGTGAAATCTGCTAAACCCCCGGAAAGAAAGACCGAATACTTGACTTTTATACTTTCAAGTGCTAAAGTAACAGAGTAATAGAAAGACCCGTGCCGTACCCTGCGGCACTTTGCCCTAAAGGAGGCAGCTATGGCGGACAAGAACCCCAGAAGAAACCCCACCACCGACGCACTGTTCGACGCGATCCTGAGTCTTGAGACGAGGGAGGAGTGCTACAACTTCTTCGAAGACCTCTGCACGGTCAAGGAGATCTCCGATATGGCCCAGCGTCTGGAAGCGGCCAAACTCCTGCTCGGCGGCAGTACCTACGACCAGATCGTAAAGGCCGTGGAGATCAGCACCGCCACCATCAGCCGCATCAACCGCTGCATCCAGTACGGCTCCGGCGGCTACCGCGACACCATCGAGAAGGTACAGAAGAGCGCAAAGCCGGAGTGACATCCGGGCGGCGAGGCACATAGGATGGACTGCGCCCTATTCCTATTATAGAAAGGAAGGTCCTTCTTATGGCTGATACCACCAACTGCACCCCCTGCGTTTCCTGCGGCTGCCCCGCGCTGCCGAGAGTTTCCCTCGACCAGGCCGTCGTCGACCTGATGGAGAGCATCGCTCTGCAGGAGTCGGCCCTGAGCCACATCCTCTGCGCCGAGACCCAGAAGATGAAAGCCGCCCTCAGCATGGAGGAGCTGGACCTGTGCAAGCTGCTGGAAGTCAACGACTCCGCCACCAACATGGTCCACGCCGTGGCGAACCTTGAGCTGGTGCTGAAAGAGAAGCTGGAATTCATCGCCAACAACCTCTACTACCCCTCGACGGGGAACTGCACCGCCACCGAGAGCTGATGTCAAAATGCGACTGCCCGCCCGCAATGGGTGGGCAGTTTTTGCTTTCCGGGGCGGGGCTGCCTAAAAATATGTATAAAAGTCGGAAAAGTGTTTTGTTGGAATTGCTGAATATCGAAATCTGTGCTATACTATATAATGTTTATCCAAAGAGAAAGGGGAACCTGACCTTGCTGCACTACGATGTGATCCTGTTTGACGTGGACGGTACGCTCATCGATTCCGCCCCCGGCATTCTCAATACACTGGAAGAAGTTTTCAGCTCCATGGGCGTTGACGTCGCCCGGAGCGACCTTGGCCGCTACATCGGCCCGCCCCTCCGCAAGAGCTTCGGCGAGCATTTCTCCGACCCTGCAAAAATCGAGGAGGCCACGAAGCGCTACCGCGTGAGCTACGCCGCCAAGGGCTGCCACGAGGGCGATGTCTACCCCGGCGTGGTGGAGATGCTGGGCCGTCTCAAGGCTGCGGGCCTGACTCTCTGCACGGCCACCTGCAAGCCCACCGACGTTGTGAGGCCCATCCTCGAAGAGCAGGGCCTTGCGCCTTACTTCTCCTTCGTGGGCGGCGCGTCCATGGATGAGAGCCGCGACAATAAGACCGACGTCATCCGCCACGTCCTCGCCCAGCCCGTCATGCAGGGCAAGCGGGTGCTGATGGTGGGCGACCGCCGGGACGATATGCAGGGCGCTGTGAACTGCGGCCTGGACGCCGCCGCTGTGCTCTACGGCTACGGCGGCAGGGAAGAGGTCGCCCCCTTTGCGCCGGTCTTCATGGCCGCTGACTGCAAAGAGCTGACGGACTGGGCTCTCCGCCCGGTGGACGAGCTTTCCCATTCCTGAAACGAGAGGGACTGAATCTATGAGTCGAAAAAAACAACAACAAAATGAAACTATGACTCCCATGCAGCATCGGGCCGTTCTGGTCTGCATCCTCTGCGTGCTGGCGGTGTTGCTGACCTTCGGCATCACCACCACCCTCCTTAAAAAGGGCGGTGAGGAGTCTGACCCCTCCGTCTCGGAGTCTGTGGCAGACCCCACCTCCGGTGGAGACCTGTCGGGCCACTACCAGATCGACAACGCCTCCACCGCTCTGCTGACGGAGACCGCCGACGCCGGCACGGACTATCTGAACGACACCCTTTTTCTGGGCGATTCCAACACCGTCCGCCTCTATAACAACGGCCTCATCTCCCTGCAGCAGTTCTGCGCCAAAGAGGGCATCGGCACCCAGGTCGCGCTCAACGAGGGCATCGTGACCTTTAAGAAGGACTCCAGCCACTACACCATCCCTCAGGCAGTGGCCATGATGAAGCCCCGCCGTGTGGTCATGACCTTCGGCACCAACGACACCGGGATGGAAGTCCCGGACTTCATCGCCCACTACACGGCCCTCATCCAGGCCATCCAGCAGAGCTACCCCTACACCGACATCATCGTCAACACGGTGCCGCCGGTCCCGGTCGACCACTCCAACTACCCCCACATGGATCAGGCCAAGATCGACGACTTCAACATGGCCCTTCTGGATCTGTGCGAGCAGCTGGGCGTCCGCTTCCTCAACTCCGCCGAGGCCCTCAAGGGCAGCGACGGCTACGGCATCGCGGACTACTACACCAGCGGCGACATCCACCTCAAGAGCGCCGGCCTCAAGGCAGTGCTGAGCTATCTCCGCACCCACGCCCTGCAGACCGAGGACCGCCGCCCCGACACCAACAACATCCCCACCCGCACCATGGAGTATGTCTCCAACCCCAGCTCCGCCGTGGCCGCTCCCAGCTCGGAGGCTGTCAGCTCCAGCGAGAGTCAGGCCGAGAGCGCCAGCAGCTCGGAGAGTTCTTCGAGCGAGAGCACCAGCGAGGAGAAAAAGTTCGAGGCCCGCTACCGTGTGGACAAGAACGGCGGCGGCACTCTGAGCGTCGGCAATGACACCGGCAACAGCTCTGTGACCTACACCGTCACCGACCCCGACAAATCCATCACCGTGACCGCTGTCCCGGCGGAGGGCCACGTCTTCGTCAAGTGGAGCGACGGCCTCACCAGCAAGACCCGCACCGACACCGACTTCAAGCAGAATCTGGACGTCACGGCAGTCTTCGGCACGGCCTCCGTCCACATCACCAGTGAGGGCAAGGGCGCTGTGGGCAGCTCCTACACCTTCAAGGCTGCCTTGAGCGGCAAGTACGCCAAGACCGAGAACCTGCGCTGGTACGCCAACGGTCAGGAGGTCACGCAGGCCGCCGGCAAGTCCAGCATCACTGTGGTGGTGGACAACTCCATGGTCAACGCTTCTTATAAGATCCACGCCGTCGTCACCTACAACGACTGCAAGGTGAGCAGCAACACCCTGACCATCACCATCGGCAGCGGTGTGACCAGCGAGTCCGGCTCCACCAGCAGTTCGTCCTCGTCCCATGCCGGTTCTTCCGGCAGTACATCCTCTTCGTCTTCCTCTGCAAGCTCGGGCAGCTCTTCCCACAGCACCAGCAGTTCGTCGTCGGCATCGTCCAGCACGTCGTCTGGCAGCTCCAAGGCAGAGTCGGAGTCCGAAAGCAAGGCCGAGTCCAAGTCGGAAGCTGCTTCGGAGCCCAAAGCCGAGCCCAAGGCCGAAAGCAAGTCGGAAGCCTCCGCCAGCAAGGAAGCCGAAAGCAAGGCAGAATGACGCCCCGCACCTTCCTCTGCAAAGCCGCATAGGCTGAGCCGAGAGGAGGCGAGCGGATGTTCCGTGAAGAAATGCAAGTCCTCGGCCTGCCCGGCGCAGAAGATGTGACCGACGGCAGCGTGGACTACTACGACATGGATTGGGAAAACGTCGAGAACGGCGTGACGGAGGAGCAGATGGCAAAGTGCATCGCAAAAGAGTGCGCCTGCACGCCACACTGCAAGTGCAGCGGGAACCTGCCGGACCAGTCTGACGAAGAAGCCTATGAAATGACGTTGGAATGATAAAAAATACGAGAAGCCAGCTCTGCCGGGCGGGGCTGGCTTCTCGCTGTTCTCAAACCGCACCGCAGCCGCGCCCGCTCAAGGCGGCAGGCGGCTCGAAAAATGATAGAGAAGGGAAAGAAACATGGCAAAATATTATTGCATCCTCTTCGATGCAGACAATACGCTCCTGGACTTTGACGCCGCCGAGAACAAGGCGCTGGCTGAGACGCTGGTGGAATACGGCATCGAGCCGGACGCTGAGACCGTGCAGACCTACCGCACCATCAACGAGGAGCTGTGGCGTCAGCTGGAAAAGGGGCAGATCAAGCGGGAAAAGCTCATGGCAGAGCGGTTCACCCGCTTCCTCAAGGCCATTGATGCCGCCGGTGACGGAGCCGAGATGAACCGCTTCTATCTGGAGCAGCTCTCCACCCACCCGGATCTGATGGGGCCGGAAGTGCTGGACGTGCTGCGGGAGCTGTCCGAGGTGGCGACGCTGGCCGTTGTGACCAACGGCTTCCAGAAGGTGCAGACCCGCCGTCTGGCAGAAAGCGGCATCCTGAACTTTATGGAGGATGTATTCGTTTCCGAAAAGATGGACGCCGAAAAGCCCAACCGGAAGATCTTTGACGCAGCCCTGCGCGCCCTTGGCGTGGAGAACCGGGAGCATGTGCTGATGGTGGGCGACGGCCTCACCAGCGACATTCAGGGCGGCGTGAACGCGGGCCTCGACACCTGCTGGTTCAACCCCGGCCACGCCGAGAACCCGGGCAAGGTGAGCCCCACCTACGAGATCGCCTCGCTGGAAGAGCTCTACCCGCTGGTGATGGAGCCGGAAGAGCTGGCGAACCTCGGCCTCAAGCACCGCCGTCATCAGCTGTAACGGCGGGAATGTCCCGATCCACCCTACTGGAAAAGAACACGGAAGAACGATATGCTGATTCATTTGGAAAAACTCGGAAAGAGCTTTGGCGAGAAAGTCGTCCTGCACGACGTGAGCGCCAGCGTGGAAAAAGAAGACCGCATCGGCATCGTGGGCCAGAACGGCGCAGGCAAGACGACCCTGCTCAAAATTCTGACCGGCGTCTACACCGACTATGACGGCGAGTTCAGCGTGACCCACGGCGTGACGCTGGGCTATCTGGAGCAGAACGCAAAGCTCGATGTCACGCTGGATATTTACGGGGAGATGCGCTCTTCCTTCGCCCCTGTGCTGGACGCCATGGCCCAGATGCAGATCTTGGAAAAGAAGATGGCGGCCTCTCCCGACGACGCCGCCCTTCTCGAAAAGCACGACGAATTGCAGAACATCATCGACGCCGCCGACGGCTACAACATGGACGTCAACATCAAGAAGGTGCTGTCCGGCATGGGCTTTGCACAGGATACCTGGAGCAAGAACGTGGGCGTCCTCTCCGGCGGTGAGCTGACCCGTCTCCGTCTGGCCAAGCTCCTCCTCGAGAAGCCGGACGTCCTCATTCTGGACGAGCCCACGAACCATCTGGACTTCGCCACCATGGAGTGGCTGGAAAACTACCTCAAGGGCTACTCCGGTGCCGTTCTGGTGGTCAGCCACGACCGCTATTTCCTCGACAACGTCTGTACCAGGATTTGGGAAGTCTCGTTCCAGACCATGACCACCTATAAGGGCAACTTCTCGGCCTATCTGCCCCAGAAGGAAGCCGCCGACGCCCTGCGCCAGAAGCAGCACGACGCCGACGTGGCGCTGGCCGAAAAATTACAGGACTACATCGACCGCAACCTCGTCCGCGCCTCCACCACCAAGATGGCCCAGAGCCGCCGCAGGCAGCTGGAAAAGCTGGAGATCACCGAGGCCCCTCAGGACGAGACCAACCAGCTCAAGTTCCGCTTCGAATACGACGTGGAGCCGTGGAATGAGCTGGTGCTGCTCAAGAACCTGACCATTCAGATCGGCGGCCGCACCCTGCTGGAGCCCTTCACCTATACGGTCTGCCGCGGCCAGCGGCTCATCATCGCCGGCCCCAACGGCGCAGGCAAATCCACCCTGATGCAGGTGCTGGACGGCAAGCGCCGCCCCTCCGGCGGCATGGTGCGCCTTGGCACCGGCGCACGGCCCAGCATCTTCGCCCAGCAGCAGGACCGCATCGGCGCGGGCCGCGTCATCGACGTCATCTGGAACAAGTACCCCCGGATGACCGAGCTGGAAGTCCGCAGCCATCTGGCAAAGCTGGGCTTCCGGGGCGAGACGGTCTTCAAGCCCTGCGAGGCCCTGTCCGGCGGCGAGCTGGCCCGACTGCGCTTTGCAGAGATCGTGCTGGAACGCCCGAACCTGCTGTTCCTGGACGAGCCTACCAACCATCTGGACATCTACACCCGCGAGAATCTGACCGAGGCGCTGATGGCCTACACTGGCACGCTGCTCCTCGTCACCCATGACCGCCACCTGATGAACAGTCTGGCCTGCCCCATCCTCTACCTCGAGGACGGCAAGGCGGTCATCTACCCCAGCTATGACGCCCTGATGGGCCGCGCCGCTCCCGCCCCCGTGGCCGAGAAAAGCAGCGAACCCGCCAAGGCAGGCTACGGCAAAGAGCAGCGCCGCCGCCGGGCCGAGCTGCGCGCTAAGATCAAAGCCTGCGAGGACGAGATGGAAGCCTGCGGCGCCCGCGAAGTGGAGCTGGAAAACGAGATAAACTCGCCGGAAGTCTACAACGACCCCCAGCTTTTGCGGGAAAAGAGCGACGAGCTCAGCGACCTGCGCTTCCATCAGGACGAGCTTTTCGCCGCATGGGAAGCCGCTGTCGAAGAGCAGGAGCAGTACGAGCAGACCGCCGGCGGCGAAGAATGACCGATGCAGCAAAGGGGGAGAGCCGATGGCAAACCGAAACCATGACCCAAAGAAAACACACGAGATCGCACTTTCCGGCCTGCTGTTCGCGCTGGCGATGGCTCTTTCCTTCATCGAAGGCACACTGGTCATCCCGGGCCTTGCGCCGGGCATGAAGCTGGGCCTTGCGAACATCGTGGTGATGTATGCACTGTTCTTCATGGGGGCGCGGCAGGCGCTCTATCTCGACCTGCTCAAGGCGCTGTTCGTCTTTCTCGTCTCCGGCTGGACGGCAGGCTTCCTCTCGCTCTGCGGCGGACTGCTGTCCCTGCTGGTGATGTGGGTGCTCTACTATAAGCTCCCGTTCCGGCCCACATGGTTCATCCTGTCGGTCTGCGGCGCACTGTCCCACAACATCGGCCAGCTGCTTGGCGCGGGGCTCATCCTGTCCTCGGCCATGTCGCTGTACTATGCGCCGGTGATGCTGGTGCTGGGCCTTGTCATGGGCGCCCTCACGTCGCTGACCCTTCGGGCCATCCTGCCCGCACTGGGCAGACTGGGCTACAACACCCGGGAAAAGCGCTGAACAGTTGCATCTGCAAACATTTTTCGCTATAATAAAATGATAGATTTGATATGACCCTACAAAAAAGCCGCCCTTATGGATGACTCGCATCCGAGGGACGGCTGGGAGGTTTTGTACTATGTCTGAAAAAGTTACGGTCAAGGTGGAGCGGAGCGTCCTCCACCTTCCGGCCATCGCCCTGCGCGGGCTGGTGGTCTTCCCCAACAATCTGCTCCACTTCGAGGTGGGCCGCGAGAAGAGCATCGCCGCCGTGGAGTGGGCCGTCAGCAACAACTCTGACGTCTTCCTCGTGGCACAGAAAGAGATGAAGGTCGAAGACCCCAAGGCCGCCGACCTCTATACTTACGGCGTCGTGGCCGAGGTCAAGCAGGTGATGCGGGTGTCGGACGACCTCGTCCGCATCCTGGTCGAAGGCAAATACCGCGCCAAACTCTCCGAGATGGAGGACGACGGCAGCTTCCTGCTGGCCACCGTCCGCCCGGCCCCGGTCAAGATGGCGAAGCCCGAGGAGCTGCCTGAGGCGGACGTCCTCGTCCGCAACGTCAAAAAGAGCTTTGACGATCTGCTGGCTCTGAACCCCCACATCGGCAAAGACGTGGTGTTTGCCATCACCACCAGCACCGACGCCGCTTTCCTGTCCGAGTACATCCCGGCCAACCTCCTGTTCCGCTTCGAGGATAAGCAGGCCATTCTGGACGAAGGCACCCTGATGGGCCGTCTGCATCTGCTCATCGAGAAGATGCACCGGGAGCGCCGGATGCTCGAGATCGATAAGGAGATCGCCCAGAAGGTAGACGAGGCGATGGACAAGAACCAGCGCGACTACTACCTCCACGAGCAGCTCCACATGATCAGCGAGGAGCTGGGCGAGGACGACGATACCACCGCCGAGGCCGAGGAGTACCGCCGGAAGATCACGGCCCTCCATCTGGACGAGGACCGGGAAAAGAAGCTTCTCAAAGAGGTGGACCGCCTCTCCAAAATGCAGAGCAGCAATCAGGAAGGCACGGTCATCCGCACCTATCTGGACACCTGCCTCGACCTGCCCTGGAACACCTTTACCGAGGACGATCTGGACATCGCCAAGGCCCAGCGCGTGCTGGACCGGGACCACTACGGCCTGAAGAAGGTCAAGGACCGCATCCTCGAGGTGCTGGCCGTCCGCAAGCTGGCCCCCGATGTGAAGGGCCAGATCATCTGCCTCGTCGGCCCTCCGGGTGTCGGCAAGACCAGCATCGCCCGCTCCATCGCCGAGAGCCTGAACCGCAAGTATGTCCGTATCAGCCTCGGCGGCGTGCGGGATGAGGCCGAGATCCGCGGCCACCGCCGCACCTACATCGGCGCGATGCCCGGCAAGATCATCACTGCCATGATCTCTGCCAAGAGCGCGAACCCCCTCATGCTGCTGGACGAGATCGACAAGCTGGCAGGCGACTTCCGCGGCGACCCGGCCGCAGCCCTGCTGGAAGCGCTGGACCCGGAGCAGAACAGCACCTTCAACGATCATTTCATCGA
>ERZ837910.5540-NODE-5540-length-11235-cov-16.112343_pt1 | contig 11235 bp, 8 predicted proteins | sample MGYA00519940_ERZ837910 | MGnify/ENA primary metagenome ERZ837910 (study PRJEB31850, sample SAMEA3708825) | human gut metagenome | biome: human gut; feature: human-associated habitat; material: faeces | place: China | collected 2014 ... | reverse complement strand
GCCGCCGGAGCGGTGCTTAAGCCGTCAGGCGGGAATTGTGCGGTGTTGCCTTAAATTAGTGTCAGTATAACACCCTGCGGGGCAGAAATACAAGTCAAATTTGTTAAAAGTTACACAAAATCCAAAAACGCGAACTCGCTGCCTTACATCTTGTGGTCAGCAAACAGCGGGTCATCCTGCCACAGTACGGTGTGCCCGGCGGCGCGGGTGGCGTTCAAGTCAATGATGCGCTGGTTGCCGGAGCCGCGGAACCGCAGCGAAATATCGTGCTGCGCGGGGATGAATTCGCCGTCCACCAGCACATCGATCAGGCTCAGCATCTCGTCCGTCACTTCGCAGCGGGCGTGGCTGGGTTGCAAAAGTTCGGTTTCGTATACATTGCCGGTGTAGCACCAGATGGTTTTGTGGGGGTACAACACCCGTACTTCGTGCAGGAACGGCACCAGCGCACGCTGGTTTTCCGGCTCAAAGGGTTCGCCGCCCAAAAGGGAAAGCCCATCAATATAATCCGGGGCAAGGCTGCCCAAAATTTCATTGCGCACGGCTTTATCAAAGGGCAGGCCATAACCAAAATCCCAGGCAACGGCGTTAAAACATTCCGGGCAGTGGCGGCGGCAGCCGGAAACAAACAGACTGGTACGCACGCCCGTGCCGTTGGCAATATCACAGTATTTTATGGTTGCGTAGTTCACGCGGGGAGCCTCCTTATAAAATGCAACACTATATCTTGTATAGTGCTGCGGCAAATCATCACAATAGGCAGGTGCCTTGCACCAGTATACCAGCCGTGCCGGGCAAAAGCAAGCGGCCAGGGAACAATAAAATCACATATCATCGCAGCTTTGAAAAAAGTGCCTATTTTGCCCAAAAAGCCAGCGCTTTTTTCGGCGTTTTGTTTTGAAATCTTTTTGAACGTCCCATCGCGCTATATGGCATATATGGGTACTATTAGCAAATTATATACAATATATTGTGGTGTATTGGCTTGACTTTGCCGGGTCGATGCGGTAAGATAAATACGCTCGCCAAAATCATGGAGCGGTTTTGGCGTGGGGTATCAACCCGGCAGCTTTTATTGAGGTAAGGAGATAACAGTTCATGAAGATCATCAAGCGCAACGGCAGCGAGGCCGTTTTCGATATATCCAAAATTATTGCAGCGGTGACCAAAGCCAACAACGTTGTTGCCTCCAACCAGCGCTTGACCAAGGAACAGATCACGGCCATTGCCGACGATGTGGCGCAGGAATGCCAGAGCCGCAACCACGCCATGAACGTGGAGGAGATCCAGGATCTGGTGGAAGACGCCATCATGCAGACCAAAGCGTATGAGGTGGCCCGCAAATATATCACCTACCGCTATGTGCAGAGCCTGCGCCGTACCCATAACACCACCGACGACCGCATTCTGTCCCTCATCGAGTGCAACAATGAGGAAGTCAAGCAGGAAAACGCCAATAAAAACCCGACCGTCAACAGCGTTCAGCGCGATTATATGGCCGGCGAGGTCAGCAAGGATCTGACCATGCGTATGCTGCTGCCTGCCGAGATTGTAAAGGCACATGAGGATGGCATCATTCATTTCCATGATGCTGACTATTACGCCCAACATATGCACAACTGCGACCTGGTCAACCTGGACGACATGCTGCAGAACGGCACGGTTATTTCTGGTACCCTCATCGAAAAACCGCATTCTTTCTCCACGGCCTGCAACATTGCCACCCAGATCATTGCGCAGGTGGCATCCAACCAGTACGGCGGCCAGAGCATCAGCCTGACCCACCTGGCACCGTTTGTGGATATCAGCCGCAAAAAGATCCGCCGCGATACCGAAGCGGAGATGAAGGAACTGGGCATTGATCCCGGTGAAGAAAAGCTCTCCCAGATCGTTGAAGCCCGTCTGCGCGAGGAAATCAAGCGCGGTGTGCAGACTATCCAGTACCAGGTCGTTACCCTGATGACCACCAACGGCCAGGCACCGTTCATCACGGTATTCATGTACCTGAACGAAGCGGGCGAAAACCAGCGCCTGAAATCTGACCTTGCCATTATCGTGGAAGAAATGCTCCGCCAGCGCTACCAGGGCGTTAAGAATGAAAAGGGCGTCTGGATCACCCCCGCGTTCCCCAAGCTGATCTATGTGCTGGAAGACGATAATATCCGCGAAGGCACCCCCTATTTCTACCTGACCAAACTGGCCGCCAAATGCACCGCAAAGCGCATGGTGCCGGACTATATCAGCGAAAAGAAGATGAAGGAATACAAGCTGTCTAAGGGTGAGACCGAGGGCAACGGCGATGTATTTACCTGCATGGGCTGCCGCAGCTTTTTGACCCCCGACCGTTCCGGCACTGGCTGGAACAACGTGGCCAACGCCAAGAACTATGTGCCGGGCAAGCCGAAGTACTATGGCCGCTTCAATCAGGGTGTTGTTACCATCAACCTGCCGGATGTGGCCCTGTCCTCCGGCGGTGAGCCGGATAAATTCTGGAAAATTTTTGATGAGCGCCTGGAACTGTGCCACCGCGCCTTGCAGTACCGCCATAACCGCCTTAAGGGTACCCTGTCCGATGCGGCACCCATTCTGTGGCAGTACGGCGCTCTGGCCCGCCTGAAAAAGGGCGAGCCCATTGATAAGCTGCTGTACGGCGGCTACTCCACCATCAGCCTGGGCTATGCGGGCCTGTATGAATGCTGCAAATATATGACCGGCAAGAGCCATACCGATCCCGCCGCAAAGCCCTTTGCCCTGAGTGTGATGCAGCACATGAACGATAAGTGCAACGAGTGGAAAAACGCTGAAAATATTGATTACTCGCTGTACGGCACCCCGCTGGAATCCACCACCTACAAGTTTGCCAAGTGCCTGCAAAAGCGCTTTGGCATCGTGAAAGGCATCACGGACAAGAACTATATCACCAACAGCTACCACGTCCATGTCTCCGAGCCCATCGACGCCTTTACCAAGCTGAAATTCGAGGCCGACTTCCAGCGCCTGTCCCCGGGCGGCGCCATCAGCTATGTGGAAGTGCCCAATATGCAGGATAATCTGGAAGCCGTCATGAGCGTGCTGCAGTTCATCTACGACAACATCATGTACGCCGAGTTGAACACCAAGTCCGACTACTGTCAGGTGTGCGGCTACGATGGCGAGATCAAGATTGTGGAGGACGACGGCAAGCTGGTGTGGGAGTGCCCCAAGTGCGGCAACCGCGACCAGAACAAGCTGAACGTTGCCCGCCGCACCTGTGGCTATATCGGCACCCAGTTCTGGAATCAGGGCCGCACGCAGGAGATCAAGGACCGCGTGCTGCATCTGTAACCTTTTTGTAGAAAGGAAAGCATCCTTGCCCTCTCCGTCATCGCTGACGCGATGCCACCTCCCCCAAAGTGGGAGGCCTTGGCAGTCCATGCAAAGTGTGTGGTTTCGCCAGGGGCTCTCCCTTTGACAGACTTCCCCCGCGCCGGGGGAAGATGGCGAAGCCAAAAGGGGGAACAGGCTGGACGCGAAGCGGCCTGAGAGGGCTAGACCGCTAAAATTATGAACTACGCAACCATCAAATACTATGACATTGCCAACGGCCCGGGGGTGCGCACCAGCGTGTTCGTGTCCGGCTGCCGCCACCACTGCCCGGGGTGCTTCAACGCCGTGGCGTGGGACTTTGACTATGGCCAGCCCTTCGACAAACCCACCCGCAACGAAGTGTTTGCTTCCTGCCAGCCGGACTATATCGCGGGCCTATCGCTGCTGGGCGGCGAACCCATGGAGCCGGAAAATCAGCGGGAGCTGCTGCCCTTCGTGCGCAACTTCAAGGCCTTGTACCCGAACAAAACGGTATGGTGCTATTCCGGCTACACCTGGGAACAGCTGACCGGCAAAGAGCCAAGCCTTGCCCGGTGTGAAGCCACCGACGAGCTGCTGAGCCTGCTGGATGTGCTGGTGGACGGCGAGTTCGTGCAGGCAAAGCACGATATCTCCCTGCGGTTCCGCGGCAGCAGCAACCAGCGTCTGCTGGATGTGAAAAAGACCCTTGCCGCCGGGGAGCCCGTGTGGTGGGAGGACGAAAAGGTGTTCGCCACCCATACTATGGAAACAGGAGGCCTGCATGAGCTATAAGACAACAGATGGTCTGATGCGACACCTCCGTGATAACGGCATTGCTATATCTGGTAGTGCGCAAAAGCGGCAATTGATCAACACCGGTTACTATCATGGCTATAAAGGTTACCGCTTCTTTAAATCCGCCGGAAATCGTCTTCCCTTTACATCTTATCAGGAGCTTTATGCTACCATTGAATACGACTCCGCATTAAAATCTCTTTTTTACGGAAAGATGATGTTTATTGAGACAGCCGTCAAAAACATTGCGCTGCAAGGCATCCTCGAAAATGCAAACTCAGAAAGCATTCAAGGCATGTTAGATCATGTTGTCAGCAACTACAACAACACGCCTTCGTCGTTTTCTGCCGACCAAAAGAAATACGCCCAGCAATGCAAGCTGAACCTCCAGCGTTCTATTCAAGCTAGCCTTGCTTCTGCCTACTCAAAAGGCAATCCCAAAATCACGCACTTCTATAATAACCCAAATTATTCCGGTGTCCCCATTTGGGCTCTTTTTGAGATCATGACAATGGGCGATCTCGGTTATCTGCTGTCCTGTCTTACTTTTGATGTGCGCGAGGACATCTCAAAGCGCATCGGCCTTGACCTTTCAAATGACACCTCCCGGCAGCTCCTTTATAAATATATCTATGCGTTAAAAGATCTCCGCAACGCCATTGCGCACAATGCCGTTGTCTTCGATACAAGATTCCGCAACATCGACCCTACACGAGCGATGAAAGCTTGCCTTGTCTCTGAAGTCCATCTTCCATATGTAAATTTTAAAACCATTGGGGATTATGTGATCCTTATGTGCTATTACCTAAAAATTCTGCATATGCCAAAGACTGAGATCAAGGCATTTATTCGTGAATTTGAGCGCATCACTGAGGTCTATCGTTCTTCTGTTGATCCAGCTGTATCTTCGATCGTTATTCATCCAGACCTTGCTTCCCGAATGAACATTCTAAAAAATTTTATTTGACCGTTGCATTTTTGCAACGCCTGTGGTATAGTATATTTACTAATTGGGGTATACGTTCTTACGGATGTATGCTTGAGAGAGTTGGAGTGATTCAACTCTCTTTTTATTTTATCCCATAAAACATTAACGCCCCATTTTCCACAGAGTTTTGCTCTGATGTGGAAAATGGGGCGTTTTTTCTCACTCCCGGCTGCCCACCGCATCCTCGATGATGCGCAGGAAGGCATTGCCGTAGCGGGCGGCTTTCTTCTCGCCCACACCGCTGATATTCAGCAGTTCATCGGTGCTCAGCGGCTTCTTCTCCACCATTTCCCGCAGGGTGGCATCGCTGAACACCATAAAGGCCGGGATATTCTGCTTTCCGGCCAGCCGCTTGCGCTGAGCATAGAGGGCATTCAGCAGCTTTTCGTCAAACTCGCTCAGCTCGCCTGCCACCGCCTTTGTGCGGCGCGGCTTCTCGGTCAGGCGGCGGGCATTATCCGCCGCGCGCCGCCGGGAATACTCCACCTGCAGCTGCGCTTCCTGCTCTGCGGCCAGACAGCAGGAGCAGTTGCCGCATTTCTTTGGTGCAGCTTCGCCGAAGTAATGCAGCAGAAATCCCCGCAGACAGTCCTGCGTGGTGGAATAGAATGTCATGTACTTGAGCCGTTCCTCGGCCTTGCGGGCAGCTTCGGCTTTCACATCGGCGGGCAGGCCGTTGTCTGCCTCCATCTCCTTCTCGATGAAGAACCGGATGGTGCGCACATCGGTGCCGGAATAGAGCAGCGTGCACCGGGCGGGCTGTCCATCGCGGCCTGCACGGCCTGCTTCCTGATAATAACTTTCCACATCCTTGGGCATATTGTAGTGGATCACGAACCGCACGTTGGGCTTGTCGATGCCCATGCCGAAGGCATTGGTGGCTACCATGATCTGCACCCGGTCATAGAGGAAATCGTCCTGATTCTTCCGCCGGGTATCCGCGTCCAGCTTGGCATGGTAGGCCGCAGCCCGGATACCGCGGCTCTGCAGCAGGCGGGCAGTCTCATCCACCTGCTTTGTGGTGCTGCAGTAGACGATGCCCGCGTTGTCACCCTCTTTCAGCACAAGATCCAGCAGCTCCTTCGGCTTCTGGCTGGGCAGGGCGCGCCGGGTCTCAAAATAGAGGTTGGGCCGGTCAAAGCTGGTGGTCACCTCGTAGGGCTTGTGCAAGGCCAGCTGTTCCCGGATGTCATCCCGCACATGGGCGGTGGCCGTGGCCGTGAATGCGCCCACCACCGGACGGCTGGGCAGGCTGTCCACAAAGGCTTTGATGCGCAGGTAGCTGGGCCGGAAGTCCTGTCCCCACTGGCTGATGCAGTGGGCCTCGTCCACCGTCACCATGCTGATGGTCCGCTCCTGTGCAAACCGCTGGAAGCCGGGCATTTCCAGCCGTTCCGGTGCCACATAGATGATCTTGTACCAGCCTTCCCGGGCGCGGCGCAGCATCAGGGCCTTCTGGTTGTCGGTGAGGCTGTTGTTCAGGAAAGCCGCCGCCACACCGGCCTGCACCAGTGCCCCCACCTGATCCTTCATCAGGCTGACCAGCGGCGACACCACGATGGTGATGCCCGGCAGCAGCAGCGCCGGCACCTGATAGCAGATGGATTTACCCGCACCGGTGGGCATCACCGCCAGCACATCCTGCCCGGCAAGCAGGCGGCTGACGATCTCCTCCTGCCCGGGGCGGAAGCTGTCGTAGCCAAAAATTTTTTTCAGGATGCTGTGCGGGGTTTCCATGGTTTCCTCCGTTATAATCAGTGAACGCGCAGTGCGCGGAGTGCTCAAAACGCTACCAGTATACCACAAAACCGTGTCTGCGCGCACAGAAAAACACCACATTGCACCGAACGGTGCGAAAAATCTGGGATATCTGGGGGCGGGCATAGCTTTTCAGGATTGAAAATGCTATAATAAGAACACATATCTCCATCCGGCGGCCCCCGGTGCGCCGAAACTGCAAATCGAAATTAAAGGAGCAATTTAGAATATGGACCAGAAACTCATTACCTTTGCCGTGCCCTGCTACAACTCGGCGGCTTATATGCGCCACTGCATCGAGACGCTGCTGTCTGCCGGCGAGCGGGCCGAGATCATTCTGGTGGATGACGGCTCGGTCAAGGACGAGACCCCTGCCATCTGCGACGAATACGCTGCCAAGTACCCCACCATCGTCAAGGCCATCCATCAGGAAAACGGCGGCCACGGCGAGGGTGTGAATCAGGGCATCCGCAACGCCACCGGTCTGTACTACAAAGTCGTGGACAGTGACGACTGGCTGGACACCGATGCCCTGAAAAAGGTTCTGGCCCGCCTGACCACTCTGGTGGCCCGCGGCACCGCGCCGGACATGATGATCTGCAACTATGTGTACGAGCATGTGGAGGACAACACCACCCTGACCGTGCGCTACACCAACGTGTTCCCCCAGAACCGCCTGTTCAACTGGACCCATGTGGGCCACTTCCGCCCGGACCAGAACATCCTGATGCACTCGGTGATGTACCGCACCGAGGTGCTGCGCAAGTGCGGCATGGTGCTGCCCAAGCACACCTTCTATGTGGACAACATTTTTGTCTACCAGCCCCTGCCCTATGTCAAGAGCATGTACTACATGGATCTGGATCTGTACCGCTACTTCATTGGCCGTGCCGACCAGAGCGTGAACGAGAGCATCATGGTCAAGCGGGTGGATCAGCAGCTGCGGGTCACCCGGCACATGATCGACTGTCAGGATCTGGATGAGCTGAAGGATCAGAAACGTCTGCACGCCTACATGGTGCACTATCTGTCCGTGATGATGGCCGTGAGCGACATCTTCCTGCTGCTGGACGGCAGCGACGAGGCAAAGGCCAAGCGCACCGGGCTGTGGCAGTACCTCAAGGATCACGTAAGCACCGGCGTTTACCGCGCCGTGCGCTACAATCTGGGCGGTCTGACCGACCTGAAGTTCCCCGGCGGCGACAAGCTCACTCTGGGCGTCTACCGCCAGCTGCGCAAGGTCTTCAAGTTCAACTGATTCTTTGAAATTTACTCCTTCCGTCACGTCTTACGCCGTGCCAGCTCCCTCAAAGAGGGAGGTGGCATCGCGCAGCGATAACGGAAGGAGTTTCTTTTATTTGCCCGTCCGGAGCTCTTTGCCGGGGCTCCATATTCCGGTTGCTTTTTGTCTGGGCGGATAGTATATTGGACGTATATGCGTTTTTTCTGGCTGCGCTGCGTTTTCCCTTTTCGTTCTTCCCTTTCGCTGATCGCGGGCCCGCTGCAGTGATGATATCCAGAAGTACCTCGGCATCACCCTGCTGCCGCAGGCCGGTGTGGCACTGGGCATGGCTGCCACAGCCGCCCAGCTCTCGGACGGCCACATGGTGCGCAACGTGGTGCTGTTCTCGGTGCTGGTGTATGAGCTGGCAGGCCCCACGCTGACCAAGATCGCACTGACTGCCGCTGGAGAGATCCGTCCCGAGGGACGCACCAGCGCCCGTGTGGAGAACAAGCCGGAAGAAGTTGCATAAAAGGTTGTTTTTTGTCGAAATGTCACGCAATCATTGACGAACCCTGTTATTTTTTGTATACTGAGCATAGCGCCACTGGAACAATTTTCCTATTGTGTCACAGACTGGCTATCACAGGAAAAGGATAAAGGAGAATGGAATACTATGAAAAGTACCGGAATTGTCCGCGGCATCGATGCGCTGGGCCGCATCGTTCTGCCCAAGGAGCTGCGCACCAGTATGCATCTGGACACTGACACCAAGCTGGAGATCTTTGTGGATGGCGACTCCATCGTGCTCAAAAAGCATCGGCCCGCCGGCAGCTGCGATTTCTGCGGCGAGGTGGATGAGTCTTCGGTGCAGTTTGCGGGCTACTGCATCTGCCCGGCCTGCCGCCGCAAGATCGGTGCACTGTAAAACACACAAAAAGGAGGCTCTGCTATGAGCCAGATGATCGATTTCACCGTCCCGTCCACTGTGCCGGGGCGGACTTTGCATGCCTTCCGCTGTGTGCCGGAGGGTGAAGTAAAGGCGGTTCTGCAGCTGTCCCACGGCATGGTGGAATTTATTGACCGCTACAAGCCGCTGGCGGAATATCTGGCCGGGCGGGGCATCCTTGTTACCGGCCACGACCATTTGGGCCACGGCGGCTCCATCCGCACCAAAGCGGACTACGGCTACTTTGCCGAGCCGGACGGCAACCGCGCCGTTCTGGCCGACCTGCACGCCATGACCGTGCGCACCAAAGAGCTGTACCCGGGCGTGCCTTATTTTCTGCTGGGGCACAGCATGGGTTCGTTCTATGCCCGGCAGTATTTATGCGAATACGGCCATGAGCTGGACGGAGCCATCATCATGGGCACCGGCTTCCAGCCCAAGGCACTGGTGCAGTTTGCCAAAACCCTCTGCCGGGTGCTGGCCGCTTTCCACGGCTGGCAGTACCGCAGCAAGTTCGTGGCCAACATGTCCTTTATGGGCTACAACAAAGGGCTGGAGGGCCGCACCACCCACGACTGGCTCAACCGCGATCAGGCCGAGGTGGACAAATATCTGGCCGACGAACGCTGCACCTTTACCTTTACGCTGAACGCCTACTACAGCATGTTCAGCGGCATCCTGCGCCTGCACGACCCGGCGTTCCTTGCAAAAATGCCCAAAGACCTGCCGCTGCTGTTCTTGGCTGGCGATGCCGACCCGGTGGGCGAACAGGGCAAGGGCGTGCAGCGTGCCATCCAGAGCCTGAAAGATGCCGGTGTGCAGAACATTGAGTGCAAGCTGTACCCCGGTGCCCGGCATGAACTGCTGGTGGAAACGAACCATCAGGAAGTGTTTGAAGATATCGGCAGCTGGCTGGAAAAGCATCTTGCCTGATCTGCCGCATCCGTTTTACCGTCATTCTGAGGAATGGCGGTACTTTTTGCCCTAATGGCTGGCGGCACTTTTGCCAGCCTGACCGGCAAAAATGCCCGGCACTGAAAGTTTTCCCGATTGCTGAAAAAGTCCCCGGAACCAGCGTTCCGGGGACTTTCTGCGTTTATTTTCAGTTATGCTGTTATGCTTTCTTGGGTGCGATCCAGCCGTCGATCACATTTACCAGTGCCTTGCCGCGGCGGCCCAGAAGCTTGGGCAGCAGGACACGGGCCATGGCCCACACACCGGCAAAGTTGTACAGGATGATCAGCGCCGTGATGATGCCGGTCCACAGGCCATAGAGCGGCGTTTCGGCCAGCAGCACAAAGGCTTCGATCACCAGCGCAGCCGCATTCACCAGCACGCGGCCCGGATGTACCTGCATCCCGATCATGCGGTGGGCATCGATGGCACGCAGGGTGAACACCAGCGCAAGGCCAAGGAAGGACGCATAGGTAGCGCCCACAGGCCCCCACCACTTGATGAAGAAGTAGTTCATGATGCAGTTGCTCACAGCACCCGCCATCATGGTGATCATGCTGCGGGCGGACTTTTTATTCACCACATACACGCTGTTCATGAACTGGTTGAAGCAGCTGCAGGTGGAAGCCAGCACAAGGAAGGGCACAAAGTGCCATGCATAGTAGTAGTTGGACTTCATCACGTGCATCACCGGGCGGCACAGCCAGATGATACCGGCTGCGCAGCAGAACAGCACACTGGAATAGGTGCGGAAAATTTTGGTAAAGAACTTTGCGCGGCCCTCTTCCTCGGTCACAGCGGAGAGCTGCCATGCATCGTAGAAGATCAGGCCCAGCGTAGTAAGGATGGTGGGCAGGAAATAGCCGGTGGAAAGCAGGCCGCTCCATGCATTGCCGTCGCGGCCGTCCAGACCGTTGCACATCTCACGCACAAAGAACAGGTCGGATGCGTTGATGATCCAGAAGCTGATCTGTGCCGGGATCATGGGCAGCGAAAAGCGCAGCATCTGCTTCCACAGATCCTTGTTGATGCCCTTCAGCTCCACATAGTTCCACAGCTTGCCGGTGAACATCAGGAACAGCACACTGGAAAGGTCGCCGCTGATGATGGCCAGCAGGTAGCCGTTGGCACCCCACTTGAAGCCCACCAGATACAGCACGTAGAAAGCCATGGTGGCCACGGTGCACAGCACGCCGTCCACGGCCACCAGCTTGTTCCACTGGCGGCTGCGCACGAACTGGG
>ERZ837910.5525-NODE-5525-length-11262-cov-5.768984_pt1 | contig 11262 bp, 13 predicted proteins | sample MGYA00519940_ERZ837910 | MGnify/ENA primary metagenome ERZ837910 (study PRJEB31850, sample SAMEA3708825) | human gut metagenome | biome: human gut; feature: human-associated habitat; material: faeces | place: China | collected 2014 ... | reverse complement strand
ACGTAGTGCTCGAAACACTTAGGGTAGTCAATCAGGGCTTACGATTTCTCGCAAAACCCCTCCAAATCGTTAGATTTGGTGGGGGTTATTGACAGCGTTCCTTTCCCCGGAGCCTGTGCCCGGTCGAGAAATAGTTGCAGATACATCTTTCTGATTGGATGATAGTACATCCAGTTTTCCCTGTCAACAAAAAACTGGCTTGCAGCCCCCTCTTTTTCCGATGTTGCAAATTGTTCATAATTTTTTTCTTGACATTGGGAGGGGCGTCCGCTATTATATAGTTCAATTCTTTTAGTTAAATTATTTTAAGTAAATGTTTTTAACTAACAAGAGCCGACTTTCACCGAAACAAGGAGATATATCATGGAATTTGAAAAAGTGCGTGACATTATTGTCGAGACTCTGGGCTGCGACGCCGAAGCCGTGACCCCCACCGCTTCTCTGGCTGACGATCTGGGCGCCGATTCTCTGGCTGCCGTGGAGCTGGTCATGGCCCTGGAAGAGGCCGTCGGCATCTCCATCGCCGAGGAGGACGCCGCCAACCTGAAAACGGTGGGCGACATCATGACCTATCTGGCCGCTCACAAGAATTAACGTGCGTCCGCCGGAGGGTACAGACCCTCCGGCGGTCCAGTTTTGCGAGGAAAGGATATTCCATGACCAATCAAGAACTGAACGACCTGCTGGCCCGCTTCGAGGGAAGCTCCCTGTCCAAGCTGAAGCTGTCCACCCAGGAATTTACCATAGAAATGGAGCGGGCCGTCTCCGCTCCCGCCGCGCCGGTGATCCCGGCAGCGGCTGCTGCCCCGGCGGCTCCCACAGCCGCCGAACCGGAGGGCGATGCCATCACCGCCCCCATGGTGGGCACCTTCTACGCCGCCTCCGCCCCGGAACAGCCCCCCTTTGTGCAGGTGGGCGACCGGGTACGCAAGGGCCAGCCCGTCTGCCTGCTGGAGGCCATGAAGATGATGAGCGAGATCCCCGCCCCCTGTGACTGCGAGATCACAGCGGTTCTGAAGGAAAACGGCGCGCTGGTTTCCTTCGGGGAGCCTCTGTTCCGCTATCAGCCATGCTGAAGCGGGTATTGATCGCCAACCGGGGGGAGATCGCCCTCCGGGTGCGGCGGGCCTGCCGGGAGGCGGGCATCGAGACGGTCTCGGTGTATTCTCAGGCGGATGCGGAGGCCCTCCACGTCCAGTTGGCCACCCGGTCCGTGTGCATCGGCCCTCCCCGGGCCGCTGACAGCTACTTAAATCCCACGGCGCTGCTCTCTGCCGCCATAGCCACCGGCTGCGACGGTCTGCACCCCGGCTACGGGTTCCTGTCGGAAAACCCGGAATTTGCCGACGCCTGCGCGGAAAACGGCATCACCTTCATCGGTCCCTCCGGGGACGCCATCCGGAAGGCCGGCTCCAAATCCGCCGCCCGGGACCTGATGCGCGCCGCCGGGGTCCCCGTGACCCCCGGTTCCGACGGGCCGGTATCCTCCGTGGAGGACGCTCTGGCCGTGGCGGAGACGGTGGGCTATCCCGTTTTGCTGAAGGCCAGCGCCGGAGGCGGCGGCCGGGGCATCCGCCGCTGCGACAGTTCTAAAGACCTGCCCGACGCTTACGCCGCCGCCAAAGCGGAGGCCAACGCCTGCTTCGGAAACGACGAAATGTATCTGGAAAAGCTGGTGCTGGAGCCCCGGCACATCGAGTTTCAGATCTTAGCGGACCGGCAGGGCCACGTCATCCATCTGGGAGACCGGGACTGCTCCATCCAGCGCCGGAACCAGAAGCTCATTGAGGAGGCCCCCGCCCGGTGCCTGACGCCGGAACTGCGGGAGGAGATGGGCCGGGCCGCCGTGAAAGCGGCGCAGGCCGTCCGCTATGAGGGCGCGGGCACCGTGGAATTTCTGCTGGACAGCGACGGGCAGCATTTCTACTTTATGGAGATGAACACCCGGATCCAGGTGGAGCACGGCATCACGGAGATGATCACCGGCGTGGATCTGGTGCGCCAGCAGCTGCGCATCGCCTCCGGTCTGCCCCTTGACCTGACTCAAGAGGACGTGACCCTCACCGGCCACGCCATCGAGTGCCGCATCAACGCCGAGGACCCCACGGCCAATTTCCGGCCCTGCCCCGGCAAGGTGGAATTTCTCCACTTCCCCGGCGGTCCCGGCGTCCGGGTGGACTCCGCCCTCTATAACGGCTGCACCCTCTCCCCCTATTACGATTCTCTGGCCGCCAAGGTGATGGTCCACGCCCCCACCCGGCTGGAAGCCATCCGCAGGATGCGCCGCTGTCTGGAGGAATTTACCTTAGAGGGCTTCCCCACCAATGCGGAGCTGTCCTATGAGCTGCTGTTCCACCCCACCTTTGTCCGGGACGGTTGCACCACCGCCTTTCTGGACCGAAGCCTGCCGGAGCTGCTGGAATTCAGCCGCCGGGTAGACGATCACAAAGGATAATACATGGAAAACATTTTTGCGAAACGCCGGGCGCGGCTGCTGGCCATGAAAGCCATGCGGGAGAATTACGTCCCCGGTGAAAAGTTAGTCACCTGCCCCCATTGCGGCGGGGAGAGCCAGCGCAGGGACGTGGCGGCGGCGCTGTCCGTCTGCCCCCTGTGCGGCTACCACTTCCCCATGGGGGCCTATTACCGGCTCAGCAGCGTGCTGGACCACGGCTCCTTCCGGGAGCTGCATGAAAAGCTGACGGCCAGCGACCCCCTCCGCTTCCCCGGCTACGGGGCCAAGCTGGACGGCGCCCGCCGGAAGACCGGCATGAACGAGGCCGTAGTCACCGCCACCGGCACCGTGGGCGGAAGCCGCTGCGTGGTGGGCGTGCTGGACAGCCGCTTTCTCATGGGCAGCATGAGCGCCGCCGTAGGGGAAAAGCTGACGCTGGCCATCGAGTACGCCGGGAAAAACAAACTGCCCCTGATCCTTTTTGCCGCCAGCGGTGGGGCGCGGATGCAGGAGGGCATTTTATCCCTCATGCAGATGGCGAAAACCAGCGCGGCTCTGGCCCGGTTCGCAGAAAAGGGACTGCTGTACATCTCTGTTCTCACGGACCCCACCACCGGCGGCGTCACCGCCAGCTTTGCCTCGTTAGGAGACATTATTCTGGCCGAACCCGGTGCGCTTATCGGCTTCGCCGGGCCCCGTGTCATTCAGCAGACCATCGGCGAGACCCTGCCGGAGGGCTTTCAGCGGGCGGAGTTTCAGATGGAGCACGGCTTTGTGGACGCGGTGATCCCCCGGAAGGACCTGCGGGACACCCTCATCCGTCTGCTGAAGCTCCACGGGAAAGGAGAACGCCATGGCTGAGAAAACCGCCGCGGAGCGGGTGGCGCTGGCCCGCCATCCCCAGCGGCCCAATATCACGGACTATATCGACGGACTGTTCACCGATTTCTTTGAGCAGCGGGGAGACCGGGCCTGCCGGGAGGACCCCGCCATTTTAGGCGGCATCGCCCTGTTCCACGGGCGGCCCGTCACCGTTATCGGCACCCGGAAGGGCAAAACGCTGGAGGAAAACCTCCGGTGCAACTTCGGGATGCCGGGGCCGGAGGGCTACCGCAAGGCTCTGCGGCTCATGAAGCAGGCGGAGAAGTTCCGCCGCCCTATTTTTACCTTCATCGACACCGCCGGGGCCTATCCCGGTCTGGAGGCTGAGGAGCACGGTCAGGGCGAGGCCATCGCCCGGAATCTCTTTGAGATGAGCCGTCTGACGGTGCCGGTCATCGCCGTCGTCACCGGGGAGGGCAACAGCGGCGGCGCGCTGGCGCTGGCTGTGGCCGACCGGGTGCTGATGCTGGAAAACGCCGTGTACGCCATTTTGTCCCCGGAGGGCTTCGCCTCGATCCTGTGGAAGGACGCCCAGCGCTCCGGCGAGGCGGCGGAGCTGATGAAGCTCACCGCCCCGGAGCTGAAAAAGCTGGGGGTCATTGATGGCATCGTCCGGGAGCCGGAGGGCGGCGCGCAGACCGACCCCAGCCGGACGCTGTGGAATCTGGATCGGGCGCTGACCGCCTGTCTGGAACCCCTGCTGAAGGAAAGCGCCGTCAGCCTGACGGAACGGCGCTATCAGAAATTCCGCGCCCTTGGCCGCGGGAAGGAGGACGCATGAACGGGATCAAGCTCCGGGGCACAGGCCGCTGTGTCCCGGCCAATACCGTCACCAATGACGATCTTTCCCGGCTGGTGGATACCAATGACGAGTGGATCACCGCCCGCACCGGCATCCGCAGCCGCTACCGCTGTGAAAAAGAGACCCTCACGGAGCTGTGCGTCAGCGCCGCGCGGGACGCCCTGCACATGGCCGGGATCACCCCGGCGGACATCGGCGTGTGCATCGTAGCCACCGTCTCGGCAGACACTGTGGTGCCCTCTGCCGCCTGTCTGCTGCAACGGGCGCTGGGTCTGCCGGAGGATACCCCCTGTTTCGACCTGAACGCCGCCTGCACCGGCTTTGTCTACGCCCTGCACACTATGGAGTGCCTGCTGAATGCCTCCCCCCGGAAATTCGGTCTGGTGGTGGGGGCGGAGGCTTTGAGCCGCGTGGTGGACTGGACGGACCGGGGCACCTGTATTCTCTTTGGAGACGGCGCGGCCGCCGCCGTGGTGGAGTGCCGGGAGGGCTGGCCCTCCATCGGGGCCGTTCTGGGCAGCCGGGGGGACGATGTTCTCCTGCGTCTGCCGGGCCTTGGCCGGGGAGCGCCCAACGTCCTGTCCATGGAGGGGACGCAGGTGTTCAAATTCGCCGTGGAGACCGTTCCCGCCTGCATGGACGCCACGCTGAAAAAGGCGGGACTGACCCCGGCGGACATCGACTTCTTCGTGTTCCATCAGGCCAACGCCCGCATCATTGACCTGGCGGTGCGGAAATACCGCATCCCGCCGGAAAAATACTACAAAAACATCGACCGTTACGGCAACACCGCCGCTGCCAGCGTCCCGCTGGTCCTCAGTGAGCTGGTGGAGCAGGGCCGCGTGGGTCCCGGCAGCCGCCTGCTGCTGACGGCCTTCGGCGGCGGCCTGACCTGGGGCGGCGCGGTGCTGGAAATGGCGTGAAATTGAGGAGTACACTATGAAAAAACTCAACGAGCTGCTGGGGACGGAATTCCCCATTATCCAGGGCGGCATGGCCAACATCGCCACAGGCGAATTTGCCGCCGCCTGCTCTAACGTGGGGGCCTTGGGCGTCATCGCCACCGGCGGGATGCTGGAGGCGGACCTGCTGCGCAAGCAGATCCGCATCTGCAAGAGCCTGACGGACAAGCCCTTCGGCGTGAACCTGATGCTGATGAACCCCTGCGCCGACGAAATGGCCCAGATCATTATTGAGGAGGGCGTTCAGGTGGTGACCACCGGGGCGGGCAGTCCCGGCAAGTACATCCCCGCGTGGAAAGAGGCCGGGATCAAGGTGCTGCCCGTGGTGGCGGCCTCCATCCTTGCCAAGCGGCTGGTAAATCAGGGAGCCGACGCCATCATCGCCGAGGGCATGGAGTCCGGCGGCCATGTGGGGGAAATGACCACCATGGCGCTGGTACCCCAGGTCATCGACACGGTGGATGTCCCCGTCATCGCCGCCGGCGGCATTGCCGATGGACGGCAGGCGGCAGCGGCCTTCGCTCTGGGGGCCTGCGGCATTCAGGTGGGCACCTGCCTGCTGACAAGCCGGGAGTGCCCCATCCACGAAAACTACAAGCTGGCCCTTCTGAAGGCCAAGGACAGCGACACCACCGTGACGGGCCGCTCCATCGGCGGGCCGGTGCGGGTGCTGAAAAACAAAATGGCCCGGGAGTATCTCGCCCTGGAAAAGCGTGGAGCCACGCTGGAGGAGCTGGAACACATCACCCTCGGCGGTCTCCGCCGCGCGGTGTTCGAGGGAGACATGGAGCGGGGCAGCGTCATGGCCGGTCAGGTGGCCGGTATGCTCCACGAGATCAAGCCCCTGCGGCAAATTTTCGAGGAACTGTACAACAGCAGCCGGGCCGTTTTGAAGGCCACGGAGGCAGCATGGCAGTAACGATCCGGGGAAAAACCCTCCCCCTCCCCATTTTGCAGGGGGGCATGGGCGTGGGCATCAGTCTGGACGGCCTTGCCGGAGCGGTAGCCGCCTGCGGCGGCATGGGGACCCTCTCCACCGCCGTCTGCGGCTTTCAGGAGCCGGATTTCGCCAAACGTCCCTTTGAGGCCAACCTCCGGGCGCTGGACCGGCAGGTCCGCCATGCCAAGGAACTGGCCCACGGCGCGGGGCTGATCGCCGTCAACGCCATGGTTGCCACCACCCAGTATGCTGACAGCGTCCGCACCGCCCTCCGGGCGGGGGCTGACGCCATCGTCTGCGGTGCGGGACTACCCAAGGATCTCCCCGCGCTGGCCTCCGAAGTTTCCGACAGTGACGCCGCCATCGCCCCCATCGTCAGCAGCGGCCGGGCGGCGGGGCTGCTGTGCAAGCTGTGGGACCGGCACTATGGCCGCATCCCCGACTTTTTGATCTTGGAGGGACCGGAGGCCGGGGGGCATCTGGGCTTCTCTCGGCAGGATCTGGACGCGCCCCCCTCCCTTTCCGACCTTTTGCGGGAGGTTCTGACCGCCATCGCCCCCTTCCGGGACAAGGCAGGCCGGGACATTCCAGTTTTCGTGGCCGGCGGCGTGAAAAACGGGGCCGACATGGCCCGCTACATGAAACTGGGGGCCGCCGGGGCCCAGTTCGCCACCCGGTTCATCGCCACGGCGGAGTGCGACGCCTCCGAGGGCTACAAGCAGCGCCTGCTGAACGCCTCCCCCGGTGACATCACCCTGGTGAAAAGTCCAGTGGGGATGCCGGGCCGGGCCCTCCGCAGCCCCCTGATCCGGCGGGTGGAGGCTGGCACCCAGCCGCCTCCGGAGCGGTGCGTGAAGTGCATCGTCACCTGCGACGGCAAAAACGCCCCCTACTGCATTTCCAAGGCCCTCATCGCCGCCCGGAACGGCGATTGGGAGAACGGCCTGTTTTTCTGCGGAGCCGCCGGCGGCGAGGTGAACACCCTCTCCACCGTACCGGAGCAGATGGCTCAGATCATGGACGAATGGAGAGCTGCACAATGAAGTTAGGATTTTTATACGCAGGACAGGGCAGCCAGCACCCCGGCATGGGCGCTGACCTGTATGAGCGCTTCCCCACCTTCCGCGCCGTGCTGGACAGCGCCGCCGCGCAGGTGGATTTCGATTTGAAGGAGGTCTCCTTCACCGACACGAAGGGCGTTCTGAATCAGACCCGCTACACCCAGCCCTGCATGGTGGCCTTTGCCGCAGGCATGACCGCGCTGCTGGCGGAGCGGGGCATCGTCCCCGCCGCTGCCGCCGGACTGTCTCTGGGTGAGTATTCCGCCCTCCATGCCGCCGGGGTCTTTGACGCCGACACCGCCGTGGAGCTGGTGGCCTTCCGTGGCAAAGCCATGGAGGAAGCCGCAGCCGGACGGCCCTCTGCCATGGTAGCGGTGCTGGGGCTGGACCGGGCGGCCTTGCAGAAGGCCTGTGACGAGGCTTCCGCCCACGGCTGCGTGGTCATCGCCAACTACAACTGCCCCGGTCAGTTAGTCCTCGGCGGCGAAAAGGCCGCCGTGGAGACCGCAGCGGCTCTAGCAAAGGAAAAGGGCGCCCGCCGCTGCCTGCCCCTGAAGGTCAGCGGCCCCTTCCACACCCCCCTCATGGCCCCCGCCGGAGACGCGCTGGCGGAGCGGTTCCGCACCGTGGAGTTCCGGGAGCCGCAGATCCCCGTGATCTTCAACTGTCTGGGCGCGGAGCGTCCCGACGGCGCTGCCATCCCGGAGCTGCTGGTGCGGCAGGTGCAGAGCAGCGTCTACATGGAGGATTCCCTCCGCCGCATGGCCGCCATGGGGCTGGACGCGCTGGTGGAGATCGGCCCGGGCAAGGCCCTCAGCGGCTTTGTGAAGAAAACCGTCCCGGAGCTGCCGGTGTACGCCGTGGAGACTGCGGCGGAGCTGGAACAGCTGACGGAGACCCTCAAAGGAGCATCACTATGAATTTTTCTGAGAAAACAGCCGTCGTCACCGGCGGCAGCCGGGGACTGGGCCGGGCGATCTGTCTGGAGCTGGCCCGGGGCGGAGCCAATGTGGTGCTCTGCTACGCGGGCAACGAAGCGGCGGCCAATGAGACCGTTGCCGCCTGCGAATCCCTTGGGGCCAAGACCGTGGCCATCCGGTGCGACGTGTCGAAAGAGGACGAGGTGAAGGCCCTGATGGACGCCGCCCTCAAAACCTTCGGCCGCATCGACATTCTGGTAAACAACGCGGGCATCACAAGAGACGGCCTGCTCATGATGATGAAGCCGGAGGATTTTGACGCCGTCATCGCCGCCAACCTCCGGGGTGCCTTCCTCTGCATGAAGGCCGTGGCCCGGCAGATGGTGAAGCAGCGCTATGGCCGCATCGTGAACCTCTCCAGCGTGGTGGGTCTCCGGGGCAACGCCGGACAGGTGAACTACGCCGCCAGCAAAGCCGGTGTCATTGGTATGACCAAATCCCTCGCCAAGGAGCTGGCGGGACGGAACATCACCGTCAACGCCGTGGCCCCCGGCTTTATCGACACGGATATGACCGCCGCACTGTCGGAGACCGCGAAAAACGCCGCCCTCGGCTCCATTCCCATGGGCCGCATGGGAACGCCGGAAAACGTGGCCAAGGCCGTGGCCTTTTTAGCCGACGAGGACGCGGGCTACATCACCGGGCAGGTTTTGGCCGTTGACGGCGGCATGAGTATGTGAGGAGGAACGCGACATGGAACGACGCAGAGTTGTTATCACCGGTCTGGGGGCTGTGACCCCCATTGGACTGACGGCGGGAGAAAGCTGGCAGGCCGTGAAAAACGGCGTGTGCGGCATCGGCCCCATCACCCATTACGATCCCGCCGCCCAGAAGGTGAAGCTGGCGGCAGAGGTAAAGGGCTTCGACCCGGAGGCCCTGCTGGGCCGTCAGGAATCCAAGCGTATGGGCCGTTTCACCCAGTTCGCCGTGGCGGCGGCCCGGGAGGCCCTGTCGGACGCCGGTTTCTCCGTGGAGCAGGCGGATGCGGACCGCTGCGGTGTGATCCTCTCCAGCGGCATCGGCGGACAGGCCATCACCGAGGCGGAGCACAGCCGGGGTCAGGAAAAGGGCTTTGACCGGGTATCCCCCTTCTATGTCCCCACCGCCATCTGCAACATGGCGGCGGGTCAGGTGGCCATCGACGCGGGCTTCCGGGCCATGTGCTCCTGCCCCGTCACCGCCTGCGCCGGAGGCACCAACGCCGTGGGCGACGCTTTCCACTACATTCGGGACGGCTACGCCGAGGTCATGCTCTGCGGCGGCACCGAGGCCTCCATCACGCCCATGTCCATCGGCGGCTTCACCTCCATGAAGGCCCTGACCCAGACGGAGGACCCCGACCGGGCCTCCATTCCCTTTGACGCGGAGCGCAGCGGCTTCGTCATGGGCGAGGGCGCGGGCGTGCTGCTCTTAGAGGAGCTGGACCACGCCAAGGCCCGCGGGGCCAAGATCTACGCTGAGGTGATCGGTTACGGCGCTACCTGCGACGCTCACCACATCACCGCCCCTCTTGCGGACGGCAGCGGCGGTGCCAAGGCCATGGCCATGGCGCTGACTGACGGCGGCGGCGTTTCTCCGGAGCAGGTGGGCTACATCAACGCCCACGGCACCTCTACCCATCTCAACGACGCTGGGGAGACCGCCGCGGTGAAAACCGTGTTTGGCCCTCACGCCTATCAGCTGGCTATGAGCTCCACCAAGTCCATGACCGGACATATGCTGGGAGCCGCCGGCGCCGTGGAAGCCATCTTCACCGCCCTGAGCCTGCGGGACGGCTTCCTCCCCGCCACCATCCACTATCAGACCCCGGACCCGGCGTGCGATCTGGACGTGGTGCCCAACGAGGGCCGTCCGGCGGACATCCGGTACGCCCTGAGCAACTCTCTGGGCTTCGGCGGACACAACGGCAGCCTGCTGCTGAAAAAATGGGAGGACTGACATGGGCTTACAGTTAAATTCCAATGAGATTGCCGAGATCCTGCCCCACCGCTACCCCTTCGCGCTGGTGGACCGCATCACCGACGGAGAATCCGGCGTGTGGGCCAAGGGCATCAAGTGCGTCAGCGTGGGCGAGCCGTTTTTCTGCGGCCACTTTCCCCAAAAGCACGTCATGCCCGGTGTGCTGATCTTAGAGGCGCTGGCCCAGGTGGGAGCCGTGGCGATTTTGTCCCTGCCGGAGAACCGGGGGAAGATCGCCCTGTTCGGCGGCGTGAAAAACGCCCGCTTCAAGCGGCAGGTCATCCCCGGAGACGTTCTGGAGCTGGAATGTACCCTCACGAAGCGCCGGGGTCCGGTGGGCATCGGCGCCTGCACCGCCACGGTGAACGGCGAGACGGCCTGCACCGCGGAGCTGATCTTCGCCATTCAGTGACGGCCTCTCCCCTTTCGGATGCTCAAACTTGCTATTCCAAATTACAGCACAGCAGCAGCGGCAAATTGCCGCTGCTGTTGTTCATTTACGGATAGATGTCCGCCATATTCCGTCCAACGCTCCTGCAAAGCACCCGCTTTTTTCACCAAAATGCACAAAATTTAAAAATTTTGCCGCAAAGAATTGACGGCGGCAGGCGTTATCCATATAATAAAAACTCGGACTCGGCTCACACTTGAATTGGAAGCCGGGCAAAACAGAGCATATACGGCAGGCCCCCTGTTCCCTATGGGCGGCCCGCGCCGATACGGTATGAAGAATGGTGGCAAAATGACGAAACAGAGAACAACCCCGACCGCAAAACGGAATCACGGATTTACACTGATGGAGATGCTGATCGTTGTGGCGATCATCGCCGTTCTGGTGGCCGTCGCGATCCCGACCTTCAGTTCACAGCTTCACAAGGCGCGTGTCGCAACCGACTGGGCCAACGTGCGGAGCTATTACGCCCAGCTCCAATATGAGTTCATGGAGACGGGGGAGATCAATAAGGATTATCTCAAAGAATTCGACCACTACGGAGGTACTCCTGGGTTCACTTCCTTTACTCTGGACGGCCAGACGATCAATCTGAGAACTGGGATGCTTTGGGTCGCAAAAGAAGACCATAATCAGGGATACAACATTCTTTATGCCTGCACCAGTGGTCACCCCGAATGCGTATTGATCCTTCCCATGAGTTGATTCCGACAAGAAAGCAGAAAAACCTATTGGATCTCCTCCCTCTTTAGCAGGAGAGACGAACCCGG
>ERZ837910.5517-NODE-5517-length-11277-cov-3.621012_pt1 | contig 11277 bp, 8 predicted proteins | sample MGYA00519940_ERZ837910 | MGnify/ENA primary metagenome ERZ837910 (study PRJEB31850, sample SAMEA3708825) | human gut metagenome | biome: human gut; feature: human-associated habitat; material: faeces | place: China | collected 2014 ... | reverse complement strand
CCGCCGTATCTACCGGAGGTAGTGGCGGAGGTTCGCAAAGCGATCTTCCCTGGCGGGACAAGGACGATGACGACCTGCAATGGGCCCGCCGCTGTGCACGTGCTGCTACTCTCCTATTGGGCAAGAAACCTCGAACAGGATTAAGACGATAAAGTCATGGAACAGTCATACAAAAAGCGGCCGCCTCGTGCGACCGCTAATAGTCCGCCAGGATTGCCGGATATGGGGGCTTTATAAATCTGCAAATTTCAAGACAACCACGAAAATATATTTAACACAGTTGAGTATGCACTACTTTATTTATTGTTATACAATAAATTCATTCAAGTCCTCTTTGAGTTGTTTCCAATTAGGTAAAAATCGGTTTAATAAAGCCGTATATTCCTCATTGTGTAAACGCACCCTAATATGTAATAATTCGTGTACAACAATGTACTCAATACATGGGAGTGGTTTCTTTATCAATTCAAGGTTAAAAATAATATTTCGTGTGCGGTGATTACAACTTCCCCATAAAGTTTTCATTTGCTTGACCTCCCATTTATTCACATTCACCGCCAATATTTTTTCCCATTTGGTGATAAGTGGATGGAGCATCAATTTGAGTTCTGAGCGATACCATTCTCGCAACACCTCTACTCGACGTTCTTCTGTCGCACCTTCACGAACATATAGCTTAATATATTCATTGCCCTGAATCTCAACTTTTGCAGGTGCGTTATGATATAAAACTTTCAAACGATACCTATGGCCTTTGAAGTAATGATTCTCACCAGAGACATATTCACGGGGTGTTTGGCGACTCTGATCAAGGATCTGTGAGACGCGTTGATTTATCCACGGAATTTTCGTAATCAAGAATAATCGCACAGCCTCCTCCGCCATTCCAATAGGAGCAGACACATGAACACGAGCATTGGGTGGATATATTGTAAGATGCACATTTTTAATATTTTTCCACTCAACCTCCGCAGATATATTAGCAACTTCAATAACCGTCATTAGTACTCTTTTTGCGCAACTATCAACTGCATAATATCATCAATCTTCACCTGCTCCACCCCTTGCAAAACATTCTCAACGGCTCTCCGAAGAGCCTTCATCTTTTTCAATCCGCTACCATCCATATCTCTGAAACCATCACGTGCATTTGCTTTGATCGTTTCGTGAACACGAAGCACCAACGATTCATCGCCGCCAAGATTATCATAAAGAGCCTGTTTCCCCTTTGTATCAATGGTTGCAGGATATTTTGTCTTAATGGTTGATCGAGCTTCTTTCAGTTTCGCAATGAGTTGTTTTATCAATTCCTTATATTGGATTTTACCATCTTTCTGTTCTTGAAGCAGGTGGTTAAGTAAATCAGACATTTTATCAAAGTAGGCCGGATTGTTCGGTCGTTCACTGATAATCATCTTTCGCATATTTGCCGCCAAAATCTCTGCAACAGAACGCTCATTCTGCTTGATTTTCTTTGGCAGTGAATCGATTGCCTTATTACCCTGCGTATCTATCAAGTCGAGAAATGAAATATCAGCTAAATCGACCAGTTTTTCACTATCCTCGGCTCGCACATAGTTATCAATAAGCTGACGCATTGCCGGATCATAATATTTCAGATCGAGAGCATCTCCACTTTTTAATTTTATCTCATCTTTGATATCATTGAAATAATCAACCTGCTTTTTGATGTCGGCAGCCTCCTCTGCGGTATAGCCAGCCTGTTCCATCTCATTGGCTATATCAATATAACGACGCACCAAACGCGACACAAGTTTATAGAAGGTCTCGCGTTTATTGGCATTCTCCTCACACTCTTTTTGCTGATCTTCCACAGGTGTTGTTTCGGCATATACAAAATATGCAAAAAAACCTTCTCGCGTTTGCGGATGTATCACCTCGCACATCGTATAGACCGCCTGTAATGATTCTTCCAAGGCTTTGCGACCTTCGGCAAGACGATTCGAAAGTAGGCCTTCGATATCGTCGGCATCATAACCATCAAATGCCCCATTTGTATAATCCTCGATCGCACTCTTTACTGCTCCAAACAAATCTTGGTAATCAATAATATATCCAAAATCTTTCTCCTCACTATCTACTCGATTCACACGACAAATTGCTTGGAACAGATTGTGATCCCTCATTTTTTTATCGATATAAAGATAGGTTGCCGACGGTGCATCAAATCCGGTCAATAGCTTATCTACGACAATCAGCAACTTCATATCTCCGGGATGGTCCGTAAACTCCTTTTTCGCCCAAGTTTCAAACTGTTCCGGGGTTTTGTCACCAATCATTCTTTGGTATATCTCATATTTTGTGAGATCCTCGGTCTCGCCATCACCCTGATACTCATCTTTTACCGATGCAGTATTTGCGTCGTAACTTGTAACCACAGCGCAATGCCCTTTCAACTCTGTCGATTGAAAAACCTCCCAATAACGACACGCCTGGTATATACTGTCGGCCACAAGCATGGCGTTCCCATAACCACCTGCCAAGGCCCGCTTGGTGTTCATATCTTGACAAATATCCGCGACAATGCGGTCGATACGCTCCTTACTGCTAAACAGTTTTTCCATCTTTGCCCAACGCTCTTTCAACGCGGCACGGGCTACCGAACTCAGTCCCTTGGTTTTCGAGTCAAACCACTCATCAATTTTCTCTCGTTTACCCAAGTACTGTTCTACATTTCGGGCCTCATAACGCAAATCAAGAATAACCTTATCCTTTACCGCTTCATTAAACTTATAGCTATGAATATACGAGCCAAAAGTCTCTATCGATTTCTTCTTATCCGTATGGAGTAGAGGTGTACCCGTGAAACCTATCAACATCACATCGTCGCCCATGATATGTTTCATGGCCTCGTGGAGCAGACCTCCCTGCGTACGATGACACTCATCGATAAAGACGTAAATATTACCCTTAGCCCGGAAATCGGCAGGGAGCGACTTGGCCAACTCTTCCAGATATACATCAAGCGACTTATTGGCCTTCTTATTTCCTACTGATATGGCATCGCCGTCATTCTTATTGCCAAATTTGTGTATCAGTGTACAAATAAGCCATGGTTCGGCAGCATTGAGCATCTCAATCAGCTTACCACCACTCTTGGCTCGCTGAATCTGCTCACCAGCATCCTTGAAGCCTGATTCTATTTGTTTGTCCAACTCATCACGATCGGTAATGATTACAACACGAGCATCGCTTACGTTTTCACGTATCCACTGAGCCAGCCATACCATCGTAAGCGATTTGCCGGAACCCTGCGAATGCCATATAATACCGTTTTGCTTCTTGCGAACCCTAGGTTGAGCTGCTTTGACGGCGAAATATTGATTGGGACGGGCTGCCTTCTTTACCCCTCCGTCGAAGATGATAAAGTCATGAATGTATTCCAATAGTCTTGCAGGCTCAAAGAATTGCAAGATGCTACGATCCAACTCATTGGCATACTCCTTTGCTGTGAAATGCGATAGTTGGCAAGGCTCGCCACACGGTTCTTTCCAACGCAACCAGAATTTTTCGGGAGTTTTGATTACACCATAGTGCAATCCCTCAGTGTCGTTGCCCGCAAAAAGCAACTGTATGGTCGTGAAGAATCGAGGAATATAACCGTCCTGCTGATTGCGGATATTCTGACGAATACCTTCATGGGCAGAGACCGTACTACGCTTGAGCTCAATTACAGCAAGAGCAACACCATTGACATACACGACCAGATCGGGGCGCCGGTCGCTTTCGCCTTGAATGGTTACCTCCTCGGCTATCTGAAAATCATTTTCCATCGGGTTGGCCCAATCGATAAGGTGTACCATCTTTTTCTTTTCGGTCACCTCGGCCTGTATATTCACGCCATAACGCAACAAGGTATAAACCTCCTTGTTGGCATTATACAATCCGCCTCCGAGGGAGTTTGCCGACTGCTTGAGTTTGGCAATGGCACTCCGTATCTCCTTGTCCGTATAACCGCGCCGAGAGAGATATGCCGTAAGCAATGATTCTTCAATATTGGCATTACCCTCACGAGTCTCCCAGTTCCCGAGATAGGCATACTTTAAGACATTCTTAAAGAGCCCTATCAACCTGTTTTGCGTTACACGCTCCTTTGCCCCGATGTTTGTGTCCATAATTATTCTTATTTTTTACCAAATAGATAGCCCAACGACAATGTGATAATTGGACACATAACCTCCCACATTTTCTTCACGAAAGCTGTATCCTCTTTGCAAAAATATACGATAAGAGAAGTTAATGTTGCTCCTGCAACAAACGATAAACATATTATGCCTGTTATATTTCGAGAGGAGTTCTCTTGGGAACCAAACATGCGGCCAAACCAGCCTAATGCTTGATTGTTTAGATTTGCTTCATGTTGATATTTCTTATCAGCCATCCTCTCCTCATGATCATACTGCGCCTTAAGTTGAACCTGTTCATGAGCATTTAGAATCTCCAACTTTTTTAAAGATGAGCTATATGAACTTGTTCCACTATTACCATCTTTATATGAATTAGCCATAATAGTCTAAATTATTGTTGTGGAACATTATTTGCTGTTTGTATCGATGCCTCTTTCTCTAAATACCATGTATAGAAAAAGATTTTATCACTACTACCCTCTCTATTATTAATAGACTGCACACTAAATTTTAACCTAAGAGATTTTCCACCCAACGTTGCTACATCCAAAAAGTTAGAGGAACTTGAAAAAAAAGCCATATCTTGATTATACAGTGTTATTCTATAATATGCATCTGCCGAGCTGGAATTAACTACTTCAGTCGAAATTCGGCCTTCTCTAGCAACCCCTTCGATTACAGATTCATCTATAAATACAACTCTAAATTTTAAGTCAGCTACCTGAAACTCAAGATATTCACCCATTTGTAACACAACACTCCCGGAATCTATTATATCATAGTTTCCTGTTAAAAGCTTAACTTGTGGTAATCCTAAATCTGTCATATCCGTGATTATTAGTTGATTATTTTAATCTTATTTGCCCTGTTAATAGCTTTTGCATCATGCCCAATTTTAGGAGACGGTATTTGTCGCGCTTGGCTTCAAGGTCGACTATCTCCTTATCCATATCGCTCAGAATTGTAGCAATCGCTATTTGCTCCATCTGATTAGGAGGAAGATATATAAGAATTTCATCAAGACTTTTAAGTATTATTGTTGCAAAAGTTCCTTTTGCTTGCCTACTATCTACTTCGCGTTTAAAATTTTGAGACAACAACAAATAATACATAAACTCTAGATTAATAATACTACTAGGTATTATACCCAATATACCTTGCTTGGTCGCAACTGGAATTTTATTAATTGAAACATTCCCAATAGTTGCCCCATTGGTATATATAATACTATTAACTGGAACAATCCATGCTGAACTATTATTTATTCCCTCACTAGTAATAAATGAATTGCAAGACTCAATATATTTTGTTTCGGTATCTTCAATCTTAACAAAAGGGATATCTCCGTTTGCATAGAATCTTATATTATTGGTATCAGGAGTTCCCCCTTCAGATGCATATCTATACAAATCAGAAAATTTCTTTTCCACCCATGGGTCGGAAAAGCCGGGGAGACGTTTTTTACCGGTTAGGAGTTCTTGCATCGCCCCTTGTTTAATCAAGCGTTTCTTGGCGATTTTTTTATCCAGTACCGCAATCAATCCATCTATATCATTCAGTGCTTCCGCAATTGCTTGTTGCTCGGCAACAGGCGGCACAAGCAGTTTGGTCTCTTGAATAGAACCTCTTGATATTGACGAAACTTTTATACCTGTTATGTACGGTAATAATTGATTATGATAATTTGATGAATTGAGATAGTACCCCAACCAGCCTATTGCAAATGTTCTAATAGGGCGACAGAAGAATGTATGCAACCCTGCTACTATTTTGGCATTAATTGCATTCTTAATCTCCACACTCTTACCCACAGTTTCATCTTCTGCCGTATCTGCAATAATCACATCGCCAGATTGTACAAACTTTTGAGTCTTAATCTTAATGCCTTCATTAAGATATGGTATTGAGCATTTATCGACATCAACGACGGTTGGATATTTAATTAGCACATCACCATAATGTATGTTCCTTATTGTCCCATGATCATCATTCATACAATCACGAGGATATGTATTATTAGGATACATATCGAAGACTTGGGAGAATGATTGCACCTCCCAATCTTCGGGTATTATTCCCAACTCGGTTTGCTTATATCCTTGTGGTATATTATTATCAATAAACATATTACACTATTGTTCCGTCTCAACAACAATCAACTCTTTACAAAAAGCATCATTCTCGACTAATTTTGATAATACCATTGTGAAATTTCGCAACTCCCTATCTTCAAGTAACTGTTGCTCTTGAGTCTTTCCTATATGCCCCTTACGCAAGTACATATCGATTGCTTTATCAATACCATTAAGCGTTGTAGGCATATCACTCAATAATGCCAGACTCCCTTCTTTCTCTACTGATACATACAAAGGATAACTCCTGCTTTCAGTAGGTATTTGTAATTCTTTAAATGATTGTTTCCTGTGATATATTAAAGCTCGTTTCTTAATATCAGCATCTAAATCATTTGGTATTACCACTCGAAATTTAGAACAGTACAAATCCTCCCCATCTACGTTTATAGGATTGTGACTAATTAAATACTCACATACTGGTTTGATAAAATTCTCAAAATACCCGATTGCCAATACTGTCGATGGCAACATTCCTAATAAGCCTATCTCGATTTTACCCTTAATTTCATCATGTAATCTTTCTAACAAAGCATCAAATGGCCTGTCATATGAAGTTAGAACACCATCATTAACTTCAAAAGAAGCTAATGTAATTCCGTGTAGGTCGCTTGGTAATTTTACGTTTTTGTCATGGATAATGTATGCTCTTTCTCGACCTAAGCGGCCTAAAAATAATCCATATTCAAAAATAACATTATCACGAGGGCTCCCTTGTTCCACATCCCTTGATTTAGTCCAATCATCATTAGTACATACCATAAAACCAAAATCAAATAAACTAGCCTCTTTCATTAAGGTTTCAAGGTAATTGTCATTATATTTGAATATGTCATCACTCCATAAATAGCAGTCAAAGTCTTTAGAAAAGTAGGCTTTTATTTGTTCTGCTATATTCAAACCCTCTTTTGAGGAGCCAATAAAAATTCTAGGCCTCATATTAAATGTTGCTCTTTAAGAATGGAATAAATGGTGTATACATTTTGCAACATTGTAGTGACTTCTCGACGCTTATTGTTGCCTCTAAATATGTACTCTTTCCCATCTACAGAAGTTATACTATTTGCATAGGATTCATCATATGCAATCTTGTGTAGCTGCAAAAAAACAATTGTTACTAAATTTAGGTAGTGCAAATCTTTATATGCATCAACATCAATATTATAACATATGGCATTAATGTCAAAACTTGACAAATCAATCTTTTGTTTTGAGTCTGCTTTAATATTTTTCAAAAAACGTATCATTCTTTTTAATCTACCACCCGTATTTACACTTTTGGTATTTATGCGTTCAATGCTCAAAAATGGATAGTCTGCCGCACACCTATTATTAGCAACTTTATCATATACCTGAATACCTCTATACATGATATTTTGATCATTAATGATAGAATTTACATTATCATACCAACCTGCTGTAACAATATCAACATCTCTATGAAGATCTTGATTTGTTATTTTTATTGCTTTAGGATGGCTAATATCACATTTTAAATATCTACGAGATAGTATGCTTTCACTTTGCACTCTAATTGTTCTTAAGTCATCATAAACATTTCCAGTGTAGGGTGATGCATTATCAATAGATCTTAATTTTGATAGTTGGGAATATGAATAACGAGTATTGTATGACGATAAAATTTGTTTAACGCTTGCTGAATCATAACTATAATACTTTTCACATATAACCAATAAATCAATATCACTATATCCTTTAATATGGGTGTCCGTCATAACAGAACCTTGATAATGATACGATACATTTGTTAAACCACCATCTTGTAGATGAGTTCTCACTCGTTGTCCAGCTTCTTTTGTTTTAGATGTATAGCTATCATCTACCGCCATCATAGCCAGATAAACATATCTTTGTAGATCACTAATGTCGCTAGGTAACCCAGTAAACATTCTTGACTCTACCAGATACTGATTTTCGGGGTTGTGGCGAGTCTTAATATTTGATAATAGTTGTCTGTAATCAGTCATGGCATTCCAAATTAATATCCCATTTGTTTTAAGTGTGTTGCAACTTTTGCCTCTAGATCGGTTATACCGGCATCAATTTCGGGGAGCGTTTGGGCATAACGCTCTGCAAGAGCCGATACTTTGGAGGTAAGTTGCTGACTAATACGTTGCATCTCACCATCAAGGCGCAAGGTAAGCGATGCGAACCACTTCCGCTCGATAACCATGCGCTTGATTTCTGCCTCGGACAAATCGGCATATTTGACTACCAAAGCTGTAAGCAAGTCGTACTTACGCTCCTTGATCAGTTTCTTATTGAGTGATATATCGCCTTTTAGATCGAGGTACTTTTGCAATACGGCAATCTCGTCTGCATCGGCCTTCTTATCGAGCGCCTTAATTCGTTTTTTTACATTGGCATCGGTCATCTTACCATCGGGGAAATTATCCTCATCAAGATAATTCTCGGCCTGCTCCTCGACCAATTCCGCAAGCTGCGCCTCATTTTGCGCCAACAACTCCTCGGCCGCAGCAATAACATCGCGCTTCTCGGCAAAATACTCGTCAATAACGATTGGTACAGGGAGCAGGTCGCAAACGATGTCCTCAGGAGTAGTTGCCTTTTTCTCTTTTTTCTTTTCGTCGTTCTTCTTGGAGGCAGGTTGCGGAGTGTATAGTTGCACCGTCCAACCTCCGGACGAAATCATATAGCAATCATCTTGCATAGTTTCGCCCCAGTAATTCATCAGGCAGTCATAGACATCATACGCATCGACAAGCGACTCATCAACCCCAAAAATCTCCAACAACGAGTTACCCAGTTGCTCGATGAGTTTCTTGGGAGCAAATCCGGGAACGAGAGCATAAAGTTGAGCCCGATGAGAATCACACCACTCGGCAAAACTACTTCGAAACGCATCGCTCTGCTTACGGAAATCAATATTTCCGGCAACGACATCACGTACAGCTTCCGGATTACATTTCAGAGAATAGTAACCCTTACGTGTAGGATGGTCGCAAAAGAGATCGGCTCGAAGTGATGGGCACACTTTCCAATAGGCGTCGAGCTGATCTATATCGTGTTTGGGCAGACCTCCATGAAGGTGAGCATCGATATCTTGCAGAATCTCCGTATCGGGAGCAGATACATAGCGAGGAATATTGAGGTTATAATCGTTACGTTCAATCTCCTCCATAGGCACAAAGCGCGCATAATGAGGTACATCGCGCTGTGTTTGCCAAACATCGACAATGCGGCGAATATCCTGCTCTCGCAGACGATTCTTTGCTCCGTCTTTGATATACCCGCTCTTGGCATCGATCATAAACACCCCTTTACGCCCTGCTGCTTCCGACTTCTCAATGATAATGATACAAGCCGGAATACCTGTACCATAAAAGAGGTTAGCTGGTAGTCCTATGATTCCCTTAATGTACCGTTTCTCTGTAACAAGGTATTTACGGATCTGAGCCTCTGCATTACCTCTAAATAGAACGCCATGAGGCAAAATGCAGGCTGCACAACCGGTCTGCTTTAGAGAACGCACGATATGGAGAAGAAAAGCATAATCACCATTCTTTTCCGGCGGAACACCGATTTTAATACCCTCTCCCCAACGATGGTATTCATCCTCAGCCTTTGCGCTTTTCAACCAAGATTTTGTAGAAAACGGTGGATTTGCGACAATGTAGTCAAATGTCTTGAGTTGGTCATCATCTTTGAACTGAGGGTCATTAATCGTGTCACCCTGTTTGATGTCGGCATAGATCTCATTATGGAGAATCATATTCATTTTTGCCAAGCCGACGGTTGCATTGTCTTTCTCCTGACCATAGATGGTTGCTCCATCTGGGGTCTCACACATAGCACGCAAAAGCAGAGATCCCGATCCACAAGTAGGGTCGTAGATAGTGGTCTTTTTCCCATTTTTAGCATTGCCTAACCCGATGACCTTAGCCATCACACGGCTGACCTCTGCCGGGGTATAGAATTGACCTTTACTCTTACCGCTCTCGGTGGCGAAATTCTTCATCAGATACTCGTAAGCATCTCCTATAAGATCGTCATCGGCAGCTCTATTTTTGCTAAAATCGAGGTTCTCATTCTGGAAAACTGCAATGAGTTTACTGAGGGTTTCAACCTTATCCTTTCCCTTGCCGAGCTTGGCATCATCTTCAAAATCGGCGACAAAAACGCCATCCAGTTGATTGGCCTCAGCAAGTGCAGCCATCTTTTTATTCATCTCCTCCCCAATATTCGGGTTGCCTTTGAGGGCAACAAAATCCTCAAAGTGACACCCGTCAGGAATATCGATATCAAAACCCTCATCACTGCGACTCTTATCGCTGATGTACTTAACGAAAAGAATTACCAACACATAATCCTTGTATTGGCTTGCATCCATACCGCCACGAAGTTCGTCGCAGCATTTCCACAATGTACTATATAGTTCTGACTTTTTTACCGCCATATTGATTTATCTTGTTTGCAATAAATTCATTTAGTTTTTCATTTAATATTCCGCTATAATAGCCAAATCAGTCATCTAACTCTCTTGCAACCTCCGGGAAGTTATCCTTTATGGTACCTTGAATACCTCCATGTATCGAGTATTGTTTGATTTGAGTAACTTGCGTTTTCGAAAATTCATGCTCATCTTTGGAGTATAGTATAGGAATTGGCTCAGATTGATAGTTATTTAGTTGGTCAGAGGCCATATATCGAATCTCATAAGCCTCTTCAAAAGGTGTTATAAGATATATTCTTATCGATGCACTAAAAGCATATAGTGGTTGACGACTTAATTCGCCAGGTAAAACATATTTTGTCTCCCCTTGCCGTATTTGTATATATTCACTTTTAGGCTTTAATTTTATGTCTAAATGCTCTCGATCTTCATATATTATCATTCGATATACCTCTATTGGGTATGAATTATTTTTAATCTGGATCTTCAACCCCCACATCGAATCATTCTTCAAACTTATTTGAATTTTTGGATATATGTTATTTCCAGCTTGACTACGTTC
>ERZ837910.5513-NODE-5513-length-11284-cov-19.497017_pt1 | contig 11284 bp, 8 predicted proteins | sample MGYA00519940_ERZ837910 | MGnify/ENA primary metagenome ERZ837910 (study PRJEB31850, sample SAMEA3708825) | human gut metagenome | biome: human gut; feature: human-associated habitat; material: faeces | place: China | collected 2014 ... | reverse complement strand
CCCAAGATAGTTCGCTGGAAACGGCGCGTGAAAATAGGTAGTCGCCGACTTAAACAAAAGCCCTCGAGGATCTTCCTCGGGGGTTTTGCTTTTGCAAGGAAACGCTCTGAGAGAAATCTTGGGGAGTTTTGTCATATTTGTGATTTATACTAAAATCTGCTATAATTGAACCAAACATCATATTTACTTTGGAAACAGGAGGTCAAATCTTATGAATGAGAAGAACTTGCAGCAGATTTTGGAGAATTATGTAAATAATTTTGAGGATTTTAATAGCAAGATACCTGGAAAGCCTACAGAGTATGAAAAGTGGGAGATTGCAGGTGAATTTAAAAATAAAATGAATCTTGCTTTAAAAACTACAGATGAAAACTTGCCAACAGAGCTTTACAAAATAAAGAAAATGACGAGTGATTTTATTGACAGTTATACGCAACCGTTTTATGGACTAGTACAGTTCGCAAAAAAAGACCCTAAAACAGTGCGTAGAATGTTTCAGGAGCTGTATGAAGATGACGGTGGAGATTTAGGAGTTCGCCAGAAAAAGATAGAGAACTTTTTGAACGAGAGTCATCAGTTAAGAGAACAATATACGCCGAATAGTTATTTATATAAGGATGATTTCCATTCGGTAACATCATATTTGTTTTTGTATGACCCAGAACATAATTATGCTTATAAACCCCAAAATGCGAAAATCTTTGCAAAATATATAGAGTTTTTTGATGACTTTGGTGCTGGCGATTGTGTGAAACTGAAAAACTATTATCGGATGTGCGACCAACTAGCAGAGACTATAGAAAAACAGAAACTGTTGGCGGGAATGGAGATAGTTCGGGATAAGGCGGCAGGTAAAGAAATTTATAAGGATAAGTCAGGACATATTCAAGTGGTGGATATTATTTATTGTGCATCCACATATAACCTGTTTGAGGGAGCAACACTCAATCCGTTGGCACTGAAAGAGTGGAAAATATTTCTAGAAAAGCAGGCAGAAGCAAAGGTGCGGTTAGAAAAACTGAAAAGAGAGCGGGAAAAAAAGAAAAAACTGGATGAAGCGATAGGAGAAACTGAAAAAATATTCTGTGTAGGAGAAAAGATTTATTACAAAAGTTTTGGAAAAGGAGCTCCGGTTCAGAGCGGAACGATTGTAAAAAATGAAAATGGTGTTATTGAGATTAGTTTTGAAGATGGGAATAAGAAATCAGCTGGATTTTTAAATGTAGTAGTAAATGGTTATATTGGGCCTCAAGACGAGCAAGAAGCTGCTGGTTTGGCAAGTTCGATTGAACTTTTGAAAAACAGGTCAATGATTAAGACCAACCTCGAAACCGCAGAACGAGAGTTTGCCCCATACAGCGATTACATCTAATGCACCGACTTTTCCACACTCCAACAAAAATTGGTTCAAAACTTTACCCGATACGCTGCTTCTTAAATGGAGGCAGCGTATTTTTTCGCTCAAATCCCTTGCATCTGGCCGGTGGGTGAGGTATGCTTAACCAATAGAGCATTGCAGAGGGAGGAAACGGGCATGGACATGGAAGAGATCCGCTATCTGCTGGGCAGTACCATCTTTGCGCGGGCCAAGGCGTATCTGGACCGGGTGGAAGACCTGGACTGTGAGACCAGCGAAAACGGCGTGCGGCATCTGACGGCCGATGTGCGCGGCGGCGGACGAAACCGCTACCATACGCAGGCCTGGCTGCGGGAAAACGGCAGCTTTGTGAGCGCCAGCTGTACCTGCCCGTATAACGAAAACGGCGAGGGCCCCTGCTGTAAGCACATCGGTGCCCTTTTGATGCTGGAGGAAGAGGGCAAAACGCAGCCTGCCGCGGTGGAGCCTGCGCAGAAAACCCAGCTGAACAATATCCCGGGCGTGGTGCGGGGAACAGAGTTTGCGCAGGAGAGTGCTGCCCGGAAAGACAGCTATGCTTCCAGCCTGGAAATGCTGTTTGGAAAGAAATGGCGGGGCGATGAGCCGGAAACGGATGCCGCCGCCCGTCAGCTGCTGCGGACCTATCAGGAAAATACACTGGCTGAGCTGCCGCTCCCTGCACCCGAAGAGGGGCAGCGCCGGGAGTTTGCCGAGCTGGAACCGGAACTGACCCTGCTCTCCGGGGAGCAGCCCTGGCTGCGGCTCCGTATTTCGGATGGTGGGCGGCAGTACCTCGTCAAGAGCATCCCGGACTTGCTGAACGCTGTGGAACAGGGCCGGGTGGTGAGCTACGGCAAAGCGCTGACCTTTCTGCACCGGAAAGAGGCCTTTGCCCCGGAGGCACAGCAGCTATTGGCCGTGCTGCGCCGCCAGCAGAGCGTGCGGGAAAGTCTGGAGCAAAACCTCCAGAAGCTGCGCGGCTACGCCACAGCGGCCAGGAGCCCGGTGGCAGGCGGCATGGCCCTGAGCGGCGAGGGGCTGGACGAGCTGGTCCATCTCTATGAGCCGACGGGGCAGGTGGGCGGTTATGCCTTAAAAACGGGTCTGCCCGCCCTGACCATGCAGGTGGAAAAGCGCCGGGGCGGCGTGCAGGTCAGTGTAACGCCCTCGCTGGGGTTTGTGGCAGGGCTGGACCATGATTACCTGTTCAGCGAGGAGACCCTCTGGAAGCTGGACCGTGTCCAGAGCGGGCGCGTTTTACCGGCCCTCAAGACGTTATGCGGCAGCAGCCTGTTTTTTACGACACAGGATGCAGCGGATTTTTGCAGTTTTGTCCTGCCGGAGTTGGGCCGGAACGTGACCATCGAGGATCCGGAGCGGCTGCTGCTGAATCAAATTCCGTTGGAACCGGTGGTGCAGTTTTATCTGGACGCGCCCCGGATGGGAGCCGTCTCGGCCCATACAGAATTTTTGTACGGCGAGGATAAGGTGACGCCCTTTGCCCCGGCCCCGAGTGGCCTGCTGCGGGATGCCAGGGCCGAAAAGCGGGCCGCGCGGCTGCTGGGAACCTACTTGCAGCCCGGCGGGGACGGCAATGCCGCCCAGTACAGCACCGACGACGAAGAAATGGTCTACACCTTTCTGGAAGAGGGCGTGCCTGCCCTGCTGACAGAGGGGGAGGTCTACCTGAGCGATGCATTCCGCAATCTGCAGGCCGCCCCGCCCAAGATTGCGGTGGGTGTGTCGGTGCATGGGAGCGTGCTGGACCTGGAAGTGGACACCGGGGAGTTCCCGGTGGGAGAGCTGCGGGCCTTGCTCAAATCTCTCCACCAGAAAAAGCGGTATCACCGCCTGAAAGACGGGCGGCTGCTCCGGCTGGACGACTCGCTGGAGGGGTTGGACGAGCTGAACGAGACGCTGGAACTCTCGGGCGCGAAGCTCGGGCAGGGCCACACCCAGCTGCCGTTGTACCGGGCTCCCAGCCTGGACTGGGCCCTTTCGGGCCAGAACGGCATCCGCTTCAACCGGGACGACGCGTTCCGGCGGATCAGCCGGAGCTTCCATGCGGTGAAAGACAGTGAGTATACTCCGCCTGCATCCTTACAAAAAGTATTGCGAAAATACCAGCGGGATGGCTACCGCTGGCTGCGGACGCTGGATGGCTACGGCATGGGCGGCATCCTCGCCGACGATATGGGCCTGGGCAAGACGGTGCAGGTGCTGAGCTACCTGCTGGCCATGAAAGAAAACGGGCAGGAACGGCCCGGCAAACCGAAAGACGAGGGCGTTCTGCCCAGCCTCATCGTCTGCCCGGCGTCGCTGGTGCTCAACTGGGCCGAGGAATGCCAGAAGTTCACGCCGGAATTACACTGCCTGGTCGTGGACGGCGACGCCGCCCACCGGGCCGCGCTGGCAAAACAGTGGGGCAGCGCCGATGTGGTGGTGACCAGTTACGAACTGCTCCGGCGGGATGAAGAGTTGTACGCCGGGCAGGCGTTTTACGCCTGCATCCTGGATGAGGCCCAGGCCATCAAGAACCACACCACCCAGAAATACAAGGCTGTCTGCCAGATCAACAGCCGGGTGCGGTTTGCACTGACGGGCACCCCGGTGGAAAACCGGCTGGGAGAGCTGTGGAGCATCTTCTCGTTCCTGATGCCGGGCTATCTGCCGCCTTATAAGAGCTTCTGCACCCGGTTTGAAAAGCCCATCGTGCAGGAGGACGACAAGGCTGCCGCCCGCCGGCTGAACCAGCTGACCGGGCCGTTCCTCCTCCGCCGGATGAAAGCCGACGTGCTGAAAGAGCTGCCCCCCAAGACCGAGAACATCCACCGCATTGAGCTGGAGGAGGAGCAGCGCAAGCTCTATCTGGCAGCGGTGGTGGACGCCCGGGACAAGCTGCAGGCGGCAAAGCCGGAGGACAAAATGGCGGTGTTCGCCGTCCTCATGCGGCTGCGGGAGATCTGCTGTGACCCCCGCCTCATCGTGGACGGCTGGGAGGGCGGCAGCGCCAAGCTGGACGCCTGCATCGAACTGGTGGCCTCCGCTGTGGAGGGCGGACACCGTATCCTGCTGTTCAGCCAGTTTACCTCCATGCTGGAGCTGCTGGCCAAACGGCTGGACGAAGAGGGCATCAGCTACTTCACGTTACAGGGCTCCACGCCCAAGCCCGTGCGGGCGGAGCTGGTCCGCCGGTTCAACGGCGGCGAGGTGAGTGTCTTCCTCATCTCGCTGCGGGCAGGCGGCACCGGCCTCAACCTGACGGCGGCCGACATCGTCATCCACTACGACCCGTGGTGGAACGTGGCGGCCCAGAATCAGGCCACCGACCGTGCCTACCGCATCGGCCAGCAGAACCCGGTGCAGGTGTACAAGCTCATCGCCCAGGACACCATTGAGGAAAAGATCGTGGAGCTGCAGCAGGCCAAGCAGGATCTGGCCGAGACCGTCACCGGCAGCGCGGATGGTGCCATCCTGCGCATGAAGCCGGAGGAGCTGCTGAATTTGTTGGAGGGAACCGAATGATGCAATACGCCATATTTGCCCGGCCTGTCGTGACCATTTACGACCTGCCCCAGACCACCAAACAGAGCGAGGCGGGCCTTGTTTCCACCATCGGGGACGAGGGCCTGTACGGTCAGGCCTGTCAGGTGCGCACCGCCCCCGGCGGCGTGACCTCCGAGGGAGTGCCCCTCTCCCCGGAGGTGGCCGAGGTGGTCACCTTTTACGGCTACCACGGCTTTGTCCGGCGGGATGCGCTGAAATTTGTCAGCGAGGATGCGCTGCGGGACTACCTGCCCCAGCCGCTGGTGCTGGTGGGCCGTGCCACCGATGTGCTCAACCTGCCCAAGGTGCAGGGGGTGCGGATGCTGGAACTGGAGCGGGGCTGCCTGCTCTGCCGCCTGCCCGAGCCGCCCGAGGAAGCCGAGGCCCACACCGGCTGGGCCAAGGTGGCCCTGCTGGATGGCCGCACCGGCTATGTCCGGGACGTGGCGCTGGAGCCGGTGCGGTTTGAGATGACCGCTGTGTTCTCCCAGCGGGAGGGGCTGGCCTTTGATGACGCGCTGGCCGAGGCCCGGAATGTCACCGCCGGGGAGCTGGTGCCGCAGACACTGCAGGCGTGGTACGACGGCAGCGAGGAAGCGTTCCGGGATGCCGTCTGTGCGCAGGCGAAAAAGTATCTGGGCACCGAGTACCGCTGGGGCGGCAAGTCGGGCCGTGGCATTGATTGTTCCGGCCTTGTCAGCAGCGCCTATATGCAGTGCGGCGTGCTCATCTACCGGGATGCCAGGATCGTGGAGGGCTGGCCCATGCACCAGATCCCCTTTGCGGACAAAAAGCGGGGCGATGCCCTCTATTTCCCCGGCCATATCGCCCTTTACCTCGGCGAGGGCCGCTACATCCACTCCACCGGCGCGTCCGCCAGCGGCGGCGTGGTCATCAACAGCCTTGACCCCGCCGATCCGCTGTACCGGGAAGATCTGGTCAAGAGTCTGTATGCGGTGGGGAGTGTGTTCTGATAAAGTAACTCACCCTCTCCGTCATCCCTGCGGGATGCCACCTCTCCCAAAGGGAGAGGCACTGGCAATTCCCCCGCAAGGTTTCGGGAAACCGCCAGAGGCTCCCCCTTTGGGGGAGCTGGCAAAGCCGTCAGGCTTTGACTGAGAGGGCGAGGATGTTATAGGAGGAAGAACAATCCATGAAAGTCTTTGATCTACATTGTGACACCCTGAGCGAGCTGCGGCGCGCGGAGATGCGGGGCGACGGGCAGACCTTTGCCCGCAACAACGGCCACATCGATCTGGAAAAGCTGGAGAAGGGCGACTACATGCTCCAGTGCTTTGCCGCCTTTGTGAATCTGGCTGACCCCACCCCGGGCGCGGACCCGCTGGTGACGGCGCTGGAAGAGATCGACGTGTTCAAGCGGATGATGGAGCGGTATTCCGACAGGATCGCCCCTGTCTACCGCCCCGAGGATATCCGCAAAAACGCCGAGGCGGGCAAGATCAGCGGAATGCTGACCATTGAGGAAGCAGGCTGCTGCAAGGGCAGCCTGGGCGTGCTGCGCCGGATGTACGAGCTGGGCGTGCGGATGATGACCCTGACCTGGAACCACGAGAACGAGCTGGCCAGCCCCAACGTGGTGCCCGGCAACGGCCCCATCTGGCCCTGTATGCCCAACACCGAGACCGGCCTGAAGGAGAAGGGCTTCGAGTTTCTGGCCGAGATGGAGCGCCTGCACATCATTGCCGATGTGAGCCACCTGTCCGATAAAGGCTTCTGGGACATTGCGGAGCACAGCACCCGCCCCTTTGCGGCCAGCCACTCCAACTGCCGCGCCCTGGCCCCCCACTGCCGCAACCTGACCGATGAGATGATCCGGGTCATGGCGGAAAAAGGCGGTCTGGTGGGCCTGAACTACTGCGCGGGCTTTCTGGATGACCAGCCCAGCCCCGACCTGTGCCGCAGCACCACGGCCCTGATGGCCAAACACGCCGCTCATTTCAAGCAGGTGGGCGGCATTGAGATCATCGGTCTGGGCAGTGACTTTGACGGCATCGGCGGCAAGCTGGAACTGAGCGACTGCTCCAAAATGCCCCTGCTGGCCGATGCCCTGCGGAAAGAGGGCTTCACCGAGGATGAGGTGGAAGCCATCTTCTTCCGCAACGCACAGCGTTTCTTTGAAAACAACCTGTAATCACCGTTGGTATCTCAGAATTTGTTGAATTTGTTGATTTTGTTGTAGTTGAGAGAACACATGCAACAAAAACAACAGAATCAACAAAAATAATGTCTTAACGGTAAGGATAAAGTATAACGGAAAGTATAGAAAAGTTGAGGGATTCCAGATGGATCAGAATATGACATTGGAAAAGCGCATTGCCGCCGAGCTCTATTCCTATCAGGGCAGGATGAGCGTTTTTGTGGACGACCTGCGCGGCAGCACGGTGGAGATCGGTGCCGACGAGGAGTTCGAGACGGCCTCCACCATCAAGGCGTTCATTCTGGCGGTGCTGTATCTGCAGGCCAGCCGGGGCAGGGCTGACCTGGAGGAGGAGATCACCTACGAGGCCAGCCAGTTCGTGGACGGCTCCGGGATGCTCCGTGCCCTGGGCGTGGGGGCAAAGCTCAAGGTGAAGGACACCGCCACCATGATGATCATCTGCTCGGACAACATCGCCACCAATATGATCATCGATTACCTGGGGCTGGACACCATCAATGCCTGCATCCGGGAATTGGGCTTTGAGCACACCGTCCTGCACAATCCCCTCCATTTTGACCGCTACGACAAGCTGGGCACCACCACGCCCCGGGACTACGCCGCCCTGTTTGCACAGGTGGCAAAGGGCACGCTGGTCAGCAGGGAAGCCAGCGCCGCCATGCTGGGCATCTTCCGCCAGCAGCACTACAACACCATGCTGACCCACGATTTCCCCCAGTTCTATCTGGACTGCGAGGAGACCGGCGAGCCGGAGCTTATCTGGGTGGCCAGCAAGAGCGGTAGCATGAACGCCTGCCGCAACGACGGCGGCATCATCCACACCCCCTACGGCGAGTATGTGATCGTTTTGATGAACAAGGAGTTCCATGACATCATCGAGTACAACGACCACCCCGCCATGGTCTATGGTGCCCGGGTGTCCCGGATGATCCTGGATCAGATCCTGGCCTGTGAGGGAAAGCTGTATCTGAAGTAAACGAAAGAGTGGGAAAGTAGAACGAATGGAAATTACATTATCATTGCCAATGCTGCTGTTTCTGATGCTGATGACCGGGTTTGCGGGCTTTGTGGACTCGGCGGCGGGGGGCGGCGGTCTGATCAGCCTGCCCGCCTACCTGTTTGCGGGCCTGCCGGTGCATTACACCTACGGCACCAATAAATTCAGCGCGGCCTGCGGCACCACCTTTGCCACGGCGCAGTTCTTCCAGAAGGGGGCCATGAACATCCGGGTCGGCCTGCTGGCGGCTGTGGGCAGCTTTGTGGGCAGCGCACTGGGCTCCCACATCGTGCTCCTGCTCAGCGATCAGGTGCTGCGCACCATGATGCTCATCATCCTGCCGGTGGCGGCGGTGCTCATCCTCTGGCGGCGGGACCTGCCCGACGAGAACCGGGACGACGGCACCCTGAACGCCAGAAAGGCGGTGCTGGCCCTTGCCATCGGGCTGGGCATCGGCCTGTACGACGGCATCTTTGGCCCGGGCACCGGCACCTTTGCCATCATTGCCTTTACCACCCTGATGGGTTTTGATCTGCGCACGGCGGGCGGCAACGCCAAGGTGCTCAACCTTGCCAGCAACTACGCCAGCCTGGTAACGTATCTTTCCAGCGGGCTGGTGGTGTTCTCCATCGGCATCCCCTGTGCCATCAGCGGCATTGTGGGCAACCTGCTGGGCTCCCACTTCGCCCTCAAGAACGGCGCAAAGTTCATCCGCCCCATGATGCTTGTGGTGCTGGTGCTCCTGCTGGGCAAGATCGTCTCGGACGCGGTGCTGTAAACCAACAAAAAAGAGGAACTGCCGGGTGCTGGGTATTCGTAAAACAGTTTTCGAGAAATGACACGGCAACTGCCTGTCAGGATTGGTTACGAGTACCCGGCTAGGCCGAGGAAGCATCAAGTCCCATGTCCGCACCGTCAAGGTATTGGATATGGGACTTTTTGCATTTCAGGAACGTGTACACCTCTGGAAAGGTGTAACACACTAGACTTTGTAGCAAAGTTGTGTGCCAAGGGTGCTGCGCCCCTTAGAATCCCTGCTCACATCGCCTGTGGGCGATGTGGATTCGCCGCATAGAAAGCTCTCACAAAGGCGCACCCCGGCTGTTTGCGGCGAGGAAAAGGCACTTCTGCGGAAGTGTAATAACCCACTATGACACTTTCATCCCTGCGGCCTGCAAAGTGCCGTGGGCTCTCCGAGGGGGAACGGTTGTATAAGGTACGTTTCGGGCGAATCGCTGCGTACGTGCGTACGGAAAGTTGGTACGCACGTACGCAGTAAAACAGCCAAATTCTCGTATATATGGGTGGTCATTTGACCACGAGTGTGGTATACTTCACTTGGAAAACCAATTAAGGTAGATATAATGCACAGGGATGTGCTTTATATAATAAAAGCAGGATAAAAACGCAACGCATTTCTTTCTGAGAGATGCCAGAGCTGGTAGGTAGCCCAGCCGTCTACACCGCACGGTGTAGGTAAGTAACCTTCCCCTCCGGGTTGTCCGTTCCTGTAAGGATTTATTTCAGGAGGGTTTCGTTATGGATATTGATTCTACAAAGCTGACTGTATTTTTTGAGGCTCCATTCTGGATTGGAGTATTTGAACGTATTGAGAGAAGAAAGCTTTCAGTGTGTAAAGTCGTGTTTGGTGCAGAACCAAAGGACTATGAAGTCTGGGAGTATCTGCTCAAAAATTACAGTCGGCTGCGCTTCAGTCCATCTGTTGAGACAGTTGTAAAGAAAGAGTCTGTGAACCCAAAGCGATTGCAACGGCAAATCCGAAAGGAAACAGTTGCCACAGGAATCGGTACAAAGTCACAGCAGGCGTTGCAAATGCAGCGAGAAGAAAACAAGCTGGTGCGAAAAGCACTTAGCCGTAAACAACGCGAAGCAGAAAAGCAGCGTCAGTTTGAACTGAAACAGCAGAAGCGAAAGGAAAAGCATCGGGGCAGATAATGCCCCTTTGCTTTTATCTAGCAGGGTTTGGGGCAGGCACGCCCCAACAAGAAGCAGTCCCAAAGGGGCAAGAATTTTCAAGTATTGAAAATTTGTGGCCACGGGACGATTCTTGCTCTCACGAAAACCCACACTTTTTGAAAATCCGCTTTTCACAGCCAAAGGAGGATGCACCATGAAAAAAGAAATCGAAGCCTTTGTCAATGCAGCCAGTGAGCAGGAGTTGGATGCTGCATGGAACAACCTCTCGGCAGAGGAACAGCGAGTTTTCGAGCAACTCATGGAGGAAGAACCACCCGAAGATGCATTGGCGTTTTTCGCACAGCTGTATGACGATACCCCGAAGGAGCAAGCCAGCGAAACCGTGAGCATCTCCGAAAACGAAATCTATTTCAAGCGGCAGCCCTTGACCGAAGAGCAGAAGAAACACGGCTCCTATGTAGATGAGAACGGCAATCTCCATGTCAAGAACCTGTCTGCATTCTGGATTCCTGAACTGACCACCACGGAGAAAGTCGGTCACACCACCTACACCGTGACCGGCAGCTATGAGGGCAAGGAATCCTTTTTGAAGAAGCTGGAGCGCATTGTTGCCAAGAACGCCCAGCAAAAATTTGAAGATGAGGGTGCAGACGAATGACAACTGCGTCCAATTCTGCTATACTTGACCCGGTAACCAATCCTGTACCGACAGTTGCTCCACAGAGTAAGGAGGACACAACAATGTCTGGAGCAACGAATAAAATCACCGCACTTTACTGCCGACTGTCGCAAGAGGACGCACGGCTCGGCGAAAGCCTGTCCATTGAGAACCAGAAGGCCATCCTTCTGGAATACGCCAAAAAGAACCACTTCCCGAACCCGGTGTTCTTTGTGGATGATGGCTACTCCGGCACGAACTATGACCGTCCCGGCTTCCAGAGTATGCTGACCGAGATCGAAGCGGGACATATAGGAATCGTTATCACGAAGGATTTGTCCCGACTGGGGCGCAATTCCGCCTTGACTGGTCTGTACACCAACTTTACCTTTCCCCAGTATGGCGTTCGCTACATTGCCATTAACGACAACTATGACACCATTGACCCGAACAGCATAAACAACGATTTTGCAGGCATTAAGAACTGGTTCAACGAGTTTTACGCCCGCGATACCAGCCGCAAGATTCGGGCCGTTCAGAAGGCCAAGGGAGAGCGTGGAGTACCGCTGACGGTCAATGTGCCGTACG
>ERZ837910.5510-NODE-5510-length-11292-cov-11.531370_pt1 | contig 11292 bp, 8 predicted proteins | sample MGYA00519940_ERZ837910 | MGnify/ENA primary metagenome ERZ837910 (study PRJEB31850, sample SAMEA3708825) | human gut metagenome | biome: human gut; feature: human-associated habitat; material: faeces | place: China | collected 2014 ... | reverse complement strand
ACTTGTACAGCCGGGATGCAGTGGTCAGGTAGTCCGTCCAGTTTTCCCAATACCGGGTCAGTTCCTTTGCTGTTTGCTGGGCAAGGTTGAGGTATTCTTGCGTTTTATTTGGCATTGCGTTCCTCCTTTCGATTTCAGGATATAAAAAGAGCGGGCAACCGTTTTATGGTTGCCCGCTCTTAGTTAATATAGAAAATTATCTTGGAATCTTGAAAGCAACAAAATAGACAGGAAAATCGTAATCATCTCTTGATAATATGGTACTTGCCACACGTGCCGCTGCGTCTGGATAGGGATATACTTCAATGGGCGATTTTACTAACAAGGGAAAGCTATAACTCTGCAAATAAGAAACATATCTATTCCAGAAAGAGTCAAAATCTGACACATCTACATAAGCAACAATAAATGTTGAGGTTCCAAGAGCATTATAGTTTACAACTGCTTTGCTTATATGAGTATCAATGTATGTGGTACTAACGCTAGATAATTTTAAGCCTTCATAAATGGCAATCTCTTTACCGTCTTTTGTTAACAAGATATCTACTTCTGCGGAATCCTTTTTATTTACGGATAAGCCATGTCTGGTTTGGTCTTTTATCTCTGTGTATCCTTTCATAAAAAGCAAATCTCGAAAATAGTCATTCATACTGTTTTCCGAGCTGGCACCATTAAATGAGCAATTCAAACAAAAGCGTTGCCCTATTTGAAGTAGATCTCGAAGGACAACCTGCGATGAGGCTATATCTGCATTTAATCTAGCAGCATTTGACAAGGGAATGGGCTCTACGCTTTCAGATTCAAAGTAATAAATCTCTTTGAGTAAAAAACCAGATTCAGACGACTTAAGTGATTTGCTGATAGATTCTTTCAGTATATGCCCTTTCGATTTTAGCAAAGCAATGTCGCGGGGAGAACCCTCAACTGTAAAGTCCAACGCTTTTTTATCCCAGTTATCGCCTTTCATGCCAGCATAATAGGCAAGCCCCAAATCTTCATAATCGTATGTACAGTTTTGAAATGCCCTTGCAACATTGGGCGATTCGAGTTGTTCCAAATATTGAACTACTCGCCTTGAAAAGTTTTGGGGCAACCTATAAGTGAAATCGAATTCTCCCATAAAAAATCTCCTTAAGCCGTAAAGTCGATAGAATAATTATACCATATAATTACTTTTGGCGTAACCCCCTATTATGTACGCCGCCAAGCGGCGGCATAATTTAGTTAAGTGGAAATTCCAGCTCGGCAAACTCGGCATCGGTCATAAGTTTCAACTTTTTGATAACACCCTCCGACAGTTCGCGCAGAGCAGTTTCGTCCGGCAGAAGATAGCACTGCATCAACCGCAGCTCCTGCATCAAGCCCAGCCTGGAGCCGGAATTGTAGAGCATCATCAGCGTCAATTCTTCGCCATTAAAGTTCATGAGCATCCCTCACTTTCCGGCACTCAACAGGGCTGCACTCCGGGGCATCGCATTTTTCTTTTCTTTTTCCATGTGATGTGTTTCCAGAATTTGCTCACGGACTTCCTGAATGGTCAATTCCGGCGCATCGACCTGACCACCATCCATCACGGAAAAGTCGCTGTGATAGATAGTGTAATCCCAACCTCCATCGGTGGACTGGATAGCAATATAGCCTTTACCACCCAATTCCCATGCACCCTGCTCATCTTGCGTCTGGATTTCCGGGTAGAAGTCTGCGTGGTTCCTACCCATAATATCGGCAAACTGGCAGATGTGGAACACATTGCCCAGACCGCCCATATCAAAGTGGTAATCATCCAAATGTTCCAGCTTTGCCGTAAAACTGCGACCATCCGGGTAGTCAATTTGAATCACACCGCCATCGGGAATGCGATAGAGATCGTCATAGTGGCTGTTGATGAGTCGAATATCCTTTGGCATCGTTTCAGGCTCCCAGATACGCCGTTTGTGGATGCCGGATGCGGGAACACTTTCGAGGATTTTTACGCTTTCGAGCTGGATGACCTTGCGCTCATCATCCGAAAGTTCAAACAGATACCAGTTCCGGGCAGCAGCAATGGCGTTTTTGCCATCCGGCGGTAGATTCTTTTCGGAGATCTGCCCGCTTTCCAGCTGTTCGCCTGTTACCTTATTATAAGTGGCAAAGCCGACGCCCGCGCCATTTTCCAGGAGGTGCAGATAGCGTTCATCGTTGATAAGATATACTGCTTCTTTCTTCTGTTCCATCAGCGACCATCCTCAAATTCCAGAGAGAACTTGCTGCGGCCATCGGCTTCGGTGGACAGCAGGACGGTGGCGTTGTACACCTTGCCCTTGGTACTCTTGCAGTCCTTCAGCCGGATGCGGCCATCTCGCAGCAGCTTGTCGGCCACATGAGCGTCCATCCGCTTGCCCAGACGCTTGAAGAAGGCGTTGTCTTTCCACAGAACAAAGCGGCAAGGATTGGATTCACAAAACCAGCCCTTTTCACGCTCAACGACATTTGCGCCGCAGTTCGGGCAGACACCAATCATTTTATTTTTCATAAGCACATCGGCTCCTTTCGCGGCTTCGGTGTTCTCCACCAAAGCAGTAATCATCGTGTTGATTTCCATCATAAATATTTCAGGCTCCATCTCGCCACGCTCAATGCGCAGCAGCTTTGCTTCCCAGTCGGCGGTCATATCCGCAGACTGAATCTGTTCGGGCATCACCGTGATAAGTGCCTTGCCCTTGTCGGTAGGCAGCAAGACTTTGGTTTTCTTGTCGCCCTTGCGCTCCAGAAAGCCTTTCTGTACCAGTTTTTCGATGGTAGCAGCACGAGTAGCTGGAGTGCCGATGCCCTGACGCTCTGCATCCTCTGGCATACTGTCCGCGCTAGCTGTTTCCATAGAGTGCAGCAGAGTATCCTCGGTGAAGTGTTTCGGAGGGTATGTCTGTCCCTCTTTCAGTTCAGCACCAGAAATGCCACACTCGCTTTGCTCCTGCACATCCGGCAGAGCAGCAGGCTCTTTCTTTTTGTCCAGCAGATCGTCCAGCATTTTGCGCTCAATGCCTTTCCAGCCCTCGTCCAAAACCACCTTGCCTTTTGCGGTAAATTCTTCCCCGGCGCAGATGGTGGTCAGGACGGTTTCTGCACAGCGGTGAGGTTCTCCCATGGCGCAGAGCAGACGTGCCGCAATCAGCCGCAGGACGCTCAGTTCCCCGGCGGGCAAAGCTGAAAAGTCGGCCTGTACCATGCTTGCAGTAGGCAGCAGCGCATGGTGGTCGCTGACCTTGCTATTGTTGATTACCTGTTCTGCATGGACGGGTACAGCTTCCCCCACGGAAAAGGCTCCCGCAACAGCCGACACCAGCCCCGGCAGGGATGCTGCCATGTCTTCCGTCAGAAAGCGGCTGTCTGTTCGGGGATAAGTGATGAGTTTCTTTTCGTAAAGGCTCTGCGCATAGTTCAAGGTCTGCTGTGCAGTAAACCCCAGCAAACGGTTGGCATCCCGCTGGAGCGTCGTCAGATCATAGAGCTGCGGCGGCTTTTCGTTTTTTTCTTTGCGTTCTACTTTTTGCACCACCGTGCTGACCTCCTTTCGGCAGTTGGCAAGCAGCGTTTCCGCATCCTCTTTCTGCGAGAATCGCTTGCTGGATGCGGTGCCGTCGCCCTCAAATGCCAGCGAAACCGTGTAAAACTTCTCCGGGGTGAATGCAGCAATAGCTGCTTCTCGCTGCACGGCCATCGCCAGTGTAGGGGTCATAACACGCCCAACCGCCAAAGACCGACCATACAGGCATGAAAAGAGCCGGGAACAGTTGATGCCGACCATCCAATCGGCGCGTTCCCGGCAGAGTGCTGCGTTGTACAGCGCATCATATTCAGTTGACGGTTTGAGGTGAGCAAAGCCTTCCCGGATGGCGTTTTCCTCCATGCTGGACAGCCATAGACGAGAGAAGGGCTTTTTGCAGCCTGCTTGCTGGTACACCAAACGGAAGATCAGTTCTCCCTCCCGGCCGGAATCGCAACTGTTCACAATGCTATCTACGTCCGGGCGGTGCATCAGCTTTTGCAGGATGCTGAACTGCTTTTTGGTGCTGGCAGACACCAGATACTGCCACTTTTGCGGCAGGATGGGCAGGTCTGCGATGCTCCACTTGATGAACTTTTCATCGTAGATGTTTGGCGGTGCCAGCTCCACCAGATGACCAACGCACCAGCTTACCAGATAGCCGTTGCCCTCAAGGTAGCCGTCTTTGCGGCTGGTCGCACCGAGAACTTTGGCGTAGGACATGGCCACCGAGGGCTTTTCTGCTACAACTAGAATTGAAATAAGCGTTCCCTCCAATCTGTTTTCATTTGGATATGTACGGCGGCAAACGCCGCCTTAAAATCAGATGGGTTCGGTGTCCTGCTCGTCCGGGGAATCATCTTCGTCCGGCACATCGGTGGGAATCTCAAAATCGCCCTTGTCTTCGGTGTAATCTGTATCGGGGTCAAGGGCTTCTTTTTCGGCTTTTTTCTTCTGCATCTGCTGACGATAGAAATAGAAGCCGCCGCCTGCCGCCAGTGCAATCAGCACCACCACGCCCAAAAAGCCGGATGCGATTTTTGTGACCTTGTTTTCCTTGGGCTGTTCCGCGCCGGATGCCGCCGCTTCTTCCGCAGCTTTCTTGGCTTCTTCCTCAGCTTTCAGCCTATCCTGTTCTGCCTGCGCCGCCGCTTCTTTTTCGGCGGTGTAGGCATCGGCGGCATCCTCTTCCATCAGTGTCAAAAGGTCTGCTTCATCAACAAGGTTCATAAAGTGAACGGTCTGCTGCCCTTTGGCGTTGCGGTCGATGACCAGATAAAAGGTGGCTCCCGACTTCGACACCAGCGTAATGAACTGCTGTCCGCTGCCATCGGAATAGTTGGTGTGGTAGTCGTCCACCAGCGTCAGGTTGCCCTCCGGGGTCAGGGCACCGGTTTCCTCATCGGTCACGGTGACTACATCTTCTTCATCGGTGGTAGAAGTCAGGACAGGCTGCTCCGCTTCCTCCACAGGCTCACCGCCATAGGCAAAAGCAGGAGCCGCCATGCCAGCGCACAGTGCCACCGACAGCATCAGGGCGCAGAACTTATTCATCATCTTCATTATCAGATTCCTCCTTGTTGAACGTAGCACCGACTGCGGACAACGCAGCCGGGGTCGGGGTGGAAGTTGCAGACTGGCGCAGCAGGGCGGCAAGCTGTTCCGGCGTGACCTTGGCGGTGCGCACCATCTCGTTGACCTCGGCAGCTTCTGCTTCCTGAATCCGCCGTTCAAGGCTTTCAATGCGAGTGTTGATCTTAATGCGACGCTCCCTTTCCTTTTCCAGAGAAGCGCGCAGCTTATCGAGTTTTTCGCTCATTTCTTCCTCCAATCATTTTGAGAGCCGCCCAAAACCGGACAAATATTTCTGCCAGTAGGACGAATGAATATTGGCATACTTTATGGGGTCGCCGGCGGACACCATCATGCCGTTTCCAAGGTAGTAGAGTAGGAAAGTGCCGCCTTATCGTATTTCTACGACAGGTTTGCACAGACCTCTCCCAGAACCGTGCTTGCGCCTCTCAACGCACACGGCTCCCCATTTTTTGCTCCATTTCAAAAGTCATTCCGTTTTAGTTCCATGATGAATTCTCATGTGGCATTTGTGGCACACAACGATTGTCTTGCGCCTCTTTGCCAGCATGACTTTCTCCCAATCAGCTTTACCTTTCAGGTTTTTGACCTTGTTTACATGGTGGATTTCATAGCTATCGCTGTCTGTACAGCCGCAGACTTCACAGACTTTGGCCTTCAGACGTTCCTCGAAGGAGGTTGTGTTGTGCGAATAGCGATACGCCAAATCGGGCACTTTTTCCGTCAAATCTTTGCCTTTGCAATCGCTGTACTTAGCGAACATCATACGGCGTTTTCCCTTTTTGGTTTCATACGGAACACCCCATGCGCCAGTCCCATCTCTGTATTCATAACGAACCTTAGAAATTCGGGAACGATGCTTGTTTGCGAGTGTTTTTAGACAGCTGTATTCCATCAGATAGCCAAAGTAAACGAGCTTATTGAAGTTGCTTGCAATGGCATAATAGTTACAGAGTCCTCGGAGTTCCGCATTATAACTCATTACGATTTCCAAATCTGTGCGGTTCAGCAGAATGGGGCGATGAATAGGAATCAACCTCTTTCCATCCCTTTTAGCTATGCTACGGGACAGTAAATAGGTCTCCACCTTATCTTTCAGTGGAATATTGAGTTCCACTTTGTTGTTCATAGTACGCATTTTTCGTTTTCCAGAGCGTTTAACGCTGGAGTCTCTGCGCACCCGAACATCAAAACCAAGGAATCGGGCAGGAGTGTTACTGTGAGTGATAAGGGTCTTTTCTTGGCTCAACTCCATTTTCAGAGTGTCCCGGACAAAATCCGTGAGTTTTGCCTTAATTTCCTCGCATTCCTCTCTTGTCCCATTGACTACAATCAGAAAGTCATCTGCATAGCGAACATATTTCAATCGCTTATCGGTACACGCTTTTGCAGGTGTCCGAAACAACTGCTTTGTCAGTTGCTTGTGCTGAGCAATCAGCTGCTCCCGCATTGTTCCTTCAGCTTTCTTGATTTTCTCATGCAGTGCATCTCGCTTGTGTCTTATCGCGTTGTATTCTTCCGTAAAGTTTCTCGGATTGTATCCGTGGTCAAAGTCCTTCTTCAGCTGCGTGATATACCTGTCCAGTTCGTTCAGGTAGACATTCGCAAGAATCGGGGAAATGATTCCACCCTGCGGGCATCCGCTATAGGTTTCATGGAAATTCCAGTCTTCCATATAGCCGGATTTCAGAAACATACGAATCAGGTTCAGAAAACGAGTGTCCTTGATTTTTCGGTTCAGCACACCAATCAGCGTGGAATGGTCGATGTTATCAAAGCATCCCTTGATGTCGCCCTCAATGAACCACTTTGCTCCGGTAAACTCATGCTTGATCATGGCAAGTGCCGTGTGGCAGCTTCTGCCCGGTCGAAAGCCGTGGGAATAGATAGAGAAAATTGGCTCGTAGATGGCTTCCAGAATCATACGGATAGCTTCTTGCACCAGCTTGTCAGCGAATACAGGAAGTCCCAGCGGGCGCAGCTTGCCGTTCTTCTTTTGAAGATAGGTTCTGCGTACCGGCTTGGGTTCATATGACCCTGTTCTCAATGCTTCAATGATGGCTGTCACATACTGCTCACTAAATCCATCAGCCGTATCATCATTTACACCCTTCGTTCCTGCACCCTTATTGGAGTAAAGATGCTGGTAGGCGGTGAAATAAATATCCGGCCTCAAAAGATAGCGGTACAGTCGTGTGAAAATTTCATCGTGGTTCTTTTGGGAATTCTCTTGTAATTTTGTTAAAATCTCCATTGTTGATTTCATTGAGGCTTTCCTCTCTAATCAATTTCTGATTTTAATGCGCAAAAAACTGCTTCTCTTCGCCATGTGAGCGGCTTTCCCGCATCCGATTTTACGGCTTTTCCTGTCAATTCAGGATTCTCAGACTACTACAGAAGCTCCGTTGTCATGCCGGATTTTCAGTGTCATCTTTCTAGTATAGCTTTGAAATTTATCACATTGCTGCATTACACATAGCTTTTTCAAGCGTTCCGGTTTAGACAATCTCCAGTTGACGATAGTAGTAGGTCAATGTGAATTATCGGATATGCTTTTGTTCCGTTACTATCGGTTCTCCGACGTGCCGTACAGGGGATTAGCAACCCATAGGAAGGCATTTATTTCCTATGGTCCCTGTACCAAAGGTTTCAGACAATTTTCCTTTGCCCACACGTAACGAGGGCTTGGAACTCACCTTAAACAATTCAGTTTTATCCTTGTATTCACTTATCCTTGCGGTTCAGTCGTGCCTGATTGTCTTTTGGCAACTTGCCGCTTTCCTGCCGTGCTCTTTTCCCGTACATCTTTCGACTTTCGGTAAAGCAGGTGGATTCCCGCGTTGCTTTGCGGGGTAGTACCTTAGCCACAGCCTCCTTTCTCTACTTCTACTATCGTCCTTACTGGACGCACGATGCCCACATGACTTTTCCCCGGCGTATCATACGTTCCCTCGAAGAAAACAAGGTCTCCGGGCTTTGCTTCGGCTTCAGAAATATGCTGGCTCTTGTTCCACAGACCGTTGGCGGTGGTGCGCCCTACATTGTAGCCGTTCTGGTTGTACACCCAGCAGACGTAGCCGCTGCAATCGAACCCGGTTTCCGGGGTGGAGCCGCCCCACACATAGGGCGTGCCCACATACTTTTGAGCTTCCTTGTAGATGACCGCAAACTCGCTGTTGGTCAGGGCTTCTGCCGGAACCTGATAATCAATGCCCGGTGCGCCAGAGCCATCGGAGCCACCGGGCGGCAGTCCACCTTTGAACAGATATGGCCGACCACCCAACGTATCCTGAAAGATCTCATAGCGTTTCCACTGGTCGTTGTCCAGTTCCTCCCGGATAACGACCTCCAGCCCTTTATTCACCAGCTTTGTGTGAAAAATTCGATACTCATAGGGGACTTGCACGGTGTAGGGGATGCCAGTAAAAATGTCGATCATCACTACCGTGCGGTACCGGGTCTGGACTTCCACCCATGTGGTCAGCTTGTATTGCTTGGCAAACGTCTCCTTGAGTTTTGCCTGCACCTCGCTGCGGGTGTAGTCGTCGTAGAGAGTAGTCAAGAACGAAGTGAGCTGCCAAGGATCGTGCTCAATAGCATCCAGATGGTATCGGTATTCGTCATAGCCGGGGTGGTCGGTGGGGGTGCGCTTGATCTTTTTATCCAGTTCCTTTTCCAGCTTTTTGTAGTCCTGCTCTGCACCCCAGATGTCCCGATCCTCGGCAGAGTATATGGTCTGCCCGGACACCTGTGTGCCGCCCGAAAAGAGGATACCGCAGGAGGAAAAGCCCGACATCACCATGAGGACGAGCAAAAGAAAAACGCCCACAATCACCAGAACGTGTGCGTTGCCTTTTGCGGCATTCACCAGCCCCTTTACGGCGGTGCTGACGGCAGTTTTGCCCTTTTCTACCGCCTGTTCCACGCCGGACCGGGCAGCAGATGCACCGTTGGATGCCGCTTTGCCACCTGCGGTCTGCGCCGCCGTACCCGACCGGGCGGCAGCATAGTAGCTCTGCCGGATGTCTTGCTTCTGCCGCCATCGGGAAAGCCAGTTGGAACCGCCCTCGCCGGTGCCGGATGCGCCTGTATCTTGTGCCGCAGTTGGCTTCTGCACGGAAGATTTTGCGTTTCTGGCACCCTTCTTGCCCTGCATCTTGGCTTTCCTCTTGAGCTTCCGGGCATAGCGGCTCTTGGAAATATCCCGGACATTTCCTGCCGCTTTTTCACCCTCGCTCAACGCCTGCACACCGACGTTTTCATCCTCGTATTGGTCAACCTCCCGATGCACCGCAGAGCGAGCGGCATGGGCGGCGTACATCTCCCGCTTCTGCGCCTTACTCAACCGACTCAGTTCGTCCGGGGTCAGTTCCGCCTTGCCAAACCGCAGATGCTGTGCCTTTTCCGCAGCTTTATCTGCATCGGTTTTCAACTTTTTCTTTTTGGGTACCGACTGCTCCACCTTGGCTCTTTTCGGGGGTGAACGGGTCTTTTTTGCGGACGATTCCTCTTTGATGTTCAGCTTCGGTTCGCTCATTTCTGTGTGCCCTCCGAGACCTCACCCAACTTGGTGGTCATAATGCGGTAGAGTTCCAAATCAGTGGGGAAACGGTCAACGAACGGAAGAATGACATTGCCGAAAAACAGCAGCCCCTCGCCCTCGCCGGAGTGGGTGACGTAGGAAAGCTGATGGGGGCTGATGTTGAGCTGCTTTGCGAGAATTTGCCGGTCTCCTGCCGCCTGATTCAGCATGATGATCATGTCACTGTTCTCGAAAATATTCTCGACCTCACGGGAAGAAAGCAGGTCTTTGACGTTCTGTGTTAATCCAGTCGGGATACCGCCCCACTTACGGAAACGCTTCCAGATCTCCACAGAGTAAGCGGCGGTCTGTTCCTCTTTTAAGAGAAGGTGCATCTCATCCATATAATACCGGGTGGACTTGCCACTGCTGCGGTTTGCGGTGACACGCCCCCATACCTGATCCTGCACAATGAGCATACCGAGTTTCTTCATCTGTTTGCCCAGTTCCTTGATGTCGTAGCAGACGATGCGGTTGTTGACGTTCACATTGGTGCGGTGGTTGAACAGATTCAGGGAGCCTTTCACATAGATTTCCAACGCAGTAGCAACATGATGAGCTTCTTTCTCATCCTGTTGGAGCAGGGCATTGTACAAGTCCTCAAGGATGGGCATATTGTCCGGGCAGGGGTTCGCAAAATATTTGCGGTAGATCAGATGCACACAGCGGTCAATGACGGTTTTCTCCACCGGCAGCAGCCCTTCCTTGCCGCCCACCACCAGTTCGCAGAGGGAAAGGATAAAATCTGCTTTCAGGGAAAGCGGGTTATCCTCCTCGGAGTAGTTGGCATTGATGTCCATGGGGTTGATAAATTGGGTGCTGTTGGGGCTGATTTTGATGACCTGACCTTTCAGCCGATTCACCAGCGGAGAATACTCTCCCTCAGGATCATTGACAATAATATCATCATCCGTCACCAGAAAGGCGTTTGCAATTTCACGCTTTGCCGAGAAACTTTTGCCAGAGCCGGGAGTGCCGAGGATCAAACCGTTGGGATTCTTCAGCTTCTTGCGATCCACCATGATAAGGTTGTTGGACAGAGCATTCAGCCCATAGTACAGGCTCTCTTTGCCGGACTGGTAAAGTTCCTGCGTGGTAAACGGGATAAAAATTGCCGTGCTGCTGGTGGTAAGACCACGCTGAATCTCGATCTGGCAGTCTGCCAGCGGCAGGCTGCTCATCAGCCCCTGCTCCTGCTGGAAATCCAACCGGCACAGATTGCAGTTATGCTTCTGGGCGATGGAGCTGGCCTGAAAGACGTTGTTTTCCAGTTCCTGCTCCGTGCGTCCGGTGTTCAGTACCAGAAAGGTGACGAGGAACATCCGCTCGTTCTGGCTCTGCAACTCTTTCAAAAGAGCCTTTGCATCTCTGCCGTAGGTCGCCAAATCCGACGGAATGATGTCGATATCATATCCGGCACGGATGGCTTTTTTCTGCTCCTCGATCTTGCTGCGGTCCAGTTCCGTGATGGTGCGCTTCACCGTCTTGATGGCTTTGTTCTGGTCAACAGACTGGATGTGCATCGTAACGATCTGGGAAGAATCCATATCCAGAAAATCCTTCAAAAGCTGGTCGCTGATGTCGGATGCCGTGA
>ERZ837910.5507-NODE-5507-length-11297-cov-7.497776_pt1 | contig 11297 bp, 8 predicted proteins | sample MGYA00519940_ERZ837910 | MGnify/ENA primary metagenome ERZ837910 (study PRJEB31850, sample SAMEA3708825) | human gut metagenome | biome: human gut; feature: human-associated habitat; material: faeces | place: China | collected 2014 ... | reverse complement strand
CTATCATCTTCATATGCCATCTTGATTTTTAGGGACATTTACTGAATATCCCTATGCAGTCTTTGATAAATAAAAATATTCCGTTTGTATTTATCAAAGACTATCAAATTAGCAATTAATGAGTAGCCCTATACCACTCCGTATCGTTTTTTGACACGGTAAGGGAATGTTTACTCGGATCTGATGTCGTTATTCCAGAGAAAGTATAAATCGGAACTCTACCTTTGGTCACAGAATAAAAATAGTCCGTATGCACTTTATATGGCACAGCCCGAGACAACTGCTGCTCAAACCGTTCCAACAAAACGGGATCTTTACATAACTTTTCTACATAATCACCGTAATCGTAAAATATAATCGGAGTATAGCCATCCATTCGTTGCAAAGCATTTTCGAAAGATTCATCGAAAATATATTCCGTATTAATTTTTTTCATAATCGTCGCAAGATCTTCCAGTTCGGCACAAACCGTTACCGCCAACGTTCCATAAGGCATGCTATAAGCCGAATAAAAGTCGTAAAAGCCATCACAGACAGCCTGAAAATCAGAATCATCTAATAAATATTCACCAATCACGGCATAAGGCATCCCGTATGCCATTATCTCACTGGCAGAAGCAATCAAATAATCGGTAACATTTCTCAACTCATAAGCAACCTCGATCGAAGACATATAGCAATCGTCGAACAAAATATACTCCATTTTTATGCCTGCATCCGCAATACCTTTAGCAAGGGTACTTATATCTGTCTGATATTCGCTTGTCAAACCTCCGAAATAACGGGTCAGCGGTTTTCCCTCATAGTCCCAATGCATTTTTACAGAAGATACAGACATCGTCTTCATTCGATCTACCGGAAGCCACCCCATACCATGACACCCGATCGTCATGGCATATATAGATGCCGGAGCAAATGTCTTCATATCATTCAATATAGAGGTAATGCCTTCTGCCGTCGTAAATGACGGATTCGTATAACTCTTCAACGTTTTGCGTTCGCATTTACCATTTTTATAAACAATTTCGAACATAGAAGCCTCGGTGCTGCTGGAAGACATAAACACGACAACTTTTTCATCTTTTAATCCCCGCTTTTTGATGCACTCTTCCATATCCGAAATATTCGTATAAAAATTCGTCGTCAGATTAGAAGACCACGGCAAATACATAAATAGTGTTTTCCGACTTGTCGTCACTATATCAGGCTCATCTTTCTCACAGGAAAAGAGAAAAAAAGACAAAACAACCCAACAAAGAATCTTTATCTCACCGTATCGCATATTCATGTATTACTTTTCAGAATTTCAAATATAAGCATTACAAAGGAAATTGATTATAACATAGAATTAAAAAATAAGGATACCGCATAAATACGTAGTATCCTTATCTTATGCATTAAAAATTCACTTCCGTTAATCGTCCATAGGCTCAGTATCCACCCGGAAAGCCCGAATACGTAAAGATGTCGTACGTAAAGCATAACCACCGTTACCTAATTCATAAGCGTAAGTTTCCCACCCAGAACTTCCTCCACCACCACTCTCCTCATAAGTTCCATTCGGCTTTATTTTTGTAGCACGAGCCCGCTTAGGATTCTGTCCATCTGTTCCATTCTCTCTTTCCCCCGCTGAAGCGCTCCAATAATAATTGTCCTGAAACTCTCCAAAAACAGTATAATACTGTGTTAAAGCATCTTCCATTTGACGAATCCCGGGCAAGAACCATTTGCTTTCATTCTCTTGTTCATAATAATTCGTTGTAAAAATACCCCATGTACCATAATCAGCCGATATAGAACCATCGGCATTGCGTTTATTTCTATTGTAACAATATTGAAATGCCGATTTCGGAGTATCCTGCAAAGTCATTCTGCCTTGAGCTAACAAATATACAACAAAAGGCGTATATGGATACCCACTATTAAAAACTTGCCCCGGTTCTTCATAACCACTCAACAAATTATAACGTTCCTTATATAATCTCGGAATAGTATAATCATCAAGATTCGAGTTTTTATCCACCCAAGGCAATCCGGTATAAACTTGATCGGTAGAATATTCATCCAACGGGTCATAATGATCCAAGTATTCTTCATATTGCTCCATATATAAAGTTCCACCGTCACGCATATTTACCGGCAATAAATGTACTTGTTCCAACTCTACCGTATGGCGTTTTATTTCCTTTCCGTTCTCCTTATAAATTAAAGTAACTGTCGCACGTCGATTTTCTGTTGTCGACAGATTCTCATCAATATAGAAATAAATTCTATCCCGAGAATTATCGACCGTAACTCTCTTACCCGTCTCATTATTCAACGTTCTTGTAACCAATCCTTTTGTAAAGAACGCCCGTTTACCGTTACCGGCTGTCCACTCCGTTCCGACAGCCAAATGAGTTCCCGTATTAGATCCCTCATCATAAGCAGTAAAACCCGATTCCGTTACAGTCCCCTTCTCCATATCGGAAGCCTTGATTTTCTCCATCCGAATCCAGTCGGGAACAGTTACCGGAGTCTCACTATTATCCGGCACTTCTCCCAGAATCACCTCCATAGTCGGATTTTTTGTAGCTTTATCGGCAAACATATAAACATCCATCGGCGTTACACAAAAATGGGCATCATGATTACGTTCACGCAACATCGCAATATAAAATTCATTGTCATCCTTCTCGATATTCACCCGGGCGTCAAGGGTATATTCTCCTGTCCCTATATTTTGAGAAGTCAATCCCTTAATCGTAATATTATTTTTATATTGATGATTACGTTTTACCTGAAAATTATCAGTGTGATTCGCTCCCAAATAAAGTGTATAGCGTACCTCATAAGTTGCTCCGTTATAGGTAGTATAAAAACCATGCAATTCTATTGCCGCAGCATTTTTATTAGCGAGATAAGGCTTATAACGTTGTTTCTGATAATCCTTAATACTATCGGGATAAAGCCCTTTTTCTCCTGCCAAAGAAGGATCTGTCCATTTCTCTCCCTCATCTACTTTCCATTCTGCATTCTGCATATTCTCATACATATAGAAAGTAAAAGCAATTTGTCCGTTCTTATTAAAAATCGTACGTTGCATCGATGTCGTTATGCTCTTTGTCCAACTATCTTCCCAATCGACTCCTGTTTCGGTATTTACTGCGGGAGTAGAAAAAGGTACTTTCGTAGAAAGATTTTTTGCCGTCCATTCTACAAGAGTAAGAGCAGGTAAATTATTCTCTTCTACCTCACTATCGAGCTGGATATTGACATCTATACGTGCCATCAAAGCTGTCAGATCGATACGTCGCTCATCATCCGTCGAAGTCTCCGTTTTGGTAAGATCGATCACTTTAGATCCTACCATCGGCATTCCTCCGGAAGGTAAACCGAGCGAAACATTTTCCGGAGCATAAACAAGATTTTTCAAATCCGACAGATTCGTAATGCCATCAGGCCGTCCGTCTCCATTCCTGTCTCTTCCGAAAATAACAGGATCTACGTTCGCAATGGCATACACAGTGGCTTTACTGGCAAGGTTCTTATTCGCAAATGCCTGATTATCTATCTTAAGAAGGCTCACTCCTTGCCCGGGTGCATAATATCCTCCATCATCGGGTGCATCCCGATATCCGGTAAGATAACCGCCCTTCAGATATTCACCATCAGAGCCGAAAAAGAATATATAAAGCTGATTTATTTTTTTCTCATTCTCATCCTTTATATCGCTTGCACGAGTCGTCACCTTCAGCAAATCCATCGGATTACCGGAGAAACTAAGAGTAGTTATATTTCCCGTCGAAACAGTGGACTGATCGAATAATTCTTCTTCCCTACAAGCTGAAAAAACTATTATAAGGAACAGAAAAGCTATACTTAAAATTTTATTGATCTTTACCTTTATCATCTTTTCCTCGTCTTTACGAATTGTTACTCGAATACTACATCATCATTCGTTTCATCGCCATCATCAGCTTCTCCATCTTCCCACTGCCCTTGATTGTCGACGATAAACTCCAATATGAAAGCATCTCCTACAAAATTGAGTTGAGCCGTATATTTAATACCGGGACGAGGAGTAAATGTGCCGGGACGCTGTGTCTCGTAAAAAGTCGTTCTCCCGTTGAAAGTATAATCGATCCGGACTTTTACATCTTCTCCGAAACTAGTTCCCGTCCCCGATATCAACAACAAATGCTCTCCTCCCAATAAACCGGAAGAGGTCACGGTTTCATTCTTCTCCACATCGGGAGGCGGCAATGGCAAGTCTTCGTCAAATATCGTATAAGTTCCTACATAACGATCGTTTTCCGGAAATGTATAAGACACCACATCTTTTGTCAAGTCTATCTTTACCGTTTTATAGAATGATCCGCTCAAAGTAACGGAATGCACGGTCAAATCGAATTCACTGAAATTATTCACCTCGAAACCAAGTCCTGTCAGCAAATGACTGAAATTGAAACGTAAATTACCATCAGATTTTCTACTATTATACAAGACGGCAAGCATTGCATCAGGAGTCTTGGAATGGGAAAGCGGATGGGTCAGCGCAGAACCGCTTTGTGGCATAGTAAATGTCAATTTAGGAGCTCCTACCGCAGTCTCAGTTAAAGGTTGATCGACCGTAAACGCTCCTTCATAAGGATAATAAGCTATAAATGAATAACGGTATTGATCTGCTCCCGTAATAGCTCCAACCGGATTATTATTCGTATCATAACCGTCGCGATACCAAAATTTCGGATTATTATCCGTACCGCCATCTCTGTCATAAGTGCATCCGTTAACTCCCACGACCACTTTTTGTTTAAAGAATACATCCGGCGGACATTGGTTTCGTTTTAATGACCAAACACTGGAAGCGGAAAGATAATTCGGCTCGTCAGTTCCTACGGTATATGGGACACAATATCCCAATACACCGAATGTTTCACCCGGAGTAAGAGCATTTTTCAATGTACTGCGGGAAACGGTTTCTACTGATAAAGAGGGAGTGTCGAACAAAATATGATCGGACATTTCCGGAACAGAACCGACAAGGTTCTCCTCCCTGCAAGCAACGCAAGTAACCAAAAACACACCTCCATATAACAGATGTCTCAAGTTTATCATATCAGACTATCCTTTTATTTTATCACTCGACAATTATAATACCACCCGTAGCTTCACCCCATGCATTTACAGTAGGCGTATCGAACAAGATCCGGTCTTCATCCGAAATGGTAAACGTATAACGATAATGCTTACCGGCTTCCCACGTCATCAAAGGCAAAGAAACCAATTGAACTGCGGTAGTTTTCGGCTCTCGATCCGAAGCAGAAGAGTAGGTCACTTCAAAATAATATTCAATAGAAAGATCCTGTGGAAACAATAAAGCATCTATAAGGGTTACACCGTTTGCACTTACCGAAGTTTCTTCTCCTAATATGGCAAAGGGGTCTGCCTCGGTAGTACGGTCACTCTCATCAGTAGAAATAGTCCATCCGGCAGAGGATATAGCTTCTTTATCGATCAAGTCGGCTGCAGAAGCTGAAAAATCGGCCGTCTTATGCATACCGTAAAGCTTAGCCGAATGAATTATCGGATTAAAACCTTCGATACCGTCCGTTGCCGTACTACGTTTCCCGACAAATTCCACACGCGCTAATAAATGACCGAACGTGAATGCTACTTTCTCAGCATTACTGCCGGGAATATTCGTGGCAGAAGCTACCATAAGATCATATCCTTTAGAAGCATCGAAAGCGGTAACAGAAATATCTCCGTTTTCATTATAATGAGCAGCAGTCGCTGCATTTGCCATTAGATCGGTTACCGACGGATATAAAGCGTAAAATGAATATGTTTTGTCCGCTTTCCAATAGCGTAATCCCTCATAGGTCCAAACAGAACCGTTCGGTGTCGATACTGTAGTAGCATTAAAAACTTCATTGGCAGCATCTTCCGGTACATACCACCCCCACACAGAGAAAGAACTGCCCGGAGTAAAACTCTCTATCGCAACCCGAGTCAATGCCGGAGTACGGAAATCAATCGCCATGCCATCGGCTCCATCTTCTTCCGCATCATGTACGAGAATGTTTGTACATGATGTCAACAGTAATGCAACCGTTGCCATCGGGAAACAAAAAAACTTTTTCATTATTCTTCCGATTCTCCCCATATATACCAGCTTATTTCTTAGATAAAACACCTCTGGAGTGTTGTTTTGAGTGACTATAAGGGGACATTCAACCCCTTATAGCCTATATACCTTATAACTAAAAATATATTTTAATTGAGGTCAAGATCAGGATTGATAAATTCATCCCACTCTTCTACTGTCGTTACATCAAACAATATAGGTTTCAATGTATCATCCACTTTATCCGGATTGATCGTAACCGTATAATTATATGCTAACCCGGCATCCCACTTATTTGATTCAGCAATAGTCATAGTTCCCGTAAAAGATCCTTCTTTATTATAACCACCGCCATCAGTTACTGTTACTTTGAAAGAAACAGCAATAGAATTCGTGTTTCCTTGAGGAATCACATATTTTACTTCTGACTCTGCCTGACCTTCAGCTGTCGCATAATCGTCGATATCGGCAAAAGAATATTCTCCTGTATTTTCTCCTGACCACGTACCGACAATTTTATCTACCATCGTACCGGTTGCTGTCTGAATAGCTTGAGAAATCTTCAATTCCGAAACTTTCATCGTATAGGTTTCGGCAGCATCGGTTTTGAACGTAAATTTAACTTTAGAAAGCATGTGCTTAAAAGAAAGTTGCACCTTTGAAGGATCTCCCAAACCATCCCATGATGCATCGTCTGAAGTAGCAGCAATCAAGTCATTTGCTCCGGCAGAATAATCTGAAAACGTCAAAGTCTTAGATGTAGGATTATATGATATACCTGTAGTCAACTGAGATGTTCCGTCGGCATAAGCACCGAAATTATAAGTTTTATCTACTTGCCAATAAGCGGTCTCATCAGGAGTCCAAACAGCACCGCTACCCACAGAAGCACCCGAAACCTTTACATTGTTGAACACATCAACCCATAACGATCCATTTTGATAATCACCATACACCCAAAACTGCTTGAAATCGGCATTCGTCACATCTGCTCTTGTGGTCTTGTTTACAAAAGCATTCGAAAAATTGATTGCACGAGACTGAGGTATATCTACCACTTCATTGTTCGTACAACCGGTTAAGGCTATAACAGCCGCTCCAAGAATCCATAAACTTTTTTTCATAACTTCTACAATTAAAAATTAAATAAATTACTTATTGTTTTTTTATATCTTTTAGTTTAACGGAAGTTCTACATCGATATATTCTCCCCAACCATCCACTGTCACGTCAAAACTACCGCTTCCTTCTGTTCCTTCTTCATCCGATATTTCAATATCTTTCACGACAATAACGCCACCGCGAGGCTGCCCTGTAACCTGATCTGTCACATCAAACTCAAAAGTCTTGAATTTTCCGTTCAACATTCGTACCTCCAAGTTCAAGGCATAGTGCTTTCCCTGCCTACCCGTAACATAATGATCTCCCGGATAATCCGGCACTCCGAACGAATAAACAAGAGCTTCTGCACCGAAATCTTCTACCGTGCAATCGAACATCACCGTTACGGCATCCGCACCCGTATGTCCGTCTTCGAGGTAAACGCTTTCTGCCATACCCGCCAATGCACCTCGTGCCAATGCCACATATTGCGCACCCTTTTTAAATTCGTAACGTATCAGATAGGTATAAGTCAACGGACGCATAATAACAGGTAACTCTATCGACTCTAACGTACGTTCTGCAAAATGCTCCTTCACATAAGCACCGTAAAGCATATCCGGCGGACTCACCGTACGTTCTCCGGCATGCAGCTCTTTAAAACCTCCACGCGTACGAGTACGGGTAGTAGCCGAAGCAGAAGCCGAAGTGGTAAGATCATTGAAAAGAATATATTCGGTATCATTATTATAAAACAGCAATGAATAGACACCCTCTTTCATAGGCAAACGGCCGCCATCGGCCGGCAAATTATTTTCGGAGAAACCGCCACCGTCAGAATAGACAAGAGCCCGGATGCCCTCAGCAATATCCGGACACAACTCGTCATATTCACGTCCCCACAAAACGTTCCAATTTTGTTCCCAATCAAAATCATAAGTACGTTCCCACTCCTGTTCCCAATCGGCGGCAACTACTGTTTTTACCGAAGCACTATGTAACTCATGATCATAACATAAATCTTTCCGGCATCCGAAAATCAATAGAGGCAATATCAAAAACAATCCGTACCTTATCATCGCAGAAAGACAGTATTTCATCTTCTACCTCCTTTCCTGTCCATCCAACAACCGATATTCCAGACAAAGGCTAATTTTAATTTCAATGGCCCGAAATAATTGGTACGAATCGACTGTTGATACACATAATGTTCGTCAATAGGTAAATAATCTTCAGAATCTGCATGCAGGAAACCCGCACCGATACCGGCTTCTAAAGCAAAATATTTTCCGATAGGGAACATATATCCGTAACTGATACCGGCATACTCGCCTTCACCTTTATAACCTCGATTTCCGTTCTCCAGATCATACCAGCCTCCACCGATGAACAGTCCGAAATAATGTCCTTTGCGAGCACCTTCGGATTTGAACCAATACCGTACTTCGGGACTAATCTGTGCCAACTGGTAATATTTATGTTTCACATCTTTATGCCACCACGCCATAGTACCTTCCAAGTTGACCGACCAATGTTTGTTGAAACGGTATTCCAATTCTAACGAAGGCATAAGCAATACATCATAAAGGAGATTGGTTTTGATAGACAAAGGAATGTTACGATGAGAATATTTCGACTCACGGTTCATTATAGAAACCGACTCTACTTCCGGTATTCCTTCAAGTTCTTTTTTGAAAATCGTGTCGAACTCTATAACCGTTTCAAAAGGGATCGTATCTAATTGTGTCGATATTTTCCTAGAATATACCGTATCAGATTTTTCTTCCACTTCCGGAATAGGATTCTGTGCTACAGAAGGGATCTTCAAATACTCAACATCCATTAACGCCACAATATCCCTCATTCCTTTATAGGGTACGGCTTTATTAGATGTACGATAATAAGCCTCTTTCATTCCCAAATGGGTAATAAAATAAGATTTTACCTGATTACTGCGATTTTTAGCCGCCGCCATATTTTCCTTTTCGGTAGGATAAGATTGGCAAAACCCCTGAATGCGAATAACCGCATCACCGCTAACAATCGCTTTACGATGCATCCTGAGCAATTTCATAGCTTGAGAAATTGCTTTTTCATTACCATTATAAGGAGAATAAAACATCAATCGCTTAGGCACAAAGCGAAATAGAATAGCCGTATCCGAACAAAAAGGCTCATTATTTCCTTTCTCCCGATTCTGCCCCTGGCTTACCTGTACAATAATGAACAACGAAATTAATATACAAACGATATTCTTTACACGCATTTTTAGTATGTTGAATATATCTAAAAACTTTCAATACTATTTCGTCAACTTACCCCCATGCATTAAATTGTAAAACAACAACTTAATATAACAATTATAAAAAAACAGAACAAAAAAATGTTCGTTTGATTGGACAAAGGAGTTTAATTAAAAAATTATTTTAATAAATAATATAAATGCCTAGAAACCAAATTACTATATAATTATTATTTTATATATGAAAAAAGTTTTATCTTTGTCCAATCAAACGAACATTTTTTTCATCATAGATTTGTTCTCTACATATTGATACGCAATTGTGCAGATATGTTATTTCTCACATCTGGGTAGGAAATTTGTGTGCCAAAATTATGGACAAAGACCTAAAAGAGGATTACCATTTTGTAAAATAAAATTTGCAATACGTAAAAAAGATGCTTTTATAATTGCAATTCGACAGAAAAATTACGGTTTGGCGGATCGTTTACGATAACGGCTCGGAGTCATTCCGTCATGACACTGCACAAAACTACGGTGAAAAACAGCCGGAGAAGAAAAACCGCAACGTTCACCAATCTGTCCCACAGGAATATCAGGATTAGAAACCAACAATATTTCAGCCTCGCGCATACGATAGCTACGTACGACACTGCTAAAGCTATCCCCGAAACCTTCGTTAAATACACGGGAAAGATAAGTACGATTTAACGGCAAAAATTCCGACACATCCATTAATTTAAAATCCTTATTTAAATAAGGATTTTTATCCGTCATCCAACGAGCTACTTCATCCCGATATGTAGACAATTTTCCAAGAAACGCACTGTCATCTTCGGAAAGATTGAAATTTTCAAAAATATCTCCCGACAGCAATTGCTCCTCTTTACATACAGCTTCACTACGTGCAGTCATTTCATCCAATGTATGGCTGAAAAAATCTTCTGTATAGGGATTATAATGAAATAGCCCCTTATAAAGGGTATAACAAAAGAAAAGCTGTACCATAAGATTATGCACAACAAAACATCGTGTATTTCCGTCAAACAATAACCAAAAATATGCACAACCTATTAAAAATACTCCAATGATATAATTTCGCAGCCATGAGATCTCCATGTCCTCAGTTGCAGCATAATTAGACTGGCACCACTGTTGATAAACCTCACGATACCGCCAAGTCAAACGCAACAATGACAGAAGATAAAACCCGATAGAAACAAGCAACAATAAACGATACCAAACATTAAACTCTCCAATGTGTTCAAAAAAATCGTCAATATCATGCAACACAAGAATTTTTTGTCCCAACAAAGGTAACACAGCATAATAAAACAGCACGAGCATGATATAAGGAAGTAACAACAATCCTATACGTCTTAAATTAAGCCACCCAGGACGTACTATTTCCAACGGATAAAGCAACAAAACTATCAAGAAAAAATTACCGGCTACAAGCACAAAGACATCTAAAACACCTGTACTCGTAAAATCAAAATTCAGAATTCCTGTCAACATGCCTATAACACGCGTCATGTAAATAAGCCCCCATGTAAACATTACCAACGATAACAAACGACGCGAACGATTGCCTCCGGAGCGTAGAAAAAGCAAAGTTGCACCACCCACACAAATCACAACAGACATCGTAAGCAATACTTGCAGTATATCGGCATATTCAGGAATCTTCGTATTCATAAATAATATGCAATTAAACCCGCACAAAATTAAAAAATAATGCTAAAATATAAAATATGTAATTCATTCTATCTCAACAGATAAAATATCATTAGTGTCCACTAAAAAATCATAGAAGTTCTTTGAAATTATTGAAATTCAATT
>ERZ837910.5501-NODE-5501-length-11307-cov-5.121756_pt1 | contig 11307 bp, 9 predicted proteins | sample MGYA00519940_ERZ837910 | MGnify/ENA primary metagenome ERZ837910 (study PRJEB31850, sample SAMEA3708825) | human gut metagenome | biome: human gut; feature: human-associated habitat; material: faeces | place: China | collected 2014 ... | reverse complement strand
TTTTTAATCGAAGAGCTTTGCGGCGGTGAGCTGGGCCGGGATGCGGGCGGCAATGACGTCCCGGATGAGCCCCTGCTCGTAGGAATCAAAGGCTTTGTTGGTGATGCCCATGTCCAGCGCGGCCCCGGCAGGCACGCCCCGGCGGATGAGCCGCAGGGCGTCCAGCATCCCGCGCAGGTCCAGCGCTTTGGTGGAGATTTCCGCGCTGTCGCACTTTTTCTGTAAATCGAGGAAAAGCTGGGCAAACTGATGGACGTACTTGCCCGTCAGATCCGGGAACTGGGCCCGGAGCAGCTTTTCGAGGTTTTCCTCGGTGATGGTGGGCATCTGGATGACCACAAAGCGGGAGGTGAGGGCTTCGTTCAGTTCCCGGGTGCCCGCGTAGCCGTAGTTCATGGTGGCAATGAAACGGGTCTCCTCGGCCAGCGGGATGCGCTCGTAGCCGGGCACATCGATGGCGCGGCGGAAATCCAGCACCGCGTGGAGGACAGCCAGCGCCTCGTTCTTTGCCATGTTGATCTCATCCAGCACGCCAAAGCCGCCGCACTGAGCACAGCGGTAGACCGGGCCGGGTCGGAATTTGACGGCACCGCTTTCAAAGGTGTCCATGCCGATGAGGGAGGCCGCGTCCATATTCACATGGAACGAGATATCCCATGCAGGGCGGCCAAAGGCGGCGGCCAGATTCTCCGCCAGCACATTTTTGCCGGTGGCCTTGCCGCCGGCCAGCAGCAGGTTCTCGCCGCAGAGCAGGGCGGCCAGTGCCTGCTCCCAGACGTCTTTTCCATAGTAAGTAAAGGCCGACTGCGGCACACGGGGAGCCAAAGCCTCGGTCAGCGGGTGGGTGGTACGATATTCATTGACGGCCAGCAGCAGATCCGGGCTGACGCCCTCCTGCCGTAAATTTTCCATCAGAGTGGAAGTTGTGACCATTCTGGAAACATCTCCTTGTGGTTGGCATTGCCAAACCAATTTTTCAGCCCTATCATAGCACAACCGGGGTGGTTTGTGTAGAAAAAATTTGACACCACCCCTAAAATAGGATAAAATGTCTTCTGTTGTGTTAAAAATCCAAGTAATAGGTGAAACAAATATATGATCGAAACCATTGCGGCCGTCAATCAGGCGGTCAACAGCTTTATCTGGGGGATCCCGGCCATGGTGTGCATCATCGGCGTGGGTTTGCTGCTCAGTGTGCGGACCGGCTTTTTGCAGATCCGCAAATTCCCCTACGCCATCCGCACCACCATTGGCCGGATGTTCCGCAAAAAGGATGCCTCGGACGGCACCATGACCCCGTTCCAGGCCGTCTGCACCGCACTGGCGGCGACGGTGGGCACCGGCAACATCGCGGGCGTGGCGGGTGCCATCGCCATCGGCGGGCCGGGTGCCGTGTTCTGGATGTGGTGCTCGGCGCTGCTGGGCATGTGCACCAAGTTTTCGGAGGTGACGCTGGCCGTCCATTTCCGGGAGCGGAACAAAAACGGGGAGCTGGTGGGCGGCCCCATGTACTATATTAAAAACGGCCTGGGGCAGCGCTGGCAGTTCCTGGCGGTGCTGTACTCCCTGTTTGGCGTGCTGACGGTCTTTGGCACCGGCAACGCCACCCAGGTCAACACCATCGTCACGGCCATTGATTCCGCAGTGCTGGCGTACAACACCTCGGTAAAAAGTTTTCTGCCCACCCTCAACCTCATTGTGGGCGTGGTAGTGGCCATGCTGGTGGCCATGGTGCTGCTGGGCGGCATCAAACGCATTGGCAGCGTCACGGAGAAGCTGGTGCCGTTCATGGCACTGTTCTATGTGGTGCTGGCGGTAGGCGTCGTGGTGCTCAATGTGCGGCGTCTGCCCTATGTGCTGGAGTCCATCATCGCGGGCGCGTTCAACCCCAGAGCATTCACGGGCGGTGCCATCGGCAGTGTGTTCCTCAGCGTGCAGAAAGGCGTCTCCCGCGGTATCTTCTCCAACGAGGCCGGCCTCGGTACGGGCTCCATCGCCCATGCCTGCGCCGATACCCGGAAGCCCGTCAAGCAGGGGATGTTCGGCATCTTTGAAGTCTTTGCCGATACCATTGTCATCTGCACTCTGACCGCCATGGTCATCCTGTGCAGCGGCGTGCCGGTGGGCTACGGGGCTGCCGCTGGCGCCGAGCTGACCATCGCTGGTTTTACCGCGACTTACGGCGGCTGGTCGTCCATCTTTACGGCGATGGCACTGTGCTGCTTTGCGTTCTCCACCATCATCGGCTGGGGCCTGTACGGTTCCCGCTGTGCGGAATTCCTGTTCCGCACCGATAAGGTGGTGGGGCCGTTCCTCGTGCTCTATTCCTTTGTGTCCATTGTGGGCGCGACGATGGATCTGGGCCTTTTGTGGAACATTGCCGATACGTTCAATGGCCTGATGAGCATTCCCAACCTGATCGCCCTGCTGCTGCTCTCCGGCACGGTGGCAAAGCTGGTCAAAGAGTTTTTTGCGGGCGAGGGTGCCCGGTAAAATAAAACGGAGGACAGAAAAATGGAGAAAGCGCTTTACAATACTTATCTTGCAATTCTGAAAGAAGAGCTGGTGCCTGCGATGGGCTGCACCGAGCCCATCGCGGTGGCCTATGCTGCTGCCCTGGCTGCCCGGGCACTGGGCTGCCCGGCAGAGCAGGCTGAGGTAGCCGCCAGTGCCAACATCATCAAGAACGTCAAAAGCGTGGTGGTGCCCCACACGGGCGGCCGCCGGGGCATTGCTGCCGCCGCTGCCGCAGGCATCGTGGCAGGCGATGCGGACAAGGAGCTGGAAGTGCTCTGCGCCGTGACGGAGGATGACCTGAAGAAGATGGCGGATTTCCTGGAAAAGACGCCCATCCATGTGGAGCGCTCGGGCAAGCCCTACCTGTTTGACATCCAGGTGCGGCTGTTCGGCGGCGGGCATACCGCTTTTGCGGAGATCGCAGGCCACCACACCAATGTCATCGCCCTGCAGCGGGACGGCGAGGTCCTGCTCCAGAAAGAATACGTGGAGCAGACCAGCACCCAGGCCACCGACCACACCCTGCTCAACGTGGAGCAGATCGTTCAGTTTGCCGATGAAGCCGACCTGAACGACGTGAAAGAGACCCTGCAGCGCCAGATCGACTGCAACACGGCCATTGCCAAGCAGGGCCTGGAGGGCCACTGGGGTGCCGAGATCGGCCGCATCCTGCTCCGCTCCTACGGCGACAGCGTCCACAACCGGGCCAAGGCCTGGGCCGCCGCCGGTTCCGATGCCCGGATGAACGGCTGCGAGCTGCCGGTGGTCATCAACTCCGGCAGCGGCAATCAGGGCCTGACGGCTTCTCTGCCGGTCATCATCTACGCCCGGGATATGGGAGCCTCGCAGGAGCTGCTCTACCGTGCCCTGCTGGTGTCCAACCTCGTTACCATCCACCTCAAAACAGGCATCGGGCCCCTCTCGGCCTACTGTGGCGCCACCAGTGCCGGCTGCGGTGCAGGCGCGGGCATTACATACCTCCATGGCGGCCGTTATAACGAGATCGCTCACACGGTGGTCAACGCGCTGGCCATCAACTCCGGTATGGTCTGCGATGGTGCCAAGGCCAGCTGTGCGGCGAAGATTGCCTCCAGCGTGGAGGCGGGCATCCTGGGGTATCACATGTACAAAAACGGCCAGCAGTTCCGCAGTGGGGATGGCATCGTCACAAAGGGCGTTGAAAATACCATCCGTAATGTGGGACTGCTGGGCCGTGAGGGTATGCGCGAAACCGATAAAGAGATCGTGCGGATCATGATGCAGGAGCCGTAAGGCCGCCGCAGTGGAAGACAGGGACTACTTATAGGAAGTGACCTTTATCCCGTATTTCTGCGCGGCCAGCTGCTCCCACCCGGAAAGCTGTGCTTTTGTCGGCGCTGCGGATGCAGACGGGCTTTCCCGCACTCCTTTTGTAGGATTCTGTCCAAAGTGTGGCGCGTTCGCAGGAGATCTGCGGTTTGGCGTTTACATAGTTTTGGCGTATTTTTTCAATTCGTGCGGTAAGCATTTTCAAATCTCCCCCATTCGGAAAACAAGCAGCAGAAAAGCCAAAAGGCGTGCAGCACCCAATGAAGTGCGGCACGCCTTTGTGTGCAAATGCAAGCACTATTTCGAGAAATTGGGCCTGTATTACCGGTTCACGGTAAGGTCACGCTCGTTTTCGACGACTGCTTCTACCGCAAGCGCAAGGCCGCGCGCGATTTGATGCAGCTCCATGCTGGGTGTTCCCAGCGGCTTGCTGACGGCCTGCTCCATCGCATACGGCACATGGATAAAACCGCCCCGCATAGCGGGATACTGCCTGTCGATGAGATAGAGCAGCGTATACATCAGGGAGTTGCACACAAAGGAGCCAGCGGTGTAGGAGAGGGCTGCCGGAATACCGGCGGCTCTCATTTTTTGCACCATGGCTTTTACGGGCAGAGAGGTGAAGTAGGCGGGCGCACCGTCCTTCCGGATCGGCTCGTCCACAGGCTGGTCGCCTGCATTGTCGGGGATGCTTGCGTCCGCAAGGTTGATGGCAACTCTTTCCGGCGTGATGGCGGACCGCCCGCCTGCCTGCCCGACACAGATGACCGCATCGGGCCGGTGCTCGTTTACGGCGGCTTCCAGAACGGTGCCGGAAAGAGCAAACCGGGTGGGAACCTGCAGCTTGATGATCTGTGCCCCGGCAATGGTGTTGGGCAGCAGTTTGACAGCCTCATAGGCCGGGTTGACGGTCTCTCCGCCGAACGGGTCAAAACCGGTGACAAGGATCTTCATGAAGGAAACCTCCGCGTATTATTTTCTGCGCACGGCAAAACCAAACACAGTGCCGCAGGCGCCGCCGGCCAGGCCGCCGATAAAGGGCTTAAAGTAGCGCAGGTTGACGCCGAAGATGGCGGGCTCGGTAATGCCCATGCAGGCAGAAAGGGCGGAGGGCAGGGCCATAGACTTAACTTTGGCGTTCTTGCTCTTGAGGGCAACGGCAAAAGCGGCACCGCCCTGGGCAACGTTGGCGGCACTGGCCAGGGGCAGCCAGTAGGTGAAGCCAAACTTGGCCAGCTGGCCAAGGTCGATCAGGGTGTACATATGGTGGATACCGGCCACAACGGTGACGGCGTACAAACCGCCCATGATGAAGGAACCGATGCCGAACGGCAGCTGGATCAGGGTCTGAACGCCGTTGATGATGCCGTCCTCCAGCGTGGTGAAGATTGGGCCGATGACAGCGAGGGTGAGATAACCGGTAACGAAAACGGAGACCAGCGGGGTAACAAACAGGTCGATCATGGCGGGCACAACTTTGTGCAGCCGCTTTTCAATCTGGCACATCAGCCACACGGCAATGATAACGGGGATAACGTGGCCCTGGTAGCCGACCAGCGGAATTTTGTACAGCCCGCCAAACACCGACTGGTAGGTCTGCACGCCCTCAGAAGCAACGGTCCAGGCGTTCTGCAGGTTGGGGTGAATCATGATCATGCCGATGACAGCACCCAGGAACTGGTTGCCACCAAACACCTTTGCGGCGGAGAACGCGATCAGGATAGGCAGGAAGGTGTACGCCGTGTTGGAGAACAGCTGGGCAAACACATAGATGGAACCACTGGTATCAATGTTCAGGAAACCGTTGTTGACCATAAAGTTCAGCGCTTCTATAATGCCCATCAAAAAGCCGGAAGCCACGATGGCCGGGATGATGGGAACAAAGATATCGCCCAGCGTCTTGATGGCCCGCTGGTACCATGGTGCTTTGGAAGCGGCAGCCTGTTTGACTTCCTCCTTGCTGGCACCGGTGATTCCGGCCAGGGCGGTGAACTCGTCATACACCTTGTTCACAATGCCGGTGCCGAAGATGATCTGTAGCTGGCCCTGGGCTTCAAATACGCCCTTGGCGCCCTCAGCATTTTCAAGCTCTTTTTTGTTCACCTTGGAATTATCCGCAATCACCAGGCGCAGGCGGGTTGCGCAGTGTGCGGCCGATACAATGTTGGAAGCACCGCCGATGTTGTCCAGTACCTGCTGGGCTGCTTTCTTGTAATCCATGTTGCACGCTCCTTCTTTTATCTGTTGGCCCGGTAGGAGGTTCCGGGGCCTGTTTCATTTGACAGCTTTATTATATACGAAGGTGAGTGCTTTTTCTATTGACCAAACGCCCCAACTTGCAAAGATTCTGTTATCGATTTCACACAGTTTCACACCGTTCTTTGGTAAAATGCACAAAAAACAGGGGGCTGCATGGAAAGGGTGCACAAAACAAAAACTTCCCCGCAGTGATGCAGGGAAGTGTGGCGCAAAGGATGCCTGTTATAGCGACCAGACATTTTCATCTGAGTTGTCATCCCCGGTGGAGGCCCGGCATTTTAACTCATAATCCAGCTTGATCATCTGCGGCTCGGCATGGGGGTCCGCCAGCATGTCCAGCAGCAGGCGGGCGGCTTTGTCCCCGGCGGTGCGGTAATGCAGATGGGCGCTGGTCAGCGGCACATAGGCAACGCGGCCAATGCGGTTGTCGCCCACAGCGGCAATCATGATGTCCTCCGGCACCCGCAGACTGTGGCTGCGGCAGTATTGCAGCGCACCCAGGGCGATGGAGTCGGTCGCGCAGAACAGGCAGTCCAGCCCCGGCGCACGGCCAAACAGCTGCTCCGCCTGGTGGTAGCCGGATTCCATGTTGAACTTGGCAATGCTCATTCGCTGCGGCTGGGGCACGAGACCTGCATCTCGCAGCGCACTGTCAAAGCCTTCGCGCCGGGCAAGGCCGACGGCTTTGTCCAGCAGGGTCACGCCCAGGTAGCCCGGCTTGCGCCGCCCCTTTTGCAGCATGTGGGCGGTGGCCGCCTGTGCCGCGCCGAAATCATCGTGGAACACGCAGCTGAACCCGGGATACTGCTGCCCCACGATTACCACCGGCACATGCAGGCTTTGCAGCACCGCGTGGTGTTCCGGGGTAAACATGGTGGCAATCAGGATAATGCCGTCCACCGTATCATGCCGCAAGGTATCCAGCGCGCGCACTTCGCGGGTGTTGTCGTTGGCGGTGTTGATCAGCAGCAGCTGGTAGTTCTGGTCGTCCAGTACCCGGCTGATGCCCTCCACCATGCGGGAGCAGCTTTCGCTGCTCAGCCGCGGCATGATCACCCCGATCTGCCGCGTGCGGCGGGTGCGCAGCATCTGGGCCTGCATACTGGGGCGGTAGCCGGTGGCTTCCACCGCAGCGGCAATCTGGGCGCGCTTTTCGGCGCTTAAGTACCCGCCGTTAAAATAGCGGCTGACCGCTGCCTTGGATACCCCGGCATATTGGGCAAACGCGGTAATGTTCATAGGCCGCACTCCTGTCCGGCTGCCGGCGGGGGAAACCTGCCGGTGCACTTTTTTATCAGTATAATGCAGAAACTGGCAGGGTGCAACGGGAAAGAGCGGAGAAAAGAAAAATAAGAATGAATGGCATGAGGCAAAGAACAAAATAGACAAAAAACGGGGATTGAATTTGTGCTTTTGATGGAGAAAGAAGAATGAAAGCTGAATACAAAAAAGCACACAGCTAAAAAGATTTACCGGAATGAATTTGGTGTAAAAGTTATCTTCCGCGCTGGCACAGGATGAAAAGATATGCTATAATATAATATTAGTTACACGATGAAAAAGTAAGATGCCCCTGATGCCAGTGCGGATGTGCGCAGGGCAATGATATGTGTTTAGTGAGGAAAAAGAATGGGACTGCTGCAAAAAATTCAGGCAAAAACCGAGGAAGCCCGAGCGAAGGAGAAGATTCGCCCGCTGCTGGAAAGCCGCATGATGCGGGACATCCTGCTGGAAATCGGCCAGCGCGGCAACGAAGCGCTGGACCCGCAGTCCGTTCCATTGGCTATGCGCCGCCGCGCCACCCAACTTGCCAGCGAAAGCGGCCTGAGCGGCCTGAAGCAGTGCGCTGTGGATGAACTGCATCTGGACGAAGCGGGAATCACGCTGGTCTGCAAGGGGGAGCACACGGCATTTTTGTACGCAGAATATAACTATGAAAATATTGAGGATACCGACTGCCTGCCCGCTGTGGCCGAATACCTGGTGCAGCACATGCGCGGCTATTATAATATTACCCGCAGCTTTTACAGTGTGCCCAAAGCCAACGGCCATGTGGAGGAAAAGACTCGTGAGGTGACCGTGGTGCGCCACCACGAGGATACCCCCTTTGCCCCCGGCCCGGTGCAGAAACAGCATTTGTTCTGATGCACATGAGATATCCCCCAGTATACAGGAATTATGCCGCCCCGCATCTTGACGCGGGACGGCATTTTTGCTATACTAATTTAGTATCCGGCAGGAACCCAGAACATGGAGCATTCCCCAAGAGGTCGTAAGAGGGAGCACTCGAAATCACGCCCCGACGCGCCAACCGCGCAACAAAATTGAATAAGCAGACGTATCGAAGCGGTCGTAACGAGATTGACTCGAAAGTTTGCATTCGGCAGGTCACCTTGTCCGCAGGAAATCCCATAACGGCGGGCTTTATCGGGTGTCGCGTACCCAACCTTTCATCGTTATCTTGCATCGAAATCTCGCATTTTTCCAAACGCTATGCGGGGCGGTGCGATAAAAACTAAATAAGCAGACGTATCGAAGCGGTCGTAACGAGATTGACTCGAAATCAATTTGACAGCAATGTCACGTGGGTTCGAATCCCACCGTCTGCGCCAAAGGCAGCACCCTGCGGGGTGCTGCTTTTTATTTTTGCGGCAAACTATGCAAGGGCTACAAGGTGGGATTCGAACAGCCCGTGCCCGGCGCTTTGCGTCCTGCCGGGCTGCAACAGTCCTGCGGACTGCTGCAAGGGCGCGGGAGAATCCCACCGCCTGCGCCAAGTATCACTACTCAATTCTACATTGGGTAGTGATTTTTTATTTCTGCTTTGAGAAATTCCGTTGCTTTTCTTATAAATATCTCCCCTTTATTTTCAAGTAGTGATTTTCGGGTTCGGTACAAATCATACCAGCAATCGCGGCAAATAGCTATTCACAGAACTACACAAGATTCTTCCCGCAGCTTGGGTACAAATTGACAGCAAAAAGGCGGCATCTGATTTCTCAGATGCCGCCGCTGTTCAAATTACCACTTCTTTATGGGCTGCGCTTTGGGCAGTGTCAGCGTGTTTGCCATCGTCCGGGCGCTCAGGTTCTTGGATTGCGAATCCAGATGCGCGTAAATGTTGGCCGTGGTGGAAATATCGCTGTGACCCAGCCACTCTTGAATCTGCTTCATCGGTACGCCCTCTTTCAGCAATAGACTGGCGCAGGAGTGGCGCAAATCGTGAAAGCGAATCCTGCGCAGACCATTCTCTTTCAGCAACTGCGGAAAGCCTGTCGTCACGGAATCCGGCTGGATCAGATTTCCCATTGCATCCACAAATACATAGCCAAGGTACTCTTGATTATAGCAGTTGCCGCAAATTTTCTGGTTGTATTCCTGCTGCTCTTTGACGGCTTTTAAGCGTTCAGCAATCGGGTCTACCAGCGGCAAGGTGCGCAGACTGGATTTTGTTTTGGCTCGGTCAGCTTCTACCAAAATCTTCTTGCCATCAATGCGGGTGCTGGTCACGATGTGGCGAATGGTCAGCGTCTTGGCTTCAAAGTCGATGGCCTCCCACCGCAAGCCCATCACCTCGGCACGGCGCAAGCCGTAAAAGGCTGCAAGCTGGATGATAAGTTCCAGCTTATGCCCTTGGGCGGCTTCAAAGAGCTTTTCCATCTCCTCGGCGCTGTAATAGCTTGCCATGAACGCCTGCGGCTTTGGGCGGTCCACCTTGTCCACCGGGTTGCTGGCTATCAGGTCGATGCGCACGGCGTATTTCAGCGCCTTGTGAAGGTTGGCGTGGAATCGCAGGATAGAGGTGTTTTTCAGCGTTTCCGCTTCGTGCAGATAAAAGCTCTGAATCTGGCGCGGCTGTAACCCTGCCAGCGTTACGCCCAGCGGTTCAAAGTAGGGAATAATATGTTTCTCTACATTGAAGCAATAGGACGAGTAAGTAGTTTCCGTTACGGCTGTGCGCATCATTTTCAGCCAGTACCGCATATAGTCGCTGAATGCCATATCGGGGCTGAGTTCGGACACCTGACCCTTGGGAATCGTGAAGTCCTTTCGCGTATCCGCCAGCATTTTTTCGGCGCGTTTTTTGTTACCCTTGACGGGCAGCCCCGTGCCAATCCACGGCTGACGGCGTTTGCCCGCCGAGTCCGTGTAACTCAGCACGATGTAATAAAATCCGTTTTTCTCCTGTAGGCGTCCCGCTACCATAGGCATCTCTCCTTTTTTCAAGTTGCTGCATTTTGGGTTCGGTACAACGATACCAGCAATCCCGCCGGAAAGCTATTCACAGAATTGCACAAGAACCGTCCTGCACATTGGGTGCAAACTGACATCATTCGCGCTCCTGTTCCCGTCTGCGGCGGCGTGGTCTGGGATGTTGCGGCATTCTGTTTTCCCGGTCAATACGGTTGGAATCTCTTGTGCGCTGGATGCGTTTGATGGCTCCCTCTGCGATTTTATCCTCTTTGCGGAGTTTTGCAATCTCACAGGTCAACGCCATGCGTTGGTCTGCCAGTTCCGGCGGAGCATCCTTACGGCGCATCTGCTTAACGACTTCCGCCCGCTGCGCGGCAAGGGTTTCCATCCGCTGGGACAAGCCCTTGCGGTAGTCCACGATTGCTTGCAAAGAGGGAAACTTGCGGTCGTGGACAAAGGCGTGTTCTGCAAGGATTTTCTCGGTATCTTTCCAGATGCGCTCCAACTCCGGACGGTTGATGCGGGGCTGTTGCTTCTTGGGCAGGATGCCCAGCTGATAGCAGTAGTACAGATACAAGCGGTGCATCTGGGATTCCCCGAAGAATACCTCAAAGAAAATTTGGAGGATGCCTTTTCCTGCATAGGTATCCTTGGGGCGATACCGTTTCGGCGTATACTGCCGGGGCGGGTGTTTCAACTCATACAACCTTGGCCCATACAACAAGTAATTTCCGCGCAGTCGGTCATCTATGGCAGATAAATCGTATTCTTCTCCCAGCCTATAAAGCCGCACGGCTCGACCACCATCCCGTGCCCGGATGGTTGCGTACCTACGGTTAGGGTCACTGCCGAAAATATACCCTTGCCGATACAGCGCTCTGTGGAAGTCCTCGGCGGTGCTGGCGTTCTCACAGGCTTGGTCGATGGCTTCCCGCATCCGGGCATACCTCGCCGGTTCCTTTTTCTTAGGCTGTTCCACCACCGACAAGCCGTACTCCCGGCACAGCTTGTCGGATGCCGCCCGGAACT
>ERZ837910.5494-NODE-5494-length-11322-cov-4.347919_pt1 | contig 11322 bp, 8 predicted proteins | sample MGYA00519940_ERZ837910 | MGnify/ENA primary metagenome ERZ837910 (study PRJEB31850, sample SAMEA3708825) | human gut metagenome | biome: human gut; feature: human-associated habitat; material: faeces | place: China | collected 2014 ... | reverse complement strand
CACCTATTACCTTTTAACCCACCCGTACCGAACCGCGCTTCGCGAGCGGGCGGATAATATCCGCCCCTACAGGGCATTGGGGAGGCTTTGCCGCCTTAATGCAGCAAGCCGGAAATGCTATACCAGGCCAGCACACACATGAGGGCACTGACGGATGCAAAGGAGATAACAATCTTCTCCTCCTTCCAGCCGCACATCTCAAAATGATGGTGGATGGGTGCCATCTTGAACAGCCGCTTGCCATGGGTGGCCTTAAAATAAGAAACCTGCAAAATCACGGACAGTGTCTCGCAAATATACACAAAGCCCACCAGAATCAGCACCAGGGGCATATCCAGGGCAAAGGACATGGCGCACACCACGCCGCCCATAAAGAGCGAGCCGGTATCGCCCATAAACAGCTTTGCCGGATGCCAGTTCAGGCTCAGATAGGCCAGCAATCCGCCAATCATGGCAGCGGGCATCAGTGCCAAATCATAGCGCTTCATGGCAAGGCTGGCGGCGGTGAAGAATACCATCACCGGGATGGTGACAGAGCTGCTCAGGCCGTCGATGCCGTCGGTCAGGTTCACGGCATTGTCGCAGCCCACCATGACGAACATGGAAAACACGATGTACACAGGCAGGGGCAGATACAGCGTCACATTCACAAAGGGAATGTACAGGTCGCAGGTCAGGCTTCCGGTGCGATAGAGCACATACACAAAGATAGCGGATACCGCCATCTGGAGCATTGCCTTCTGAATGGCGGTCAGCCCCAGATCCCGCTTGTATTTGACCTTGCAGAAATCATCCAGAAAACCCACAATGCCAAAGGAGAACGCCAGCAGCCACACATAAAACGGGGTGTAATCCGTCATCCAGGGCAGATTTCCCAGTAAGCACAGCAGGGTTGAAAAAATAAACATCAATCCGCCCATGAGGGGGGTTCCGGCCTTATTATTGTGCCAGGTAGGGCCGATGTCCCGGACGGACTGCCCAGCCTTGAGGGCGTGAAGCACCGGCAGCAGCAGCCGGATGATGATGCCTGCCAGAATGCAGGAGCATGCGCCTGTGATTACAGCGCGAAGCAAAGGTGTCATGTTCAGTTTCCTTCTTTCTTATCTGTCAGAAATGCATCCAGGATTTTCTCCATGTGCATTCCGTGGCTGCCCTTGACCAGCACCACATCTCCGGGTGCCAGCATCCGCTTGAGAGCGGCAATGATTTTATCCATTTCGGTAAAAGCCTGGGCGCGGTATTCCTCCATTCCGCCGGTGATGCAGCCGCCAACCACCCGGGAGGCATTGGGTCCATAGGCATACACCAGGTCGCTGTTGGCGGCAGCCAGTCTGCCCACCCGGTAGTGCTCCGCCGGGGTGCAGGCTCCCAGCTCCAGCATATCACCCAGCACCGCCACCCGCCGCCCGGGCTTGGTGCCCAGCACCTTGAGGGCACCCTCCATGGATTCCGGCCCGGCGTTGTAACAGTCCTTGATAAAGGTGATGCCGTTGATTTCAAGAATTTCCTGCCGCCCCGCCATATTGCGGAAGCTGTCCAGTCCCGCCCGGATGTCCGATGGAGACACCCCCATGGCAAGTCCCACCGTAATGGCAGCCAGGGCATCGGGCACATAATGGCCGCCCTCCAGATGCAGCTGCACCGGGAAGGAATCGCCGCCGTCATCGTGAACCTCAAAGCGCAGCGTATCCCCGTCCTGGCAGATATCCGTTGCATACACGTTCAGGCTGTCATCGGTACCAAAATAAAGAATGGGCTGGGCGGGCTGCTGCTCCAGGCTTCGCAGCATGGCATCGTCGCCATTGAGCACCACCCGGGCATCGGGTGCCATGCCCTCCAGGATTTCCATTTTGGCTCTGCGGATGCCCTCCTGAGAGCCAAGATGCTCCATGTGCATGGTTCCAATGTTGAGAATCACCGCCAAATCCGGGCGGGCAATTCTGGACAGATACGCCATCTCCCGGAAGTGGTTCATGCCCATCTCCACCACTGCCACCTGGGTGTCCTCCGGCATTCCCAAAATAGCCATGGGCATACCGATGTCATTGTTGTGGTTGGCGGGGGTTTTGGCGGTGCGGAAGGTGGTTTCCAGCACCTGAGCAATCATCTCTTTGGTGGTGCTTTTGCCCACAGAGCCGGTAACGCCCACCACCTGCATTCCAATGCGCATCCGCTCCCGGCGGGCAATTTCGCCAAGCGCCAGGCGGGTATTGGACACATACACGGCGGGGTAGTCCCCCATCATGCGGGTACACAACACGGCGGCAGCGCCGCCCGCCATGGCATCGGCAATAAATTCGTGGCCGTCCCTTGCCCCTTGCAGCGCCACAAAGAGCTGGCCGGGCTTGATATTCCGGGTGTCGTTGGTCGCCCCGTCAAACACCACGTTTGCGTATTTTTCTTCCACCGTACCGCCGCACCATTCAGCGGCCTGACGGAGTGTAATTTTACCCATTTTCTTCCCTCAATTCTTTCAGGTGGGCAGCAACCTCTTCCCGTTCATCCAGATGATGCTTGATACCATCAATTTCCTGGTAGGTCTCATGCCCCTTCCCTGCAAGTACAATTATATCATCTTTTTTTGCAATGTCCATAGCGTATCTGATGGCCTTGCGGCGGTCTTCTATTACAGTGTATTCCCCCAGCTCCGGCGTTACGCCCCTCAGAATGTCCTCAATGATTGCCATGGGCGCTTCGGTTCTGGGATTATCAGAGGTAATAATGGCGAAATCCGCACATTTTACCCCAATTTCCCCCATAATCGGGCGTTTCAGGGGGTCGCGGTCACCACCGCAGCCAAACACGGAAATGAGCCTTCCCTTGCAGAAATCCCGCACGGATTTGAGAACATTTTCCAGCCCGTCCGGGCTGTGGGCATAATCAATAATGACCGTGTAGGGCACCCCCGGCGTTGGAACCACCTCAATGCGCCCCTTCACCCCCCTGACATCCGCCATGGCAGCGGCGGCAGCCTCCAGGGGAACCCCCAGGCACATGGCCGCTGCCAGCACCGTCAGGGTATTGTACACGGTAAACCGCCCGGGGATGGGCACGCTTACATCCGCCCGGCTTTCCCCGCAGACGGCGGTGAAACGGATGCTGTCGGAATGCAGCTCCACCGCCTCCGCCCGCAGGTCAGCATACCCGTGGACAGAAGTGGTCAGCACCGGGCACTGTGCCGCGGCCAGCATCCGGGACGAATAAGGGTCATCCATGTTGATAACCGCCCGGCTGCACCGGCGGAACAGCTCCGCCTTGGCATCGCAGTAATCATCCATGGTCTTATGGAAATCCAGGTGGTCCTCGGTGAGATTGGTAAATGCCGCCACATCGTAATGAATGCCGCCGATACGCTCCAGGGCAATGGCATGGCTGGAAACCTCCATCACCACATGGGTGCAGCCCGCTTCATACATCCGAGCAAACAGCGCTTGCAGCTCTAAGCTCTCCGGGGTGGTGCGCTCTGTTGGGAGCACCTCATCCCCGATGTGGTTTTCCATGGTGCCAATCAGCCCCACCTTTGCCCCCAGGCACTTGGTGAGCACCTGCTTGAGCAGCAGCGTACTGGATGTCTTTCCGTTGGTTCCGGTAATGCCAATCATGGTCATTTTTTCGGAGGGTCGTCCAAAATAATTGGCGGAAATCAGCGCCAGTGCCAGCCGGTCGGATGCCACCAGCACATAGGGAATCTGCTGTTCCGGCTTTTTGGCAGTCACCACCGCTGCCGCGCCCTTTTCCATGGCAGCAGGAATGAACCGGTTGCCATCAGAAGCAAAGCCGGACACTGCCACAAACAAGCTGCCCGGCGCTGCCTTGCGGGAGTCACAGCACAGCGCTGTGATTTCCATTTCCGGGTCGGCGTGCCAATGCTGAACTGGCACATCCGCCAGCAGTTCTTTCAGTTTCATCTTGTATCTATCCTCCTGTAAATAAACACCTGTATTGGGTCACTCAATCTCTCAGTGTCCCGTCGGCAAATTGCAGCGTAATGGTACTGCCCACGGCCAGCTCCGTATTGGGAGCCTCGCTCTGACCGCAGACGGTCACATTGGGGGCAACATCCGTGTTGCCGATGGCGCGGATGAACAGCCCCCGCTTTCCGGCCTCATCACTGGCCTGTCGGCGGTTCATGCCCCGGAAGTCCGGCACTTTCACCGTGCTTTCCGGTGTGCCGCCATCCAAATAAAGCAGCACCTCACCGCCGGGGTACAGGGTCTGTCCCGCCGCCGGGAGCTGCCCGGTCACCGTCTCCCCTTCCCCCACCGTCACCGCCGTCACCTTCTGCTCCCGCAAAAGGGCGGCAGCTTCCCGGATGGGTTTCCCGGTAAAATTCTCCAGGGAGAAGGGTTCCCCCTCCATTTGCCGCTGAACCCCCAGATAGGGCAGAATATCCGCCATGACAGCCCCCACCGTGGGCGCTGCCATCACACCGCCGGAAATATAAATCCCGGTGGCGCGGGAGGGGGTATCCAAGGCTGCCAGCACAATATACTCCGGGTCCTCCATGGGCGCAATGCCCACAAAGGACACAATTTTATCCTGCACCCGCTGACCGTTTGCATCGAACACATCAATTTTCTCGCTGGTGCCCGTTTTTCCTCCAATGGAGAATCCGGCAATCGCTGCATTTTTGGCAGTCCCCTCAGTGACCACCGAGCGAATCAGCGCCCGCATGGTATCGGAGGTTTCCTTTGAAACGGTGGTACGCACCACCGTTGGCTCCTGTTGCAGCAGCGTCACCCCGTTGGCATCCACCACCTGAGACACGATATATGGCTCCATCAGCTTTCCGCCATTGACCACGGAGGCAATGGCACGCACCAGCTGCAAGGGGGTAATCTTAAAGGTCTGGCCGAATGAGCCGGAGGTCAGGGAGGCCGTGCCCCATTTTTCCGTATTGGTAATCAGTTTTTTATCAAAGAACACCCCTTTGCTTTCGCCGGACAGGTCAATGCCTGTCTTTTCCAGGATGCCGAAGCGGGTGATATAGTCATAAAATCGCTCCCCGCCCAGCTTCAGAGCAATATGGGCAAAGGCAATGTTGCAGGAATTTTGAAGTGCCTGTGGGGTCTGCTCTGCCCCATGACCGGCAGAGCGCCAACAGTGCAGCAGCTGGGAGCGTCCGGGAATCTGCTCCGCCCCCCGGCAATAGAAGGGAGTATTCAGGGTAATTGCCCCGCAGTCCAGCGCCGCCGCCATGGTCAGCACCTTAAAGGTAGAGCCAGGCTCATAGCCATCGGACAGCACCCGGTTGCGCCACTGCTTCCACCGGGCATCGGCCAACGCCTTAGCGTAGGCATCCGCGTCCGTGCCGTCAGCGAGCATCTGCCGGAGCTGGAGCAGCACCTTTTCGTCTGCAATTTCTAAGTATCGGTTGGGGTCATAGCTGCCCAGGGTGGCCATGGCAAGGATTTCCCCCGTCTTGCAGTTCATCACCAGCCCGAAGGCACCGTTTTGCACATCATAGCGGTCAACGGACGCTTGCAGCTGCTTTTCAAGAATCTCCTGCACGGTGCTGTCCAGGGTCAGAATCACATCCGCCCCCCTTTGAGCGGCCTGGAAGCGCTCATAAGAAAAGGGCATATCCATTTCGTTATTGCCCTTGGTGGTAACCACCTTGCCCAGCTTCCCAGAGAGATAGCGGTCATAGGCCGCTTCGATTCCCTCGGTGCCATCGTTGGAGGCATTGGTAAAGCCGATGACCTGGGCGGCCAGACTCCCGCCGGGGTAAACCCGCACGGAGGTCGGTTCCAAATGAACGCCGGAAATTCCCTGCGCATCCAGATAGGCGCGTATCTGCGCCGCTTCCTCCTCGGAAATATTGGTTCCCACCTGCTTGTAGCGTTTTTTCAGGTCACCTGCCTGCGCTTCAATCCAGGCAGCATCCTTTTGGAGGATTTTCCCCAGGCAGGCACTAAGGCCGGGGACATCCGCCCCGGACTGCTTCAGCTCATGGGGATTCAGATAGACATTTTCCCGGTTTTCGGAGATTGCCAGCACATTGAGATTCCGGTCATAGATTGTCCCCCGATCGGCGGTAACGGCGGTGGAGCGGCTTTGGTTGCGCAGGGCGAGGGCACCGTACTGCTCGTACTGCCCCACCATCAGCGTCAGCAGCCGCCCCAGCAGCGGAAAAAACGCTGCAATGCCCAGCACCAGCGCCGTGAGCATCACCCGCCTGTGCTGGCCGCTGTCCATCCGCAGCCGTCCAAACTCCTTTCCCATACCCCCACCGTTCCCTTCGGATAATGTCAGGAATGGGCAGCAAGGGAATCCCTCGCCGCCCATTGCAGCTTCTATGATACGGTATGAACGAATGGGAAGTTTTATTCCTCGGCGTGAAACGCCCTTGCCTCCCCTGGAAGGGGAGGTGGTTGAGCGATAGCAAAACCGGAGGGGTTTGTCCGTCCACAAAGCGGTGCAAGAAACCCCTCAGTCAGCCCGTTCGGGCTGCCAGCTTTTAGTCGAGGAATGATTGCCCCCGGCAATCATAATTTTGAAAGATTCGCTGCGCTTTGCAACACCCTTTCAGGGGCGCCGAAGGCGCTTCGCGCCAGCAAACCATCAAATTACGGATGTCCCGGTGCAAGGTTAAAGAAAAGATTGAATCGTGAAAAGTGAATCGATAATCGTTATTCGCCCGATGGCGGGGTGGCAATCACATAATCCTCGGAATCCGAGAACAGCCAGGACAGAAACCATTTGAAGTCGTCCCACTTTGTTTTTTCCTTGGGCGGCTCCGGGATGGAGAAGAAAACGGTGAAGCTGTCGGCCTCCGCCTCGGGGATCATGCCCTGGGCTTCCGCCTGGGTCTGAATGTCCGCCAGGTCATATCTTGTATGGTATGTATGGCTCAGCTGGGCATTTTCCCGCTTCAGCTGGGTCAGCTGTGACTTCACCTGGTCATATTCTGCCCGGGTGTCCCGCAGGTGAAGTCCGCCTGCCGTCAAAAGGCACAGCATCACTGCCGCCGCAATCAAGCCGCCCAAGGCCACCGGGTCAACGGAAATCTTCTGAAATCTCTCCCAATAGTGCTCCGGCACCTTGAACTTTCCCTTTTTGGGCGCAGGAGTCTGCTTGGGCGCTTCGCTGCCAAAAAGGTAAAACTGGTCAACGTACTGGATTTCTGCTTTGCGCGCCATATCGCCTCGCTCCCTTCTTACAGTTTTTCGCAAATGCGCAGCTTTGCGCTTCTGGCTCTGGGATTGACTTCCAGCTCCTCGTCGCCGGACACGATGGGTTTGCGGGTGATTAGCTTTACCTTCGGCTTTTTGCCGCACACGCACACCGGGAAATTCGGCGGGCAGGTGCAGCCCCGTGCCGCCTCTGCCATTGCATTTTTAACAATCCGGTCTTCCAGGGAATGGAAGGTAATCACCGCCAGCCGTCCGCCGGGATTCAGGCAGGGCATGGCATCCCGCATGACCTTTTCCACAGCCCCCAGCTCATCATTGACCGCAATGCGGATGGCCTGAAAGCTGCGCTTTGCCGGATGCTGCTTCTCCCGCAGGGCGGCGGGGGGCATGGCCGAGCGGATAACATCCACCAACTCCAGGGTGGTGGCAATGGGCTTCTGCTCCCGCTTTCTGCAAATGGCAGAGGCAATCTGGGGGGCGTAGCGCTCCTCGCCGTAATCATAGAGAATGCGCTTCAGCTCCTCATAGGGCCATGTATTGACTACCGTGGCAGCGGTGAGGGTATCAGTATTGTCCATGCGCATATCCAGCGGAGCATCCGCCATATAGGAAAACCCCCGGCTTCCGTCATCCAGCTGGGGGGAAGACACACCCAAATCCAGCAGAATGCCGTCCACGCCGTCAATACGCAGATGCTTCAATACCGAAGCAATCTCACAGAAATTAGAGTGTACCAGCGTCACCCGGTCTTTGTATGGTTCCAGTCGCCGGGCGGCTGCCGCCAATGCAATTTCGTCCCGGTCGATGCCAATCAAGCGGCCGGTGGTAAGCTTTGCGGCAATCCGGCTGGAATGTCCTGCACCGCCCAGGGTGCCATCCACATAGATGCCGTCCGGTTTGATATTCAGTCCGTCAATGCATTCTTCCAGCAAGACGGATACATGGTGAAATTCTGTCATATATATGCCTTTCAGCCTCTCCCCCATTGCCCCCCTCCGGGGGCAATGTCGCCGCAGCGACAAAGGGAGTGTCGTCCGTATTTCGTACCGCACCCCCTCAGTCAGCCCGTCCGGGCTGACAGCTCCACCAAAGGTGAAGCCAAGGGCGCTTCGCGCCGCGGGTCAACTACCAGTCGACCCCTACAGTGGCGCGTATAACGCGGCTCATTGTGCGTTATTGTCCGGCATCACTGCCGCCCGCCGCCACCTTTTGGTTTATTTGTGACATTATAACCGCTCCTTCGCAAAAAATCAATCTTTTTTGACGGAATATTTCGTTTTTAGCCCTCTTTTTCACCGAAAACCAAATATTCCGAATATTTGTTCTATAAAATTACAGTTGAAACAGCAGCCTTCCCTGCTCCATGCTTCCCTTTATCCGGCTGGGACGGCGGCTGCAAGACAGCAGGAAGCCGGACAGCGCCCCCTCCACCTCGGTCTGTACCAGGCGGCGCAGGTTTCTCGCCCCGTCCTTTCCCCGGCAGCGGGCACACAGGCTGGCGGCCAGCTCCGGCGGCAGATTCAGCTGGATACCGGCGGCACCGGCTCGCTCCTGCAGCAGATGCAGATACTTCCGGGCAATGGCCTCCATGGTGGTGCCGTCCAGGGAACGAAAAGGCACAGTGGCATCCAGCCGCCCCAGAAATTCCGGCGTGAAGGCCTGGCGCACCGCTTCCTCTACCTGGCTGCTCTGCCCGGCGGCGCAAAAGCCCAGGCCGTCCCCCCGCACACTGCTCCCCACATTGGAGGTCATGACCACAATGGTATTGCGAAAGCTGACCCGCCGCCCGGTGGAATCCGTGAGCACGCCCTCCTCCATGATTTGCAGCAGGATGCCCAGCACCTCCGGGTGCGCCTTCTCCACCTCATCCAGCAGCACCAGGCTATAGGGGCGGCGGCGTACCGCTTCGGTGAGCTTGCCGCCCTCCTCATAGCCCACATATCCCGGAGGCGCACCAATCAGCCTGGAAACGGAATGCTTCTCCATATATTCCGTCATATCAAGGCGAATCATGGCATTGCGGCTGCCATATACCTCCTCGCTGAGGGCGCGGCACAGCTCGGTTTTGCCCACGCCGGTGGGTCCGGTAAAGAGCATACAGGCAATGGGGCGCTCCTCGTCCCGCAGTCCCGCAAATCCCCGGCGCACTGCCTCAGCGGCTGTTTGTACCGCCTCCGGCTGCCCCATCACATGGGCTTGCAGCAGCCCTTCCAGGTGCAGCAGCCGCTCCCGCTCCGAAGCGGTCAGTCGCCCCACAGGGATGCCGGTACGGGCGGAAACCACCCAGGCAATGTCCGCCGCCGTCACGGTACGGGAGCGGCGGCTGTCGCCGGGCTTCAATGACAGCACCTGCATTTTGTCCCGCAGCTCCGCCGCCTTTTCAAAGCGGCGCTCCCGCACTGCCTCGTGAAGCTCCTCCTCCAGCTCCTTCCGGGCTGTCCCGCCCCGGCTCAGGCGCATTTCCTCCATCCGTGCCCGGGCAGCTCCCTCGTCCAGCAGGTCGATGGCCTTATCGGGGAGGTACAGGTCGGGCAGATACCGGACGGACAGCCGCACCGCCTCTTTCAGTGCCTCCTCGGAGATGCGCAGCCGATGGTGGCGTTCCAGCCCCGGCTTTAAGGCATGGAGGATGGCAAGGGTTGTTTCATTTCCCGGCTCCTCCACGGTGACCGGGCGGAAGCGGCGCTCCAGGGCGGCATCCTTTTCAATATACTTCCGGTACTCCTCCCGGGTGGTTGCCCCCAGCATCTGCACCTCGCCCCTGCCCAGCGCCGGTTTGAGGATATTGGCCGCATCGATGGCCCCCTCGGCAGCTCCCGCGCCGATGATGGTGTGCATTTCGTCCACAAAGAGAATCACATCGCCGCTGCGGTGGATTTCCGCCAGCAAATCCCGCAGCCGCTCCTCAAATTCGCCCCGGTATTTGGTTCCCGCCACCAGGGAGGCCATATTCAGGCTCACCAGCCGTTTGTCCTTGAGCTGGGGCGGCACGTTGCCCACCGCCATCCGCTGGGCAAGCCCCTCGGCAATGGCGGTTTTTCCCACCCCCGGCTCTCCCACCAGGGCGGGGTTATTCTTACTTTTCCGGCACAGGATGCCGATGACCGTATCAATCTCCCGGTCACGGCCAATCACCGGCTCCATTGCCGATGCCTTCGTAATCAAATCCTCGCTGAACTGTTCCAGCAGCTTCGTAGCGACCGCCTCCTTTTTTCCTCCTGTGGGAAAGGCACTTTCCCGTTGCAGCCATTCCACGGTATGGGTAAACAGCACATCCTGGCTGATACCGAAAATTTGCAGCAGCTGCCCGGCGCCGCTGTCCTGGGCGCGGGAAAGCGCGGCCAGCACATGGATGGGCAGAATTTCCCGGGAGGCTCTCTGCCGTGCCTCCCGGGCGGATAGGGACAGAATTTCGCAGGCCCTTTCCGTCAGCCCCTGGGGCAGCGGAAGGTTTGGGGTTCCGCTGCCGTACAAAAGCTGCGCCAGCGGAATGGCCAGCTCCGGCGCAAGGCCGCAGCCCCGCAGAATGAGCTGCGGCTCCCCCGGCAGCTCCAGCAGCGCCAACAGCAGATGAACGGAGCCAACGAAGCTATGCCCCAGCAGCCGCGCCTTCTCGCCGGAGGCGCGAATCAGTTCGCTCGTCATGGTGTGGTATCGCATAAGGGCCTCCTTTTCCAGAAAATTCTTGCCAGGGCAATTTGGAAATATACGAATTTTTTGAAAAAGGAATTGCTTTTTTCAAAATCCATGCTAGAATGAATGTGCGTCCTCCTTTGGGCGCACAAAAATATATTCCACAAGGAGGTAACATATCATGGCTTATAACATTACCGATGCTTGCGTCAAGTGCGGCTCCTGCGCCGAGCAGTGCCCCGTTGAGGCTATCTCTGAGGGCGAAGACAAGTACGTCATCGATCCCGATGTCTGCGTCAGCTGCGGTTCCTGCGCCGAGCAGTGCCCCGCCGAAGCAATCGAGGAAGCCTAATTCTTCCGAATTCAGGACGGCCTGCCCTGCATCTTGCAGGTGCAGGCCGTTTTTAATTACGCAACGAACCCTGTGCCAATACATGAGTGCCCTGACCCGCCCGGTAACGATACCACTCAAAAACCGTTGGTGGGTAAGGGGGCGGTAGTTCTCTCACAGGCGCGAAGCGCCCTCGGCGCCCCCTTTGGGGTGTTGCAGAGC
>ERZ837910.5490-NODE-5490-length-11335-cov-12.215514_pt1 | contig 11335 bp, 9 predicted proteins | sample MGYA00519940_ERZ837910 | MGnify/ENA primary metagenome ERZ837910 (study PRJEB31850, sample SAMEA3708825) | human gut metagenome | biome: human gut; feature: human-associated habitat; material: faeces | place: China | collected 2014 ... | reverse complement strand
CGGTGCGGGCGTCGTGGTGCCTATCACGGGTTTTGCCAATTCCATGGTGGCACCGGCCATCGAGTATAAAAAAGAGGGAATCGTCCTGGGCGTGGGAGCCAAACTGTTTTCTCTTGCCGGACCGGTGCTGGTATGCGGCATTACTTCATCTATGGTGATCGGGATCGTGTACTGGATCATGGGGTTGTTTTAGAGAGAATACCTGAGGCGTGAGGCGAAAATAGGGAGTGCAGGATGCCGAAGAAAAAAGGAGACGGAGATATGAGGGCGAGAAAGCAAACGCTGAAATTCCGCAACAGGCCGTATATCATAAGTGCTTATGCCATAGGCGGAAAGAAAGAAGGGGAAGGTCCTTTGGGAAAATTATTTGATATGGTGGAGATGGAAAATCTGTTTGGAGAAGATACTTGGGAGGCAGCAGAGAGTACGATGCAGAAAGAGGCATGTCTTTTGGCAGTTGGAAAAGCAAATATTGCGTTGGGGAAAGTCAGATATCTGTTTGGAGGAGATTTACTGCGTCAGGGAATTGCGACATCTATGGGAGTGGAGGCACTTCAGATTCCGAAGCATATTTTACCAGAGATCGTTCCAAGTGGAACTGTAATCGGTACATTGCAGCCTGCAATTTGTGAAAAACCAATTTTTTTCATCATAACAACAAAATACGCCCATTTTGTTGCGCTTTTGTTACACTATATGTGGTAAATATAGGATTGAATAAACCTCCTCTTCCCGGCTTTTTCGTCTACTGCCTCATGGCGGGGACATCGAGGTCTGTTCTGGTGTTTCCGTTCCCGGCAGGCACCACATCCCAATTCGTCAGGAAAGCGAGGAGTCATATGAAAAAGATCTTGAAAATGCTGGTCCTCGGTCTGCTCAGCGCTGCACTGCTCTGCTGTGCACTGCCCTCTGCCTTTGCCGCAGAAGACAAGGATTCGCAGGTCTACACCATTGGTTTGGATGCCATGGGCGGCAGCAGCTCCGCTGTGGCAGTCACCACCAATCTGAGCGGCAAACTCAGTGCCCTGCCCGCGCAGCCTACGCTGGAAGGCTACACCTTTGACGGCTGGTATACCGAGCCGGTGGGCGGCACAAAAATCAGCACCTCTACGGTGTTTACCGGTGATACCACTGTGTACGCACACTGGACCGTGAAAAATGCCACCACTTCCACCAGCACATCCACGCCCGCTCAGCCGGAACAGACCGCGCAGGAATACGATGACGGCCCGATTTTGAGCGTTCTGACGGTAGCCGGTGCTCTGATCACCACGCTGGCCGTGGCTGCCTTTATTTAAGTCTTTCCACACACTGTATCAATTTTATCAATAGAAAGGAAAATCTCCATGTCTACTATGAAACTGCCTGCAAACTATGCCTCCATCAGCGAAGAGGAAATGGTCTATCTGGACGGTGGTGCCCGCGACGCTTACAACAGCTTCCTGAATGTCGGTAAGGTGTTCAACGCCATTGCCCGCATCTTCTCCGGTGCAAGCTCCATCATCAACAATGTCAACGTGATCTACCAGTCCTTCCTGACTCTGGGCGATCTGCTGAAGAGCTTCTGATCCGGCTTCTATTTTCATCTGTTTTTCAAGAACTGTCTCCGTTGTGGGGACAGTTCTTTTTGTTTTTAACGCATTTTAATCGTTTACATCAAAAGAAACAATTTTTCTTTGGCTTTGGCAAAAAAATGCACGGAAAAGGCATTCTTGTTACGCTTTTGTTACGCATACTGTGCTAACATATAAGGTGGAAGGTCATTCATCAAACTGGCGCTTTCACGCCGAAAACTGATATATCAAATGTGGTTTTGTGGTGCGAAAATTTTCGTATTTGTCGAAAGTTTTCGTTCGCCCAATCCGACCACTTTTTGCGGGAGAAATCGATCATTATGCCAGACCGTGAACTGCGGCACATGCGCCGCACCGAATTAGTCGAGATCATTCTGGCGCTCAAGCAGAGCGAGGACCGGCTCCGGGCAGAAAACGCTGCCCTGTCTGCCCAGCTGCAGGAACGGCAGATCCATATTGAAAACGCAGGTTCCATTGCGCAGGCTGCACTGGAGCTGAACAAGGTGTTTGAAGCGGCGCAGGCTGCGGCTGATGAATACGTTGCATCGGTGCTCGCAGCAAACAAAAACACCGATGCCGCTGCCAGCGCTCTGCGCGCTCAGGCGGAAGCCGAAGCCCAGCAGATCCTTGCACAGGCACAGACCGAGGCTGCGAACCTGAAGGCCCGTACCCAGCAGCAGTGCGACGCGGAAACGGAAGCCGCCGCACGCAAGCGCGCCCAGACCGAAGCGGACTGCAAGGCAATGCTTGCCCGGACGCAGCAGGAGATCCAGCAGCGCCGGGCCGCTTTTGACCGCCGGGCCAGCGAACTGCTGGACGGCTATCACAGCACGGAATTCCTGCCGGAGGAGCGTGCCAAATGAAAGAGCAAAAGATCAGGTTCACGCCCATTCCATCCACAGCAGAGGTGGAAGCAGAGCGCGAACGTCTGGCCTACCGCAGCCGTTATATGCGGGTGCTGCGCAGCACGGTCTACACGCTGCTGGTGGTCGCGGCCGTTGCCGTGCTGCTGGCCACCCTGTTTCTGCCGGTGCTGCAGGTCTCCGGCGACAGCATGAACCCCACTCTGCAGGACCGGGACATCATTCTGCTGGTCAAGGGCAGCGACATGAAGACCGGCGACCTTTGCGGATTTTACTGGCAGAACAAGCTTCTGCTCAAGCGCATCATCGGCCTGCCCGGTGATGTGATCGAACTGGACGAGGACGGTGTGGTCACTGTGAACGGCCAGACGCTGGATGAGCCCTATGTAGATGAACTGGCTCTGGGCGAATGCGACATCAAATTTCCCTATCAGGTGCCGGAAAACCGGTATTTCGTACTGGGTGACCATCGGGCCACCTCCATTGACAGCCGCAGCAGTGTGATCGGCTGTGTGGAAAAAAGTCAGATCGTAGGCAAGGTTTTTTTGCGGGTATGGCCCTTGTCCAACTTCTCGTTGATCCACTAAGGAGGTTTAGGAATCATGCGGGATATCGTGAAAGAATATCAGAAAAAGTTCCGTCGGAACCACCAGCGCGCCAGACGCTATACTGCGCTGCTGCTGGCACTGGCGCTTACCACCAGCCTGTTCGTGAACTGGCAGCTGCACGGCGTGGGCATTGCCAAAACGGCCGAATATCTGTGCGGCGAGTTGGAGCACGAGCACACCGCTGCCTGCTATGAAAAGCAGCTGGTGTGCGGCTATGAGGAAGGCGAACCGGAGGACTGGAACGCCACCATGACGGACGACGGCATGTCTTTTGATGATACATTCGACATGGATGATGATGCGTTCGGCGTGGATGCGGATGATCCCGGCATTGCAGCCTATTCCGCAGAGCCGGAGTACATCTTTGTGCCCCATGAGCACACCGACGACTGCTACCAGGAAGTGCAGGAGCTGACCTGCCTGGAAGAAGAGCACACCCACACCGACGACTGCTTTGACCCTGAGGACGGCAGCCTGATCTGTGATCTGTTCGAGCACACCCACGACGACAGCTGCTACACCACCACCTATGAGCTGGTGTGCGGTCTGGAAGAGGGCGAGCTTGTAGAAGAAGTGAACCCCGATTATGACCCGGTGGCCCTGTTTGAGGAGCCGGTGGCCGCAAAGCCCGTGGTGGTCGATCCTGTGATCGAGACCCCGGTGCACCACCACACCGATGCCTGCTACGAGGAAGTGCTGGTCTGCGGCCTGCCGGAGCATCACCACACGGTGAACTGCCTGTCCGACCCGCTGGACGGCACGCAGGACGAGGACGAATGGCTGGCACAGACCGGCACCACGCTGAGCGGCAACTGGGCCGACGACCTGCTGGCCGTAGCCGAGAGCCAGCTGGGCTATGAGCAGAGCGAGCGCAACTTCCAGCTGGACGATGCCGACGGCGAGACCGTGCGCCACTACACCCGCTACGGCAACGACTACGGCAACGACTACGGCCCATGGGACGTGATGTTCCTTTCCTACTGCCTGAAATATGCCGATATCCCCCAGAGCGCGATCCCGCAGGTTTCCAGCGTGCTGTCTTTGCACAGCCAGCTGCGCAGCGCGCTGTACAACGAAGAGACCGGCAGCGGCTATGCCATGGATTTTGACGGTGATCTGCCGTCTGATGCCGCAATGCCCGGTGATATCGTCATTTACAATGGCACCGTGACCAAGGCTGTGGCCGCGGAAAGCCAGCCGTTGCAGGTGCAGGATGATTCCGCCGATGCCGACATTGCCCTGCTCTCCATGGATGCTGCGGCCACCACCGACACCGCGCCCCACATTGAGGAATACACCGTGGATGCCAGCACCGTTGGCATCGTGAGCGATGTGGACGAAGATTTCGGCACCCTGACCGTGATCTCCGGCGATGTGGACGGCAAGGTGGCTAAAGTCACGCTGAATGCTTCGCAGGTGACAACGCTGGTGTCTGTGGCAAATGCGCAGCAGGCCGATTACGGCGTGGCTACGCTGGAAAGTGATGACACTGCCACGAATGTTCTTGATACAATGGTTCCCGGCGGTTCTATTGTCGGCACCACGATCACGGTCAACAACCAGACGGTAAACAGTGATCTGACCTTGACCGATGGCGATAAGATCACGCTGGATTACGATTACATGATCCCGGCCCGTACGATCGATCCCGATGGTGACCGCACTTTGACTTACCAGCTGCCCGAGGGTCTCTACCTTAGCGATGCGATTGAAAATATGCCTATCAAGCAGAACAACAAGGTTGTTGGTTCCTACAGTGTTTCCAAAAGCGGCAAAGTAACACTGGTATTTGACACCAATTTTAATGCTGATGAATATTTTGTAGGTTCGTTTGGTCTGGAAGCCAAGGTGGAGAACGATAAGCTCGGCGACAATGGCAAGATCACATTCCCCGGCACCGGTATTACCGTGACCGTAAAGGATAAGACCGATCTCAGCCTGAAAAAGAGTCGTGTCAATGATCGTTTTGTGGAAGAGAACGGCAAGGTTTATGCCTACTACGTAATTGATGTCAGTTCCAAACAAGGTTGGAACGAGCCTATCACGATCCACGATGAGTTCAATTCCGATAATACCCTCGGCGGCACATACGACCAGAACAGCTTTGTCCTAACGGACAAGAGCGGCAATAAGATTACGGGTCATACCCCGGTTTTTGCTGCAGATGGCAAGAGTTTTGATTTGAAGGATCTTCCTGCTCTGCAAAAGGGCGAGGTCTACAAGCTGACCTACCGGGTAGAGATCACCAACAATACCAAAGACGGTTATGGCACTTTTTGCAATACCGCGTGGGTTCGTGAAAACGATAAGAAAACTGTCTATGCTACACACGACAGCTATATTAAAAAAGCTTCCAATTACAACCCCGATGACGGGTATATGTACTGGACCGTCACGGTTTATAATCCGGATGGCGGCGATCTGAACGGCAAAAATCTTTCGGATATCATCCAGACGCCCGGTGCCGAGATCGTGGGTAATGTCACCGTTACGCAAACTCTCAATTGGCAGCAATCTGAATTTGATCAGATCACACCTGTACCTGGCAGCATCAGATTTGACTATAAATTCAGCAAAGAGGCCAAGGGTCAGGAGTATAAGTTCACCTATAAGACCAAGGTTCCTGACGGTGTCACGAAAGTGGAGAACAAGTCTATCATCGATGACAAGTATACCGCCGAGGAAACCGGCACGGTAACCGACCGTGAATGGAAGGTAAGCAAGAATACGGTGGGTTCTCTGGAAGAAACCACCACCACAGATCTCTGCAAAGGTGCGTGGAGCGTTTCTTCCCCGATTTCCAACAACTGGTCCACCTGCGAGTTTATTGATCAGATCAAAAAGCCCAAAACGCTTGACACGGATCATTATGGCATCGCATCCGAGCTGCAGAGCGAGATCGAGCAAAACTTCTCCTTTACTCTTGTAGACGGAACAACGCTTAACTATCAGGCTGCTAAGGCTGCGGGCATCGACATTGAGATCTCCTATTATGGAGTTGATGACCCCACCAACAAGAGCGATCCCAAACTGATTCAATCTACAGATAGCAGCTCGCACGTGCAGTCCTTTAAAGTCACGCTAAGCAAAGGCACCTACAACGGTACTGCCATCAAGTCCATGTCCATCAGCGAATACCACACCTACATGTATGTAGCGGGTGTCGCAGAGGGGAGCAAGGTCGAATTTACCAACAAAATAAAAGACGGCAGCAGTACCAAGTTCACCTACGAAAAGAAAAAGCCTACCCCCGTATTGAGCAAAGGCGTTTCCACAACGGGTGAATCGAGCAATACTTCTACCGGTGACGGCGTCTATGGCCGCACCATTACCACCGGCTACAAAGACGGTAAAGACAACTACATCTACTACCAGTTGTCGCTGAACATTGCCGACTGGACAGAGTTCCCGGAGGACACCATCACCGTAACAGATACGCTGGACAGCCGTGTGACCTTTGTGGATGCGGAAGCAACCTTCAATTATGGTAATTCTTCCGTCTCACCTTGGGCAAACCCTGACTACCGCTACACTTATGAATCCTACGATTTAACAAATAAAAAATTCTTTAACTGGACGTATGAGAATAATGTCGTGACCTTCCGGATCGAACATCTACAAGAGCATTATATCTGTGCAGCTGATATAGCAAAAATCCAGGCGATCATCATTCGCTACAAGGTCAAGGTCACCGACCCGGAATGGGCTTCCAACCCTGAAAAAACGCTTGAGACCTACCCCAACACCGCAGCCTGGGGCGAAGCCAAAGCTTCTGCAAGTGCAACTTTCACCCGCGAGTTCAATGTGCTGAAAAAGACCGGCACAGAAACGAACTCTAACAACGACAGCCGTGCACATTACAGCATCGTGATCAACCCCACCGGCAAAGACCTTGTGCTTGGTGCGGACACCGTTACCCTTACCGATACGCTGACGGTGCAAAAAGGCTTCAGTGCACAGCTTGACCGCTCTACCCTGAAGCTGTACAACTATCCCAAGCAGGAGGGCGACACTCCCCTGCCGGATACTTTGTATGATTTCCATCCGTCCTCTTCGGTCAACAGTGATGGGCAAAATGTTTACACCATGACCTTCGTTCTGCCGGATGAACGTGCTTTTGTGTTGGAGTACGAGTATTTTACCAATGCGAAGAACCAAAAAGTTGAGCTCAAGAACACTGCACAGCTTTCGGGCGGCGGCGAAAGCGAGGAATCCACCAAGCTGAAAGGGGTCAACGGCTGGGCAAGCGTCAAACAGAATCGGCTCGCCTTGTACAAGGTAGACAGCGACAATGAGAATATCGGTCTGGCTGGTGCCGTTTTCCGCATGTACAAATTTAATGTCACAACCGGCCAGTGGGACGCCGGCACCGTGCTGCCCGAAACAGATGTAACCGGCACGCTCTCACTTACTATTGGTGAACACGGCATCACGACAGATACGCTGTATAAACTGGTAGAGGAATCCGCGCCTGCCGGTTATGCCAAGACCAGCAAAGAATACTTCTTTATCTGGACTGCCGAGAACGAGGAAAAACAAACCGCCTATAATACTGCGGTAGGTCCTCATGGAAATGCTGCGGGTATCCCGGCCTTTGATGCATCGTTTGTTTACAAGTACAACTCGTCGCAGGAGCTGTATATCCCCAACGAGCGCAACGAGCTGACCATCCAGAAGTTCTGGGTGGATGAAAACGGCAAAACTCTGACCGGCAACGAGGTTACGGAGACTTCTGTCTCCGTCCAGCTGTACCGTTACCCGAAAGGTGGCACCCGTGATCTGACTAACCCGGTTGGCGAGCCTATCACGCTGACCAGTGCAAAAAATTGGACGTATGTCTACCAGCAGGTCGACTCCGGTTACTACTACTTCATTCAGGAGCTTGGCACCGGCCAGCAGTACGACGTGATTTACAGCGCCAACAATAACCCCGGCGTTGAAAATGGCGGTCTGCTGACGATGACCAACAAGAAAAAAGCTGGCGGCTACGTACTTCCCTCTACCGGCGGGGCCGGTACCAAACTGTATACAGCAGGCGGCGGCGCGCTGATGCTTGCCGCTCTGGTGTGCGGGGTTTGCAGAAAGCGCAGACGCGAAAGGAGGGCACGTTAAAAAGCCTGCATCCTTCCTGACACGGCGGCAAAATTGATTCTGCGCCGGAAGCAGACCCTGAAAATAGGAATCAGAAAAATCAGAAAAACTTGAAAGGAGACTTTCGCAAATCATGATGAAGAAAGCAATCAAAAAGCTGCTGGCCGCACTGCTGGCAGTTGCCATGCTGTGTGCCATGGCAGTACCCGCGCTTGCGGCGGATGATGCTACTGGCACTGGTGCCACCACTGGCGAGGGTAAAATTACCATTAATAACGTTATTACTGGACAAACCTATACAATCTACCGTATTCTGAATCTGGAGTACCACGCAGGTACCAACGCTTACCGTTATACGGCGAATGATGCTTGGAAAGACTTCATTAACTCCCGAACTGGTGACTTGAAGTTAGACGAAAAAACTGATGCTGTTACCTGGATCAATGCCAATACCGACAATGATAGTGCTGTTATTCAGAATTTTGCAAACGATGCCGGTAAATATGCTAAGGATCATAGCATCAAAGCAGTGAAGAGCATTAAAGCGGAAGGCAAAGAGGGTCATCATGGCAATGCTGACAATAGCACCAGCATCACCTTTGATAATCTGCCCCTTGGCTGGTATCTGGTGGTTTCCGACCTGAACGATGGTGTTATCTGCTCCATTGGTACCACCGACCCGACCGTAGAAATCAGAGAGAAGAACAGCGATTCCACCCTTGATAAGCACATTCTTGAGGGTAACGAGCTCAAAACTGCTAATAACGCCGGCATTGGCGATACGGTAAATTTCCAGATCGACATTCTTGTGAAAGATGGTCAGCCCAGAAATTATGTTGTACATGATAAAATGAGCGAAGGTCTGACCTTTAACGGTACTGTTTCAGTTTTCCTTCTCCGTCATTCTGACCCTGATGCTTCCGGTGTATTAGCATCTGGCTACAAGTTGGTTACAACAAATAATACCGATGGTTGCACCTTTGAAGTACAGTTTGAGGATGGCACGCTGAAGCCCAATGATGCGGTCACCATTAGTTACACTGCAACTGTCAACGATAAGGCAGTAATTGCTGGTTCTGGCAATACCAACGAAGCTTACCTCGAGTATAATAACAAAACTACTGTTAAACACACCACCACCACCTACGTCTGGGAGATGGGCGTGCGCAAGTTTGCAAACCTCGGCAAAGACAAAGAGAATACCCCGCTGGCAGATGCCGAGTTCCAGCTGTACAAGATGGACGGCACAACCAAGAAGTACGCAACGTTCGTTGCTACTTCCACTGATTCTAACGTTTACAAGCTGACCGGCTGGGAGGCCGATGCAACTAAGGCTACCACCGTTAAGACCCCTGCTGACGGTAATATCAAGTTTGAGGGTCTGGACGCTGGCACCTACTATCTGGAAGAGACCGCCGCACCTGTGGGCTACAACAAGCTGACCGATCCCATTAAAGTTGAGATCAAAAGCACTCTGCCTGCTGCAGGCGGCACCGCATCTTACACTGTTACGTACAATGACACTACTCCCACCGACCATATTGTTCGCGTTGAGAACAAGGCTGGCGCTGTGCTGCCCTCCACCGGCGGCATGGGCACTACCCTGTTCTATGTCATCGGCGGCGGCCTGATGGTGGCAGCAGTCGTGCTGCTGGTCACCAAGAAGCGCATGGAGCACAAGAACTAAGCAACCATCCCTGAAAACACCCGGAGCGGGGGCGACTAACTCGCCTCCGCTCCTTTTTCACAGCACAGAGGGCCTTGCCATGAAAAAGCACTCCGGCACCATCCTGCTCGTCCTCATTTTCTTTGTGGGCCTTGCGGTGATGCTCTACCCTACCATCAGCGATTACATCAACCAGCGCAACCAGACCAGGGTTGTCAACAGCTACGCCCAACAGGTGGACGGCCTGTCCGACGCCGACTACACGGCCTATTTTGATGCCGCCGACGTCTTCAATCAGGAGATCGCCGCCGACCCGGATGCCCTGTACCACGCCGACCGCTTTTCCACCTACAGCACCACGCTGGACGTGACCGGCACCGGCATCATGGGCTACATCACCATTCCCCGCATCGGGGTGGAGCTGCCCATCTATCACGGCACCAGCGACGCTGTGCTGCAGGTGGCGGCAGGCCATCTGGAAGGCACCAGCCTGCCGGTGGGCGGCGAGAGCACCCATGCGGTGATCTCGGCCCACCGCGGCCTGCCCAGCGCCAAGCTGTTCACCCATCTGGACCGACTGGAGGTGGGCGACACCTTCACCATCACCGTGCTGGACCGGGAGCTGACCTACGAGGTGGACAAGATCTCCATCGTGCTGCCCACCGAGGTGGACGAACTGAAAGTGGTGGACGGCAAGGACTACGTCACCCTGATGACCTGCACCCCCTATGGCATCAACACCCACCGGCTGCTGGTGCGCGGCCACCGCGTCACCGCCCCGGAGAACCTCAAGCGCATCCGCGTTTCGGCTGACGCCACCCGCATTGAGCCCATCCTCATTGCGCCGCTGCTGGCCGTGCCGCTGCTGCTGCTTTTGCTCATCGGCCTGCTGGTCTCCGGCAGAAAACGCAAACAGAAATGACAAAAGCCGCCCGGCTCCTGTTACGGAACCGGGCGGCTTGTTTCATGCGGGAATGTTCAGCGGGCTTACTGCTGGGCCTGCTCTGCGCGCTTGGCACCGATCTCCTTGAGCAGCGGCGTGTTGAAGAAGTCGTTTTTGCCCTCGGCAAAGGGGCCCTGCATGCAGCCGGGCGGTCTGTATGATGTTCCCTGCATGGAGGAGCACCTCTGCCGGAGCTGCCCCTGCGGAACCAGGCGTGACCCCGGTGTTCACTCCACCAGCGCCACGGCCACGTCGTTGACGTTCGTGCCGGTAGCGCCCGTGCGGATGAGCCCGCCCACCGCCTGCAAAGCATGGTAGGCGTCGTTGTCGGCGAGGGTGCGGTACACGTCCCGCCCGGCTGCGCGAAGGGCGGCTTCCGTCTCGCCGTCCACATAGCCGCCGGCGGCATCGGTGGGGCCGTCGGTGCCGTCGCTGCCCACCGAGAACACACAGCAGTGTTTCAGCCCGGCCAGCGCAGGAGCCGCCGCAAGGGCCAGCTCCTGGTTGCGCCCGCCCAGGCCCTTGCCGGTCAGGTGCACCACGGTCTCGCCGCCTGCAATGTAAGCCAGCTTCCGGCCTCCGCCCGCATG
>ERZ837910.5475-NODE-5475-length-11354-cov-4.773166_pt1 | contig 11354 bp, 10 predicted proteins | sample MGYA00519940_ERZ837910 | MGnify/ENA primary metagenome ERZ837910 (study PRJEB31850, sample SAMEA3708825) | human gut metagenome | biome: human gut; feature: human-associated habitat; material: faeces | place: China | collected 2014 ... | reverse complement strand
GTACGCACGGTGGTGTGAGAGGTCGGGGATTTAACAAATCCCCTCCTACTCGATTTGGAGCAGGTAGACATACATCACGATATAATGGCAGAAGCTGCCAGCCATTACAAACAGATGAAAAATCTCGTGGCATCCAAAATTGATGTGGCGATTTTCAAAAGCAGACAATTTTAGTGCATAGATGATACCGCCTGCAGTGTAAATAAGACCGCCGGCAAGAAGCCATAAGAAGCATCCTGTGCTCAGTGTGTTTAGAAGCTGAGGAAATGCAAATACACATGCCCAGCCAAGTGCAATATACAAAACAGAAGAGATCCACTTTGGACAGTAAACCCAGAAATATTTAAACCCCATGCCAAGAAGTGCAATAATCCACACGACTGCCAACAGAATATAGCCTGCCATACCAGGAATTGCTAAGAGGCATACTGGTGTGTAGCTTCCGGCAATCAGCACAAAAATCATCATATGGTCAAGCTTTTTGAGCGTTTCCTCATAAGGATGTCCTGCTGGAATAGTGTGGTAAGCTGTACTTGCAGAATAAAGAGCAACAAGACTGATTGAGTAAATGATCATTGCAATGATATTTACAGGCTGATGCGTTTGTGCAGCTTTTATTAAAAGCGGTGAAGATGCACCGAGTGAAAAAATAGCACCGATAAAATGTGTTATTGCACTTGCTGGGTCTTTAATATATAGGGTATGGCGCCGGGCCTGATTGTTTGCAAATTTTTTATTTGAAATAGATTCAGCGCCGCTGTAATATGCTGTAGATGTATTCATAATCATACCTGCCTTTCCTGATAAAATAGTTCTTAATAGCTTTATATGAATATTACTGCATGTAGTTTTTAAAACTACATATTGATATATACATATTATATACAAAAAAATAAAAAAATCAAGAGGAAAAAGAAAAGAGATACCAAAGATGGCAAAAAAAGTACAGGATGAGCTGATTCGCACAACTAGGTCGCAACGAGAGCGCTTTGAATATGCACTCGATCAGGTGGTAGGAAAGACACATATTCGAGACGGAATTGGTACACTCTCGGAAAAGACAGTTCATGCTGTCTTAAAATATTATTATGAGCCAGATTCCTCTCATCATGAGATTCCACTTGAAAAAAGTGTCGCTGATATTTTTACAGGCGATGAGGTGATAGAGATTCAGACAAGGGCGCTGTATCGTTTAAAGCCAAAGCTAGACAAATTTTTACCGCTCTATCCTGTAACAGTAGTATATCCGATTTCTTATGATAAGTGGGTTTGCTGGATCAATGAAGAAACAGGTGAAATAACACAGAAACGAAAATCACCAAAAAAAGGAAATCCTTATCTTGCCTTTAAAGAACTCTACACAATTCGCAATTTTCTTCAGGATCCTAATTTTCATGTGCGTCTTGTTTTAATGGATATGGAAGAGTATCGCTTATTAAATGGCTGGAGCAGAGATAAAAAGAGAGGCTCGAAGCGTTATGATAGACTGCCGCTTCGCCTCGAAGACGAAGTAATTCTAGACACCCCCAAAGACTATCTGCAGTTTCTGCCATTAGAGCTAGAAGAACCATTCACAAGTGAAGATCTGGCAAAGTTAGTGAAAATACCACGAAAGCTGGCAGGAACAGTACTTCTTATCCTCTGGCAGTTAGGACTGGTAGAACGAAGCGGAAAATGTGGAAGAAGCTATTTGTATAAAATTAATTAAAGTAGTTTTCAAAACCAGATCTCGTTTTATTATTGACACAATAAAAAATTAGTGATACCATGATTCAAGGAAGATAAAAACTAAGCGAGAGCTTGTGAAAAAAATAGAAAGGTGCAGTTTTATGTCAGAGTATTGCATTATCAGTGATGGCTCCTGTGATCTGCCAAAGGATCTGGCTGCCAAAGAAAATATCACGGTTGTACCGTTTTATGTATCATTTGATGAGAAAAATTATATGAAGGAAGGCGTGGATATTGGTGTACGCGATTTCTATCAGAAAATGGTAGATAATAAAGGTGTATTTCCAAAATCATCTCTTCCATCTGTGCAGGATTATATGGAAGTTTTTGAGCCTATTATAAAGCAGGGAAAGGGAATCGTTTGTATCTGTATCACATCGAAGTTCAGCGGTTCTTTACAGTCAGCAACTAATGCAAAAAATATTCTTCTTGAAACATATCCAGATGCCAAAATTGAAGTGATTGATTCGATGGTTAATACTGTTTTGCAGGGATTATTTGTACTTGAAGCTGCAAAAATGTGCAAAGCAGGCGTGCCGATGGAAGCTTGTGTGAATGAGCTTCTTGATATGCGTGAGAGCGGAAGAATCTTCTTTACAATTGGAAGCATTGACTATTTAAAGCATGGCGGACGTATTGGAAAGCTTTCTGGATTAGCGGCATCAGTGCTTGGAATTAAGCCGTTAATTACTTTGAAGGATGGCGAGATCTATAACTCTGGCATTAGCAGAAGCAGAAAAGCTTCCATGGCTAAGGTAATTGAGCTTTTAAAGCAGTATATAGAAGAGCGAAAGATTGACATGAAAAAGTGGCAGCTATGTATTGGCTTTGGTTATGACCGTGAAGAAGCTGTTGCATTTCAAAAGCAGATTTTGTCAGAGCTTGGAGGTATAATAACTGAGGCGGATTGCCCACTGTTTCAGATTGGCGCGACAATTTCAGTTCATACAGGTCCATATCCGATTGGCGTTGGATTTATCAGAAAGCAGACACTTTGCTAATAAAATAAGAAAATCCCAGCCGTGTTTTACCACGGTCTGGGATTTTTGATGTCATATGGATACTTAATGCTTGCAAAAAATTGTTCGGTCATATGAAATGTCTCTGCAAGTGCACAAACCTTATCAGCTAGGCATACAAGCCAGGCTTCACGGCAGGCTGGCGGAACAGGTGTCAGCGGAAACATGTGGCGCAGAATAATATTTTGAGTGCGGTCACTTAAATTCCAGTCAGCAGTGGCATTGATTAGAGCACGCTTTGGATGGGTAAAACCATGCAGACGATGGCTGGGATCATTCTCATGCCAGTCATAAAGAAAATAGTCATGTAAAAAAGCGCCCATAAGCAGGCTTTGCTTGGAAACAGAAATATGAAGACGATACGAAAACCATAAACTTACATAGGCAACGGCAACGCAGTGACTGTAAACGCTAGTATCACCGTGCTGGATAAATTGTCTTGTTTTAGAAAACTGTCCTGAATTGCTGATATAGCGAAAGAAATCATTGAAGTAACGGTCTCTGGCAAGTCTGCTGTGCATGTCATATCCTTTCTTTGATGAGGTCAAAATTTATTAGCTGTCGCTATTATAGCTAAGGTCAAGGAAAAATGCAACTAATATTTGCAGCAAAGCCTGAAACCAGTTTCGTTATAGTTCACTGGACACCCATTCGCAAAACCGAACTATAATCAAATAATCCATTGAAAAGAAAAAATTACTATGATATACTTTTAACAAACAATAGAAGCAGTGAAAAAATTTTTCTGCAACGAAATGAGATGGAGGATAAAAATGAAAAAATATTGTTTTGGAATTGATGTAGGCGGAACAACCGTAAAGATGGGACTTTTTACTACTGAGGGAGAACTTCTTGATAAGTGGGAAATCCCAACAAGAAAAGAAGATGGAGGCGCTTATATTCTTAACGATGTAGCAGCATCTGTAGAAGCAAAGTTAGCTGAAAAGAATATCGCAAAGGAAGATGTTGCTGGAGCAGGAATCGGTGTTCCAGGACCGACACTTGATACTGGATATGTATCCATCTGTGTAAACTTAGGTTGGAAGGATAAGAATCCGGCAAATGAGTTGTCAGAGTTATTATCAATTCCTGTAAAGGCAGGAAACGATGCCAATGTTGCAGCTCTTGGCGAGATGTGGAAGGGCGGCGGCGAAGGCTATCTTGATGTTGTACTGCTGACACTTGGAACTGGCGTTGGCGGCGGTATCATCATAAATGGAGAGATCGCACCGAGCCACAGAGGAGTTGGCGGAGAGCTTGGTCATATTACGGTAAATCCAGATGAGGAAGCTACCTGTAATTGTGGAAATCACGGATGTCTTGAGCAGTATGCATCAGCAACAGGCGTTGTACGTATCGCAAAGAAGCTTCTCGCTGCAAGTAAGGAGGAATCTTCACTTCGCACACTTGAAACAGTTACGGCAAAGGATGTGTTTGATGCTGCAAAGGCAGGAGATCATCTGGCAGTTGAGGCAGTTGAGGTACTTGGAAAGTATCTTGGACTAGTTGTAGCAAATGTGGCACTGACAGTTGACCCAGATGTATTTGTTATCGGCGGCGGTGTGTCAAAAGCAGGTCAGGTACTGATTGATGTGATAACAAAGTATTATCACAAGTTTGCAAAAATTATAGGAGACAACAAAGCAAAGGTTGTTTTGGCAAAGCTTGGAAATGATGCTGGAATCTACGGTGCTGCGAGAATGGTTTTAAAATAAACAGCAATTAAAAAGCCATGGGGACGAATGTTTTTTCATCCTCATGGCTATATAAAAGTTTGAGGAGAATTGAAAGAGAAAAACATGAAAGAAAACAAATGGAAAAAATTTGCACGCTACTATAAGCCATATTTGGGCAGCTTTGCAGCAGATATGTTTTTTGCTATTCTGGGAGCAGCTGTAACGCTTATTATCCCGATGGTAGTGCGCTATATCACGGGCACAGTTATCTATGAAGAGCCAGATAAGGCGATGAAGGATATTGCTGTGCTAGCAGTCGTTATGATTGCTTTAGTTGCAGTCGAATTTGTCTGTAACTATTTTATTGCAACAGTAGGCCACAACATGGGTGCAAAGATGGAAACAGATATGAGAACAGAAATCTTTGACCATTACCAGAAATTGTCTTTTAGCTTTTTTGATAATCAAAAGGTTGGACAATTGATGTCAAGAGTAACAAACGATTTGTTTGACATTAGTGAACTGTTTCATCATGGACCAGAGGATGTAGTGATTTCACTTATCAAATTTATTGGAACCATGGTGATTTTATTAAATATTCATAGTGGTTTGGCGCTTTGTGCGGCAGCGAGCCTTCCGTTTATGCTTGTGTTTGCTTATGTATATAATGGAAAATTAAAAAGAGCATTCAAGAGAAATCGTGATCGTATTGCTGATATTAATGCACAGCTTGAGGACAGCCTTTCAGGTGTACGTGTTGTCAAAAGCTTCGGAAATGAAGACGCTGAGATGGGTAAGTTCCAGAGTGGAAATAATGCCTTTTTGGAGAGTAAAAAGTCAGCGTATAAAATAATGGGTATTTATAACTCTGGTATGGGTGTTTTTACAACATTAGTTACCATAGTGGTAGTAGTTGCCGGCGCTGTATTTTTGACAAATAAAACCTTAGAAGTTGCTGATCTTGTAACCTTTATGCTGTATATCAATAACTTCACCGATCCGATTAAGCGTCTTGTAAGCTTTACGGAGCAGTTTCAAAATGGAGCTTCAGGATATGAGCGTTTCCTTGAGATTATGAATGTAGAGCCAGATATAGTTGATGATAAGCACGCTGTAGATGTTGGAACACTTCAGGGAGATATCTCTTTTAAGAATGTCATGTTCCATTATGTTGATACTGATACAAATGTATTGTCAAACTTGACACTTGATATTAAGGCAGGAGAATACGTGGCACTTGTGGGTTCTTCTGGTGCAGGAAAGACAACAATGTGCAGCCTTATTCCACGTTTTTATGATGTAACATCAGGAGAAATTGATATTGATGGTATGGATATTCGAAAGATGACGCAAAAGAGTCTTCGAAGAAACATAGGAATCGTACAGCAGGATGTCTATTTGTTTGCAGGTACAGTAAAAGACAATATACGTTATGGAAAGCCGGATGCAACAGATGAAGAAATAATTGCAGCTGCGAAAAATGCCAATGCGCATGAATTTATTATGCAGCTTCCAGATGGTTATAATACCGATATCGGACAGCGAGGCGTGAAGCTTTCAGGAGGTCAAAAACAGCGTTTGTCATTGGCGCGCGTATTCTTGAAAAATCCGCCAATTTTGATCTTTGATGAGGCAACATCAGCACTTGATAACGAAAGCGAGAAAATCGTACAGGATTCTCTTGAACATCTGGCGAAAAATCGCACTACGCTCGTAATTGCACATCGTCTATCAACAATCAGAAATGCAAAGCGCATACTTGTATTAACAGAAGATGGCATAGCAGAAGAGGGAACTCACGAGGAACTCATGGCAAAGAACGGAGTATACGCAAACTTCTATCATATCCAGGGTGTGACCGCGTAAATTGCGAAACCATTACACCGAAGGGCTTTAGTAATCTGAATCCGTAAACCAGAAAAAACAACTGGATTTTTTTGTAAAGGTATGATAAACTTTTAGATAGTTCTTGCAAGGCTGATAAGTCTGCAAAGGAAAGGTGGTATACGATGAGTCAGAAAAAAGTAGACGAGTATAAGAATTATAAGAAAAACCGCCGTGAGAATATCAAGAAGGAAAAACGCAAAGAACGTCTGACTATGGCAGCCATGTGGGGCGCAGTTGTAGTGTTTATCGCATGTGTAGGAGGTGCGATGGGCGTTTCTATCTACAACAAGTATCAGGCAAAGCAGGCGGCACTTCCAACTTACGGTTCCACAAGTTTTATTCTTTCTGATATGGCAGGCATTCAGAAAGAAGATACAGAAGATCAGACGCAAAGCGAGACAGTAAACGAGTCCGAAGATGCTTCATCTGTTGAGTCTTCTGAGTCTGAAAGTGCATCTGAGGAAGCAGCAGCATCTGAGGAAGCATCAAATAAGGAGACACTCACCCAGACAGAAAACGAAGAGACAGAGTCCGAGAGTGCAGAAAAATAATCACAAAAAAAGGGCTTTGCATGCATATGCGAAGCCTTTTTGCTTTTTGAGTAAAATGTGAACAGATGAAAGAAAATGGTGATCTTTGATGACAAAATGGAATTTAGACGAAATGTACAAAAAAGAAAACTAAACAAAGAGGAGGCCCCGGTATCTTGAGGGAGATAACCGGGGCGATTATGAAAAACACTATATGCAAAATGGATAAAGAAAAGAAGAAAATTTCTTTTTCTTTATGTATAAAGTATAAAAATTATATATGACTCTAATATGAATAAAATGTAAATAAATTGTGAACAATGGAGGCGAAATGATGGAAGAAAAAGAAGAAATGGCAAAGGTTTTTGTAGTAGGTCACAGAAATCCAGATACAGATTCAATTTGCTCAGCAATTTCGTATGCTAATTTAAAAAATACGTCAGATGACGGTAAGCAATATGTTGCTTGCAGGGCAGGACGTGTAAATGAGGAGACAAAATATGTGCTTAATTATTTTGGCATACAGGAGCCAGAGCTGGTTGAGGATGTGAGAACACAGGTCAGAGACATTGATTTTAGAAGAACACCTGGCGTTCAGAGAAATATTTCATTAAAGACGGCATGGCGCATCATGAAGGATGAGCGTGTTGTAACAGTTCCAGTTGTAAACAGAAAGCGTCTTGAGGGTGTTTTAACAGTAAGTGATATTACGGACTCATTTATGGAAGCATATGACAGTGAGATTTTATCAACGGCACATACGCGCTACTGCAATATCGTAGATACACTTGAGGGTACGCTTCTTATTGGAGATGAGAAAGCTTACTACACAAAGGGAAAGGTTCTTGTTGCGGCGGCAAACCCAGATTTGATGGAAAGTTATATCAGTAAGCACGACTTAGTTATTCTTGGAAATCGCTACGAGTCGCAGCTTTGTGCAATTGAAATGGAAGCAGACTGCATCGTTGTCTGCGAGGGTGCACCAGTATCTTTAACAATTAGAAAGCTTGCTCAGGAGCGTGGATGTACAGTTATAAGCACACCATTTGATACCTTTACTGCAGCACGTTTTATTAATCAGAGTATGCCAATCAGTTATTTTATGAGGCGTGATCATCTTATCACATTTGAAGAGGATGAGTTTATAGACGATATTCGCGATACAATGGCATCTGTTCGTCATCGTGATTTTCCAATCATTAATAGCCAGGGACAGTACCTAGGTACCATTTCCCGAAGAAATCTTCTCGGTGCAAAGAAAAAACAGGTAATTCTTGTAGACCACAATGAGAGTGGTCAGGCTGTTCGCGGTATTCAGGATGCACAGATTCTAGAGATCATTGATCATCATCGTCTTGGTACGATTGAGACAATGACACCAGTATATTTTAGAAATCAGCCGCTTGGTTGTACAGCAACTATTATTTACCAGATGTATCAGGAGCAGGGGGTTGAGCTTACAAGAGAAATTGCAGGACTTCTTTGTGGTGCCATCATTTCTGATACTCTGCTGTTTCGCTCTCCGACATGTACAGCGATTGATCGTATGGTAGCAGAGAAGCTTGGAATGATTGCAAAAATTGATCTGAAAAGCTTTGCAAAGGAAATGTTTGCAGCTGGAAGTAATTTAAAGAATAAGACAGAGGAGCAGATTTTCTTCCAGGATTACAAGCGCTTTACAATGGAATCATTAGAGGTTGGAGTTGCCCAGATTAGTTCAATGAATCCAGATGAACTGTCAGAACTATGCACACGCATGCCAGCCTATCTTGAAAAGGCAGCAGAACAGCAAAAGGTGGATATGATATTTATGATGCTTACTAGCATTATAGATGAAAGCACAATACTTCTTTGCTATGGAAAAAATTGTGAAAAGATCGTTCAATATGCATTTACAAAACAACTGACGGATGGAAAGGTTGAACTGCCGGGCGTTGTATCAAGAAAGAAGCAGCTTGTGCCAGCTTTAATGACAGGCATTCAGATGATGATGCAGTAAATATAATCACGATTTTTATAAACCTTATTAAGAAAAACAGACAGACAAAAAAGAAAGTGAGAAAATAATGAGCAAACAGATTTGGAGACCGGGAAATATGCTATATCCGGTACCTGCCGTTCTTGTAAGTGTTGCAGACAGTGCAGGAAAAGATAACTTAATTACAATTGCATGGACAGGAACAGTTTGTTCTGATCCGGCAATGACTTATATTTCCGTTAGGAAAGAGCGTTATTCACATCATATGTTAAAGGAAAACAAGGAATTTGTAATCAATCTTGTGTCAAAGGAAATTTGCCGGGCAGCAGATTTTTGTGGTGTGCGCTCTGGCCGTGATCTGGACAAGTTCGAGGCGACAGGTTTGACAAGAGAAAAAGCTTCTACAGTGAATGTTCCTCTTGTAAAGGAAAGTCCTGTTAATATTGAGTGCAAGGTGACGCAGGTGATTGAGCTTGGAAGCCATGATATGTTTTTGGCAAAGGTAACGGCTGTGCAGGTTGATGAATCACTGCTTGATGAAAAGGGAAAGCTTGACTTAAATAAGGCACACCTTGTCGCATATTCACATGGAGAGTATCAGACATTTGACGATATTCTTGGAACCTTTGGCTATAGCGTGAAGAAGAAAGACAAAAAGGAAAAAAAGAAACGCTGACGAAAGAAGGTTCGAGTGACAATAGCTGTCAGTTACTAATTCCAAACGCATGTTTTAGAAAAATATTACAAAATTGTTACATGAATATGTCCCTTTTGCAATAAAAGTCATAAAGTTATTTAGAAGAGGTTTACAAAGGCGAAAAGTATGTTATAATGAAACAGACTTGATAAAATAGGCAAGTCATAATCAGGTTTAATTCGTCATAATGCACGAAACGCTTATAGCTTAAAATAAATGTAACTAAAAATCAAAGACAAAGATAAGCTGAATTGCCAATAAAACCAAGTGGCAGAACAGACAATATTAGTTTAATGTCTGTCATGAGGTTTTTGCTTCATGCCGGTATTTTCAGCCTGTCAGACTCCAAACATACCGATTATTGATTGGAACGGGAGATAGGAATATATGGAACAATATGTAATAAAAGGCGGGAATCCGTTGGTGGGCGACGTTGTTATAGGCGGTGCCAAAAATGCAGCGCTTGGCATACTGGCTGCAGCGATCATGGCAGATGAGTTTGTAACAGTTACAAACCTTCCGGATGTAAAGGATGTAAATATCCTTCTGGAGGCAATCAGTGAGACAGGTGCGGCAGTAGTACGCGATGAACGCCATACCGTCAGATTAAATGGAAAAACAATCGGAAGCTGTGTTGTAGATAACAGCTATGTAAAGAAGATGAGAGCATCATATTACCTTCTTGGTGCGCTTTTAGGAAAGTATCACCATGCAGAGGTTGCCCTTCCGGGTGGATGCAATATCGGAAGCCGTCCGATTGATCAGCATTTAAAGGGATTTCGTGCTCTTGGCGCAACTGGAAAGATCAGCAATGGTATGATTATTGTTGACGCAAAAAAGTTGGTTGGTGCGCGTATTTATTTCGATAAGGTATCAGTAGGTGCGACGATTAATGTTATGCTGGCTGCTACGTTGGCAGAGGGGCGTACAGTTCTTGAAAATGTTGCCAAGGAACCTCATATTGTAGATGTTGCGAATATGTTGAACAGTATGGGGGCTAATATTAAGGGTGCCGGTACTGATGTGATTCGTATTGAAGGTGTGAAGAAGCTTCATGGAGCTGAGTACAGCGTTATTCCTGATCAGATCGAGGCAGGAACATTTATGATGGCTGCAGCAGCTACAAGAGGTGATATAACTGTTAAAAACGTTATTCCAAAGCATTTAGACTGCTTAAGCTCTAAGCTTCGTGAGATAGGCTGTGAGGTTTCTGAGTTTGATGATGCTGTACGTGTTGTCTGTAAAGAGAGACTTCATGCAACATCAGTAAATACACTGCCATATCCAGGTTTCCCGACAGATATGCAGCCGCAGATGTCAGTTGTACTGGCACTTGCTCGCGGTACTAGCGTTGTGACAGAGAGTATTTTTGATAATCGTTTCCGCTATGTGGATGAGCTTATTCGCATGGGTGCAAGCATTCAGGTGGAGAGCAACATCGCAATCATAAATGGAATCGAGCAGTTTTCAGGTACATCAGTTACAGTGCCAGATCTTCGTGCCGGTGCAGCGCTTGTTATTGCAGGCTTGGCAGCACAGGGTGTAAGTGTGCTTGAGGACATCGTATACATTAAAAGAGGCTATGAAGATTTTGCAGAAAAGCTCACTAGCCTTGGCGGTATCATCGAGGAAGTGGAGACAGAGAAGGATATCCAGCGTTTCCGCCTGAAAAATGGCACAACTAATTGGTGATCGTTGATTTATAAACAACAAAGAAAAAATAAAAAAAACACTTGCTTTTTGATGCAAACAGGGTTATAATCCCATTTGCAAAAAAGAATACCCCCTTATTCAGAGTGATGGAGATACATAGGATCGGTGAAGTCACGGCAACCCCTT